>Ga0105046_10003438_pt1 | contig 25097 bp, 21 predicted proteins | sample MAT03_FD_78385 | JGI IMG/M metagenome (GOLD analysis project Ga0105046, IMG submission 78385) | Freshwater microbial communities from Lake Fryxell liftoff mats and glacier meltwater in Antarctica - MAT-03 (megahit assembly) | ecosystem: Environmental > Aquatic > Freshwater > Ice > Liftoff...
AGCGCCCGTTCAGCGACGAAGGGCGAGCGCGACGTTTACGAAACCGGAGGAAGTTCATGAGCCAACTTACCAAGCGGAAAGTGTTCGAGGAAGCGGAACCGGTTCGAGTCCTTGGGCGCGGACTGCGTGCGGCTCGGGGCGTCCGGATGACGCCACGCACGGTGCGCGAAGCATCTGGTAAGACCCAGGTAGAGGTCGGTCGAGCCACCGGCATGGACCAGGCAGACGTGTCACGACTCGAAAGTCGTGGCGACTTCTCGGACTGTCAGGTGGCAACCCTCGAACGCTACGTGCAAGCACTAGGCGGAGAACTCGAGCTCGTCGCTCGGTTCGGCGACAAGCGCATCGTGCTCGCCGGAGCACAGCCACTCGAAGCCAAGGTGACTCCGGCTAACAAGGCGTTGCAACGGACGGGTCGCAAAGCGACCCACCGTTGAACGCCACCACGTTAGGTGGACGGTACGAGTGAATGACTAAGCTGGTGAACCGACCCATAGCCAGACTTTGGCGTGCCTATCTGGAATTCTGCAGACGCCTGGGCGCCTGGGGATTCGCCGTGATTCTCGCCATCGCGGTCATAGCGATGCTCTGGGACCGAATCGGGAAATAGGCGTCGAGTTTCGGTCCCTACTCGTCTCGAGATTGTTGAGCGGCGCGATATCCGCAGCCCTCCGCTTCCCACGGCCAGAGGTTGAGAAACCTCCACCTACCCCGAGAACCGTTACTGGGTAGAGCCCTCGAACCGTCGGTGAACAGCATTCGCAACCGGAGACTCTCCTTGTGCCCGCCCCAGAACGCATCGCATTCGAGCCACGCCGCTGTAGGAACCTGGTCCGTGAGCGCGATGACTTCAACCCGGTCGGGAGGTTGCGGCACGTTGGTTCTCAACCGACCTGCCATTGAGCTGACGGGTTCATCCTCTCGCTCTATCAGCATCGCCATCTTCCCGTAGTTTGGCTTCGGCTGCCGCCAATACAGAAACTCTCGCAACGTGTCCTCCGGGGTGCCCGCGGCCGCGACCTCTGGGCGTCTGGCAATCTCGCCCTCCGGCCGCGCCGACCATTGGTCCATGAGCGAGTGCACCCCCTTAATGTCCTTCTGCGACTCGGAGTACTGCTTCAACGACTCAATGAGCGATGGCGGCTCCCTAACAAGCCGCTGGTACGCATCCGATCGGGCGCTTCAAGTCGATCTTCTTCGCTGCCCTAGGTTTTTCCGTCGACGGCTGGCAACTCCTCCGAGACATCCTGCTGGACCTTGGCCGCGACGGGGACGCGAAGCCGGGCCAGCCCAGTCCGTACGGAACCAAGTTCGAAATTCGTGCTATCGTCGAAGGACCGTCTGGGCGCCGCGCGCATGTCACGACCGTCTGGATGGTGTCGAACGGTCACGACCTTCCGCACTTCGTCACCGCCTTCCCGAGCTAGCTCATGTTCAACCTACTCGACACCGTCGTCTTGGATCGGGACCTCCCCGAACATGGTTTGTGCCGTGGCGATCTTGGCGCGGTCGTCGAACTCCATCCACCTGACGGTCTCGAGGTCGAGTTCGTCCTGGCGTCGGGCAGGACGCAGGCGTTGGTCACCTTGCACGACTTTGACGTTCGGGCAGTCGGCGAGGGCGACCTGGTCGCCGTACGCGACCTCAGGCGCACTGCCTGAGGGCTCCCTAACAAGCCGTTGGTGCCGACAGCACACTGCTTCGGTGTCGCCTTCGGCATCAGCGTGGTTGCTCGGCGCCCGCAGCTTCCTCCTCTTTGAGGATGCGCGCCGGTCGGCTTATTCTGTGAGGTGGTTGTGCTGCGGCACAACGGCAAGGCGTTAGGCGGCACAACCCACATCCCTTCAAGGCCATCCACATGGAACCAGCCGACGCGCGAACTGATGCAAGAACCAAGACAATTCAGGCAGGCGCCGCGCAGGTCTTCGCCGCGATGCGCGACCCCGTCAGCTTGGCCCGCTGGTGGGGTCCTGAGGGGTTTAGCAGCACGATTCACCAATTTCAGTTTCAACCGGGTGGCATGTGGCGCCTTACTCTGCACGGCCCAGACGGAAAGAACTATCCAAACGAATATCGGCTCGTTCGTCTTGAACAGGATCGCCTGGTTGAGGTCGAGCATGTCTCGGCCGATCATCACTTCACGCTTACCATTGAACTGATCGAGCACCAAGATTGCACGCTCGTCGTTTGGAAGCAGACATTCGACACTCTCGAACACTATCAGCAGGTGGCGAGTTTCGTCGCGAAGGCAAATGAGCAGAACCTTGAGCGGTTGTCCGCAGAGGTGCACCGTGCCGGTGCCGCCTAACCCTTCGCTGCAGCCGACCTGCTACGGCTGGCTCCGCCAGCCTGCGCAGGCGGCTGAGCTCAAACGTTAGCCAGAACACATGGAACGTCGTCCCGCTACTGCCGCCGACTACGACACGATCTTCGAGATTCATGCTTAAGCATTCAGAACGCATATCGAGCTCATTTGGGGGAGCTGGGATGAGTCCTGGCAACGCAGGAATTTCTTGCGAGAGAGTCGCGAGTCCACCACCGAGATGCTGATGCTGGATGAGGCTGTCGCGGGTTTCGTTCAGTATGCCTATGCCCGCCTCGGGCGCTGACCAGCTCCGAGTCCGTCGACTCCAACGTGTTGGGTTGCGTCGACGGGCGGCCTCGTAGACCGCTCGACGCTGAGCCAAGATGGCGTGCTGGGGCTGCTGAATAGCGCGCTCTTTCGCGCGTTTCACGTCTCCGGGCAGCGCGACGCGCGCCAAGCCGCCTTTCCCCAGGTCAAACTCTCGCATCTGCGCAAATTGCCCCGTCCACCAGCCGACGAGGTGCGCCGCGAACGCGTGCGCCGCCTGGCGGCCGCCGCCAGCCGAAAGCGCAGCTTGGACGCTGCGGCAAGGCTCGAACTCGATGCGGCCGTCTTCGAGTTGTACGGCCTCGCGCACGAAGAGCGGACGAGCGTGATCGAATACCTGCGAGCGCGCGCGCCAGGAGCGCTCAGCGCGCCCCGCCCCAGAGCGGGGGCGAGATCGTCAGGCTGAAATCCTGATCGGCGGCGGTCGCGAAAAGACCGAGCGAAGGTGAGTAGGTCTTCACGTGGAGTCCGCGGCCGTCGGGTAGCAGCTCGAGCAGGCGCAGGTAGCCCAGGCCGCCCTCTTCTAGCATTTGGTAGTTGCTCAGAATCTGGTGAACCGTGTTGCCGCGGTCACCTTGGCTCGTCAGCTGCCCGGTCCCGTCGTTCAGCACGTGACCGCTGAGCACCAAGAAGATGCCCGCGTGCTTCTTGACCAGCTGCTGCCAGAGCATCTCGCCGTCGAAGGCGCCGTGCGCGGCTTCGTCGCCGCTGTTCGTGCGGTAAGCGCGCGGATTCCAAGCTTGCTTTGCACCGCGTTCGGCGAAGTCGTAGCGACTGTCGTCCGAGTAGAGGTAGGCGTGGGTGACGACAATCGCGCGGTGCTTGGGGTGGCGCCTCAGTACGTCGTTGGCCCAAGCGACGGTCTTGTCGCGCGGGCTCCACTCGAGCGACAGTACACCCAGCTTCGCGCGTCCGAGGTCGATCGAATAGAAAGCGTTCTCCAGTGTAGTTGCATCGAGCGTCTCGACGAGCGCTCCGGCAGCCCTGGCGAAAGCGGGCTCGAAGTACTTGGCGAACAACGTGTGACGTCGATTCGCGGTCCCGCCTTCGCCGTAGTCGTGGTTTCCGGGAGTGAGCACGATCGGCAAGCTTGGATCGAGCGGCGCAATGGCCTGCTTGAAGAACTGCCATTCGGTGTCCGTGTTCGAGTCGGTCAAATCCCCGAGCGTCAACACCGCCTTGATGTTGCGCGCTTTGCGTTCGTGCTCGATCCATTCGCTTTGCGCTTGGAGATGCCGATTTTGGCAGCGCGCGTAATATTGCGTGTCGGGCAAGACGGCCAGCGTCGCGGCCCCGGGGGGGAGTGGGTCTGGCTCCTCGTTGCTCACCGGCGCCAGCGTTCGTGGCCAGCCAGGTTCGTAGATGCCTTCGGGCATGCCGCAAGGTTGTGGGGCCACCGGCGGAGGGAGCAACGCCGACAACTCCTCTGGACTGAGACCCGCGCTTTCGGCTTTGACCGCTGGATCGGACGATCGATCGAATGAAGGGGGGTCGTTGTCTGCCGCTGGAGGGACGGTGCGGGGCGCGCAGGCGGCGAACCACGGAAGGCCGAGAGCGAGAATCAGCAATTGCGCGCGTCGCATCGGCGGCGACTCTAGCGCAGGATGCGCCGCTCAGTTGGCGACGTCGCCGTGAAGAATCGTAGTTGCTCGCGGGGCTACGCCTGGCGCAAAGCACACGCACGAATCGCGGATTTGTGGAGTCGAGGGGGATCGAACCCCTGACCTCCGCACTGCCAGTGCGGCGCTCTCCCAGCTGAGCTACGACCCCTGGGTTTTTTTGCTGTTTCCCTGGACGGCAAGCCGCTCGGGGAGGCGGACCTAAGCATGACTGCCTAGGCTTGGCGAGGGGGAAAAACTCAAAAACCTGCACGTCGGTGCGGCGCCCCCTGGTCTGTCCCGATCAGTGCTCGGCCGGAGGGGCTCGACGGATTGGAACGGCCACTGTTTGCGCCGGGGCGGCGTCGTCGGCGGTTGGGGCAGCCGCTGCAGGCGCTTCGGGCTCGGCCGTCGCCAGAAAGAAAACGGCTACGGCTGCAAACAGAGCTGCTCCCAAAAAGGTGACCCAAAGTGGCGTGTGAGGCTCATCGGGGTCGAGGCCGTCTTGGGGTGCGCTGAGATCGTCGGCCATAGCGGGCTTATCGAGCCCAGCGGCCGCTTCGTCAAGCGTCGCCGAGCCGGAAGGGTGGGGGCGTGTGCGCGGACGTCGATGTAGCGGTTTGCGCGGCAAGCCCGCGACTTGACCTAAAAATTTGCGGTATCGTAACCTTCCCGGCGGCCGGGCGTTCTCGCCCGCCCCCCCACCTGGAATCCGATGGCACAACCGCAGCAGCAACAGAGATACAGAGTCATCGAGCGCATCGCCGCCGGTGGCATGGCCGAAGTGTTTCGTGCCGAGAGCGCTGGTCTCGAAGGGTTCAAGAAAAAGGTCGCCATCAAGCGCGTGCTCCCGCATCTCTCCGAGAAGCGAGAGTTCATCAGCATGTTCCTCGACGAGGCGCGCCTGTCAGCGCACCTCGGCCATTCGAACTGCGTCCAGGTTTTCGACATCGGCAAAGGCGACAACGCCTACTTCATCGTCATGGAGTTCGTCGACGGCTCGGATCTGAAGGGCGTCGTCGACTACCAACGCCAAACGCAGACGCTGTTTCCCGTCGAAGAAGCGTGTTTGATCTGCGTGCGCATTTGCGAGGGCCTCGCCTACGCACACGAGCTACGGGACGAAGAGGGCGAGCCGCTGCACATCGTGCACCGCGACATGTCGCCCCCCAACGTGCTGCTCACGCGTCACGGTGAGGTGAAAATCGTGGATTTCGGCTTGGCGAAGGCCAATTCGCAGCTCGAACAGAGCCAGCCGGGCATCATCAAGGGCAAGTTCGGCTACCTCTCGCCCGAGGCCGCGCAGGGCAAAGACGTCGATGCGCGCACGGATATTTTCGCCGTCGGCATCATCCTCTGGGAGCTCTTGTCGGGTCGACGCTTGTTCCAGGGCAAAACCGATCTGGAGACGGTGCGCCAAGTGCAGCGCGCCGAGGTTCCGGACATTCGTCAGTTCAATCCGACGGTCACCGAAGCCGTTTTTCAGGTCATCGCCAAGGGCTTGGCCGGCGACCCGAACGACCGCTATCAAACCGCTCGTGATTTCGGCAATGCGCTGAACGACGTGTTGTTCGATCTACCTCGCGCGGTTTCGTCGTTCGATATCGCCAAGCTGGTCGCACCCGTCCAGGCGCAGCGCGCGCACGAGAAGAAGCGCAAGGCCATCCAGGGCTCGTTCATCGGTACGCTGATCGACCAGGCGCTGTTCGAGTTCACTTCGCTTCCCGAACCCGACGAGTCGAACTCACCCATCCAAGGCTCATCGCCCCTCGACGTGCATTCGTTCGTCGGCGCAGCTCCCGTACCAGGCGGTGACTTGGCCATGGATTGGGCGGCGAGCCTGAGTTCCAGCTCGCACGCCGCGCCCGAACCGGAGACGAGTCGCTTCGAGCTGGGCAACTTGTCGGCCCTCGAAGACGAGCGCAACGCGTCCCGCCCGCCCCCCGCGCCGCGCGCGCCCGCGGCACCTCCGGCGAAGAGCAGCGGAAAGGCGGGAGTCGTGCTCGTCGGCTTGGTGCTGTTGCTCGTCCTCGGCGTCGCCGGCGCCTACTTCGGCGGCGTGCTGCCTCGGCACGTCGTCAAAACGCTCGGTTTGCCCTGAGCGCGCGTGTGGCTGGCCTGCGCTCGTCGCGTGGGCAGCGGCAGATTCGATGGAACTCTCGTCGGCGCGCCCCGAATGAGAAACCCCGAAGCGCTGAGCTTCGGGGTTTGAGCGAGAATCACTTCTCGTCTTTGGCGTCGCCTTCAGCCTCGTCGCCTTCAGCCTCGTCGCCTTCAGCCTCGTCGCCTTCAGCCTCGTCGTCGGCGCCATCATCGTCCTCGGCGCCATCATCGTCGTCGTCGTCGTCGTCGTCGTCGTCGTCGGGCTCGTGCAGCTCGTCGTCGAGATCGTTGACGCTCTTCTTCTCGGCCAGGCGCGCGGCTTCGGCTTCGATCTGCTTGAGGCGACGCGCCTCGCGTTCTTCGGCCGAGCGACCGCGATCGGCCTCCTTCTCGTGCAAGCGCTCCTGCTCGCGTTTGCTCTTTTCCTGGGCAACGCGCTGCATGATCACGGGCTTGGGCGAGATCATGAGGGCCATGGCGCGGCCTTCCATGCTGGGCGCAAGCTCGACGACGGCGATGTCCATCGTGCCCTTGACCAAATGGTCGAGCTGCACGCGGGCGATCTCGGGATGCGTGATTTCGCGACCGCGGAAGCGGCAAACGACCTTCACTTTGTTGCCCGTCTCGAGGAACTTGCGTGCGGCGCGCAGCTTCACTTCGAGATCGTGATCATCCGTCTTTGGACGGAGCTTGATCTCCTTGATCTCGATGACCGTCTGCTTGCGCTTGGTCTCGCGCTTTTGGCGCGCCTCTTCGTACTTGAACTTGCCGAAGTCGAGGATCTTGCATACGGGCGGGTTGCCCTTCGGGTTGATCTCGACCAAGTCGAGACCAACCTCGCGCGCACGGCGCAGGGCTTCCTGCGTCGAGATCACGCCGAGATTGGTTCCATCCTCCATCACGACCAGAACTTCGGGTACGCGGATGCGATGATTCACCCGAATTTGGGGCCCACGAGGTTCAGCACGAAAACGCCGACGCATTGCCATCTAGAGGTCTCTCGATTCCTTTCCGCTGGGAAGCCGGGGATGCGCCCCGGGACCCGCCATTGTTCTACGACTCGAGCAGGAGCCCGAGAATAGGTCGATTTCGCCCGGCGTGCGCAGGGGCCCGACAATCGGGGCCTCCGTGCGCCCGACCCAGGGCAAACTCCTCGACTCGGGAGCCCTCACGAGCTTGCCGAGTCGCTCACGCCCGCACTCGCGCATCCACATCGGCCTGAGGTCAGGCTAGGGACTGCGACTAGAGTGAGGGTCAATCGGGCTTCCAGAGGAGTAGGCGCGGGCGGTTTCGAACCGCCGACCCCTACCATGTCAAGGTAGTGCTCTACCACTGAGCTACGCGCCTTTGGGTCAGTCTGCAGTCCGGGGTCCGTCTGCAGGGGGGACGCAATTAGCGCCCACGCACGGGGGTGTCAAGCCACCCCCAGCCAAGGACCGCAGCGGATCGGAGCGGGCGCGCCTACGTGAGTTGCCGCACCTCCTGATTCTGGCTAGAAGCCCGGCCCGCCTGCCCGTCGCTTCGACGCGCCTTTCAGCTTCCCGGAGGATTCTCATTGGCCTTTGCCCTGCAAACCCTCGCCCCTTCACCAGGCCAGGCAACGACGCTTGCCCCTTCCACCCCGGCTCCGGCGGAAACGGGTGGCGCGCTCGGCGTCATGCAGTACGCGCCCCTGCTGATCTTCATCCCGCTCATCGCCATGATGTTCTGGACGTCGCGTTCTCAGGCCAAACGCCAGCAGAAGGTGATCAGTGAGCTCAAGAAGGGAGACGTCGTCCTCACGCAAGGCGGGCTCCGCGGCAAGCTGATCGAGATGGGCGATCGTTACGCCAAGATCGAGATCGCTCCGGGGACCAAGGTCGAAATTCTGAAAACGGCAGTACTTGGCAAGGACGGCGCCGAAGCCGCTGCCCAGGTCGAGAAGAAGTGAGCGGAGGCCCTGTGGTCACCACGATTTTGATGAGTGTTTTCGGCGCGCTGGCGCTGGTTTTGGTGCTTTCTGGATTGGTCGCCCGCGGAGCCCGCGGTCGCCTCTGGCCTGCAGCCATCATGTCCGCCGCTGCTGCTTTGGCAGCGCGTGGCGACGCCTTCTGGGTGATGGTCGGCTTCGGTCTGGTCTGCCTATTCTTGGTGATCGTTGCGCTGCCGATTGGCGATGGCCGCTTTCGGTCGCGCTTCGCCATGGTCAACGTCATCGGCGTGCTCGCCTTCTTGATGCTCTGGCCCACCCTGGACGTGCTGACCAGCGGCAAGCTGCCGTGCCCGCGCTTCATCGAAGATCGCGTGGGCGCGCGGCTCATCGCTGGCCTCGATCTGCGAGGCGGACTGCGCCTTGTCTACACGGTCGACGTCGCCGAAGCCGTCAAGGACAAGCGCGACAATTACTACGAGGACATGCGCAAGGAGCTCGCGAAGCTCTACGCTGGTTACACCGGTGACGAGGTTCCCGCCGAGGAGGTTTTCGAGAAACTGCGCGAGAAGGTCGAACTGACCGCGCCTCGTCGCCCCTCGAACTTGGTACGTCTCAAGATCAAAGAAGGCTTCGACCCGGCGAAGATCGACGCGCGCTTCCGCGACTTGTTCAAGCCCGACCTCGAGACACTCAAAGTGGGTGACCGCGAGTTCGAGTTTTCGATTCGCGAAGCAACCGAGACCAACATTCGGGAGCGCGCGGTCGCTCAAGCCAAGGACATCATCCTGCGCCGCGTCGACGCCATGGGTCTTCGCGAAGCGGTCGTGTCGACGCGCGACGAAGACATCATCGTCGAGGTGCCTGGCGACAACGAAGCGATCTTCAACGAGATTCGCGAAATCATCAGCCAGACTGCTCGTCTCGAGTTCAAGCTGCTCGACGACGAATCGAACTACTTTTCCGAGTTGGAGCGCACGGGTTCGAAGGAGAGCCAGCCCGAAGGCCTCGAGTTCCGTCGCGAGACGGTCCCCGTCGGCCTCGACGCCAGCGGCGAAGCGGCGCAAGCCGTCGGCACCTACGCCTATCTGCCGTTCCTCCAGGGCGAGAAGGCGGCGCAAGCGCTCGTCCGGCTCAAGAGCTGGATTGCCACGCTCGAACCGCCCGCCGATCGCGAGATCGGGTACGAGATCGACTACCGCGTAGTCGACCAAAACTCGCTGAAAGAAGAGGAGGCGGGCTTCCGCACTTACCTCGTGCGTTCGCGCACCGAGATCACCGGCGACATGGTGCGCGACGCTGCTGCGCAGCCCAACCAGTCGACCCAGAGCCTGGGTGGCTGGTACGTGACTATCGCCTTCACCGATCAGGGCGGCCGCATCTTCGAAAGAATCACCGGCGCCAACGTGAAGCGACGCTTCGCTATCATCCTCGACGGTCGCGTCGAGAGCGCGCCGCAAATCATCGACAAGATCTCCGGCGGCAGCGCTCAGATCACCATGGGTTCTGGGGATCCGCAGATCCAGCTCAAGGATAGCCGCAAGCTCGAACTGGTGCTGCGTTCCGGCGCTCTGCCGGCTCCGATCTCACCGTCCAACGAGCAGCTGATCGGTCCCTCGCTCGGTCAAGAAGCCATCAAGCTGGGCGTGCAAGGCGCGGCCGGCGGCGGCCTGCTCGTGCTGGTGTTCATGCTCATCTACTACCGAGTGGGCGGCTTGATCGCGGACGTGTCGGTGCTCATGAACTTGTTCTTGCAGCTCGCCATTCTCGCTTCGTTTGGCGCGTCGATGACGCTGCCCGGCATCGCTGGTCTGGCCCTCACCTTGGGCATGGGCGTCGACGCGAACATTCTGATCAACGAACGCATTCGTGAAGAATTGCGAGAGGGCAAGAACGCGCGCACGGCGGTCGAGATTGGTTACAACAAGGCCTTTTCGGCTATCATCGACGGTCAGTTGACGACATTCATCGCCGGCCTGGTGCTGGCCCAATACGGCACGGGTCCGATCAAGGGCTTCGCCGTCACGCTGATGGTGGGCGTCGTGATCAGCATCTTCACGGGCGTGGTCGTGAGCCGCGTGCTCTTCGACATCTGGCTGCTCCTTGCCGGCAAAAATTCCTCGAAATCGTTGGTGTAATCATGCTGCTCTTTCCCATTGGTCGCATCTACGACTTCATGAAATACCGCGGCCCGGCGGCGGGCCTCAGCCTGCTGTTGTGCGTGGTTTCGGTCGTGCTGTTGGTCTACCCCGGGCCCCGCCTGGGTACGGACTTCGCCGGCGGCACCGAGATCGAAGTCGCCTTCAAGAAGACGACTAGCGCGTCGGACATTCAGGGGGCCATCGAGAAAAAGGGCTTCTCCCGTCCCGACGTGATCCACATCGACGATCCGAAGAACGCCAATCACTATCTGATTCGCGTCCAGGAAGTGTCGACCATTGCCGAGCCGGTGCGTTTGGCTGTCGAGAAGAAGCTCTGCCTCAGCGAGTCCCCGCGCCCCGACTGCAAGAACCGCGCGACCGAAGTGAAGTACAGCCCCGGCGGCGACAAGATCGGCGTGCGCTTCGAAAATGCCCCCGATCTGGCTGCCATTCGCGCCGATCTGGCCACCGTCGCAGGAATCAAGCTGCGCCCCGGCGCCAACAACCCCACGGTGCAAAATGCTCGCGACCATCGCGTCGACGTAGCGCTGACGAGCCTTGGCGATCAGATGATGGCTGCGATGAAGAGCGGCTTGCCCGAAGGCAGTGCGCCCGATCTGGCCCTGCGCACGGAATGGATCGGCCCCAAGGCAGGCGCTCAGCTCCGCGACTCGGCCATCAAGAGCATCTTCATCTCGCTCGTCTTCATCATGGCCTACGTGGCCATCCGCTTCGACGTGCGGTTCGCGCCTGGCGGCGTGCTCGCGCTCGCACACGACGCTCTGGCTACGGTCGGCATCCTGATCATGCTGGGTCGCGAGATCAACTTGATCACCGTCGCCGCCATCCTCACCATCATCGGCTTCTCGGTGAACGACACCGTGGTCATTTACGATCGCGTACGTGAAAACATGGCCAAGTCGCGAGGTGTCAGCTTCTCGCACCTGATCAACGTCAGCCTTTCCGAGACGCTGAGCCGCACCATCCTGACCAGCAGCACCGTGATCATGGTGCTGTTGTGCTTCTTCGTTTGGGGCACCGGCACTCTGAAGGATTTTGCACTGACCTTGATCATCGGCATGCTGCTCGGCGTTTACTCTTCGATTTACGTAGCCCTGCCGCTGACCGAAGTGATCGATCGCCGCCTGTTCTCGCGCAACAAGCGGGTCGGCAGCGCAGCTTGAGGGGCCCGGTCTTGGCGGTCCCCGAGCAACCGAAGCTGGGCCCACGCACCAAGACCATCGCCCGCCACCTGCTAGTCTTGGGCCTGAGCGAAGACGCGACTGCGCGGACGCGTTTCTTGCTACCGCGGCTCGCCGAGCTGTCCGATCCGGCAACCATGGCGGACCGTACGCAGGCAGCTGCGCGCTTGGCCCTGGCCATCAAGCGCAAAGAGCGGATCGTCGTGTTTGGCGACTACGATTGCGACGGCATGACCGCTACGGCCATCATGACCGAGGCCCTGCGCAAGCTGGGCGCGGCGGAGGTGGTGCCCTTGCTCGCGAGTCGTTTCGACGGCGGCTACGGCCTGTCGCTTCGTGCGCTCGAGCGGGTGCTCGAGGCCAAGCCGGATCTGGTCGTCACTTGCGATTGCGGTTCGAGTGACCACGAATCGCTCGAGGTTTTGGCCGAGAAGGGCATCGACGCGCTGGTCATCGACCATCACCTGGTGCCCGAGCGGCCGCTGCCCGTTTTGGCCTTTCTCAATCCGCACCGGCCCGAGTGCCAGTTCGCCTACAAGGGTTTGGCTTCGTGCGGCCTGGCGCTCAGCTTGGTTGCGGCCGTTCGCGCAGAGCTGGGCGCAGCACTCGACGTTCGATCTTGGCTCGACCTCGTGGCCATCGGCACGATTGCGGACGTCGCGCCGCTCGACGGCGACAATCGCGCTCTGGTTCGCGCGGGGCTCGCGCAACTGGCCCGCGCCGAACGACCGGGTCTACTCTCGCTCTGCGACGTCATCGGCCTCGATCGCAGTGGCACGCTGGTGGCGAGTGACGTGGCTTTCCGCATCGCGCCGCGGCTGAACGCCCCCGGACGCATGGGCCCGCCTGACTTGGCGCTTCAGCTGCTGCTCGAACGCGATCCCGAAAAGGCACGCTCCTTGGCGCTCGAGGTCGAGCATCTGTGCCAAATGCGTCGTGAAGCACAGACGTCGATTGAGCGCGAGGCGAGTGAAGACGCCGATCTGCATGGCTCGGTCGATGCGGTGGTCGTCGGTCGTCCCGGCTGGAATCACGGCATCGTCGGCATCGTGGCCGGCCGCATCGCCGAGACGAGGGCCTGTCCCACGGTCGTGATCGGCTTCGAGGGCGACGTGGGTCGTGGCTCGGTGCGTGGCCCGGCGGGCTTCCCGTTGTTCGACGCCGTGCAGGCGGCCAGTTCGGCTTTGGTGCGTTTTGGCGGGCATCAGGCGGCGGCCGGCCTCGAGTTGCGCCTGGAGCGGCTCGTCGAATTTCGCGCCCTGTTCGCGGCCGCATGCGCCGAGCGTCGCGACTACCCGCGAGTCGTCGCGCGTGCACCGCTCGAGGTCGATGCGAGCGATGATTTGGGCGAACTGCTGGCCGATCTCTACGAGCTCGAACCTTGCGGTCAGGGAAATCCTGCGCCGCTCTTGCGCCTGAGCGGCCAAGTGCGTGGCTCACGCGCGCTCAAGGGCGGACACCTGAAAATGGACCTCGAACGAGCGGGCGGGGGCCGCCTGAGCGTCTTCGGGCCAGGCCTTGGCAGTCGCCTCGAGAGCCTGGGAAGCAGCGTGACCGTGGTCGGCAGCCTGCGGGCGGATCGCTATCGCGGCGGCGACGCGCTCGAGTTTCTGGCTCAGCGGCTCGACCCCGAGAGTTGAGGCTTGCGGGTGGATGAACTCGGCGCTCTGCTTCGCACCGGGGCCCGATGGAGGGCATGAGCGGCGATGGGTGAAACCTTGATTCAGTTTTCGGGCGTGAAGAAGCGCTTTGGAGACAAGATCATCTATCGCGGCCTCGATCTGAGCGTGAAGCGCGGCGAGGTCCTGACGATTTTGGGCGGTTCGGGTGTCGGCAAGAGCGTGATGCTCAAGATGCTGATCGGCCTGCTCGAAGCGGACGAGGGCAGCATCGTCTTCGATGGCGAAGAGATCACGCGCATGGGCGAACAGCCGCTTGCTCGCGTGCGACAGCGCATCGCCATGCTGTTCCAGAGCGGAGCGCTGTTCGATTCGCTCAGCGTCGGCGAGAACGTTCGCTACGGCCTCGACGAGCACTTCCACAACAAGATGAGCCTCAACGACCAAAAAGATCGCGTCGCTTGGGCTCTCGGCTTGGTGGGATTGCCCGGCGTCGAGAGCATGTGGCCCGCGGACCTCTCGGGCGGCATGCGCAAGCGCGTCGGCCTAGCGCGCGCCATCGCCATCCAGCCGGAGGTGGTGCTCTATGACGAGCCGACGACGGGCCTCGATCCCATCAACACCGCCCGCGTCAACCACATGATCATGGGCCTCCAAGAGAAGCTCAACATCACCAGCATCGTCGTCACGCACGACATGAAGAGCGCGTTCGCGATCAGCGATCGCCTGGCTATGGTGCACTCGGGCCAGATCATCGCCTGTGGCACTCCCGAAGTCTTCAAGAGCGTAGAGGACCGGCGTGTGACCGATTTCATCGGCGGCATCGCGCCCGTCCAAGAGGACGTGGAGACTCTGCTCAATGCCTGAGCTGACGGCCCGGGCCGGCTCTGTTAGAGTGAAGTGTTGCCGGCCGCTTCGACGACGAACGGACGCAGAAGGATCGAGACGTAAATGACATCGCGGGACATCAAGGTGGGTGCTTTCGTCTTGGCGTCGCTGCTGCTGATCGGCGGAATCGTCTTCTTGATCGGCGATGAAGCGCAGATGTTCGCGCGCCACAGCGAGTTGCGTGCGGCTTTCAAGGACGTCGCTGGTCTGACGCGTGGGTCGCCTGTCCGCATGGGCGGTGTGGACATCGGCAGCGTGGTGTCGCTGGGCTACGGCGATCAGGCCAAAGACGACACCATCTACGTGGAAATGAGCGTGGTTCGTGAAGAGGCGCGGCGCATCCGTCGCGATTCCGTGGCGACCGTCGAGGGCAAAGGCTTGCTCGGCGACAAGATGATCGTCATCACGGTCGGCTCGCAGAATTCGCCACCGCTGGGTCCCGAAGAGATGGTCAACAGCGAGGAATCGAAGGATTTTCAGGAGATCATCGCCGATTTGAAGACCGTCGCGTCGGGCGCGTCGCGCATCGTCGTCAACCTCGAGAAGACCACGGACGCTCTGGCAGACGGCGCGCTGCACGAGGACGTGAAGCAGGCGGTCGACCACCTGAACTCGATCTTGGGCTCCTTGGACAACGGCGAGGGCTATGCGTCGCGCTTGCTTCACGACAAAAGCGAGGCCGACCGCATGTCTGCTAGCGTCGACTCGCTGCGCCGTTCTGGTGATGAACTCGAGAAACTGCTGGTGAGCACGCGTCAGGTCGTCGATCGCGTGCGCACGGGCCCCGGCTTCGTGCACGAAGTGGTCTACGGCGATGATGGGCAGAAGGCTCTTTCGCAGGTTGGAGGTGCTGCGGAGGAGCTCGGCCTGGCCTTGCGCGGTGTGCGCGAGGGCAAGAGCTTTGCGCACGGGATGCTCTACGAGCCAGAGAGCGCCAAGATGGTCGACAACCTGAATCAGGCTTCGGCCGATCTGGGTCAGATCGTCAGAGACATGCGCGAGGGCAAAGGCACGATGGGTGCGTTGCTCGTCGACCCTTCGATCTACGAAGACCTGAAGATCCTGCTCGGCAACGTCGGACGCAATCGCTCGCTGCGTGCGCTCGTCCGCTACTCGATCAGTCGCGACGAGAGCATCGGCCGAGTCGACGATCCCGAGGCCGACAAGCCTCCGGGCACGGTGGTCTCGAGCGGGGCCTCGCAAGCCACGCCCCCCTGACCTACCGCACGGTCTCCCCGAGGCCGAGCGGAGCCGTTCCGGACGCACGAGCGGCCTCGAGGCTCGAATTTATCACGCTGGGGTACCGGATGGACTTGGGCGACGGGGGCGCGTCTCTATACTCCTGCCATGCGTTTCATCTCGCGGGCGGCCCGCGTCCTCGGTCTGCTCGGACTCTTTGCGGTCGGTTCCCACTTTGCGCTCGAATACGGGAGCGGCGGATTGTGGAAGGGCCTGCGCGCTGCACACGCAGTCGTCGGTGGCGCGGCCGAGGTCCCGTACGACCTGACGCAGTTGCGTGCCGTCAACCCCACACTCGACACGATCCGCAAGAAGTACGTCGAGCCTGAGCGTGTCGACCCGCGTCAGATGTTCTTGAGTGCTCTGGACCAGATCCAGAAAGAGGTTGCGCAAGTCATCGTCACGCACGACGAGAAGGCGCCGACCGTCAAAGTGCGGGTGTTCGACGAAGAAGAGGAATTTCGTGTCGACAACGTCCAGGGTCATTGGGACGTCTCAGCTCGTCTGCGTGAGGTCTTCGCTTTCTTGCAGGAGCACTTGAAGGCCCAGAAGATGGACTTGGCGCTCGTCGAGTACGCAGCTGCCAATGGGATTCTGCGCACGCTGGACCCGCACAGCGTCTTCTTGCCGCCGGAGGCTTACCGCGAGATGAACGTGTCGACGTCGGGACACTTTGGTGGCCTTGGCATCGTAATCAGCATTCGCGACCAAAGCCTCACGGTCATGCGTCCCATGCCGGGCACTCCGGCAGGACGCGCCGGGCTCAAGCGCCTGGACCGCATCGTCAAGATCAACAACGAGTCGACGCTCAACATGCCGCTCGCAGCTGCCGTCGAGCGCTTGCGCGGCGAACCGGGCTCCAAGGTCACAATTTGGGTGCATCGTGACGGTAAAGAAGGTTGGGGTGGCGAGCGTCCCTTCGAGCTGGCTCGCGAGGTCATTCGCGTGGGCTCGGTCGAGCACCGAAAGCTCGACGGCGGCGTGGGCTATGTCCGCATCAAGCAGTTCCAGGCCACGACAGCCAAGGAGCTGGCCGAGTCGCTCACGGCCCTGCGTACGCAAGCTTCGCTCAAGGCCCTGGTCTTCGACTTGCGCGACGACCCCGGTGGTTTGCTCGACCAAGCCGGCAAGGTCGCGGACATGTTCCTGGAAGACGGCACGCTCTACGCCACAGTCGGTCACAGCGAGGGGCGCAACGAGGCGCGCGCGACGCGCGCTGGCACCGAGGCCGGCTATCCCATCGTCGTTCTCGTCAACGGCTCGAGTGCCAGCGCGAGCGAGATTGTTGCGGGCGCTCTGAAGAACAACAACCGCGCGGTCGTGATCGGACAGACGACCTTCGGCAAGGGTTCGGTACAGCTCGTTTTCCCCGACGTGACGCGGGAAGGTGCTGCGTTGAAATTGACGATCGCCCAGTACCTGACGCCCGGCGACATTTCGATCCAGGGAACGGGCGTCATTCCGGACATCGAGCTCGATCCGATGACGGTCGACACGCTCGAGATGAATCTTTTCAAGGACGAAGGCGACGTTCGTGAGCGCGATTTGGCCAAGACTCTGGGTGCCGGTGGTCGCCGTTCGCAGGATCCGCCCACCTACCGAATTCGCTTTCAGTTGCCCGAATCGGTGCGCGCCGAAATTCGCGACCGTGGTGCGGCCGTCGACGACGAGTTCAAGCTCGATGCGCCGATTCGCCTCTCTCGCGAGCTGGTGAGCCAGATGCAAGCGGGCACGCGCCAGAAGCAGCTCGAGCAGGTAAACGGTCTCGTCAAGCAGCTGCAGGAGCGCGAACTCGCGCTGGTGGCAGGTGAGCTCAAGGCGCTGGGCGTCGATTGGTCGGCTCCGCCGGCAGCCTACGACCAAGGTCCCGATCTCTCGCAGATCGAAGTGAAGCTGCACACCGATCGCGCGGGCGACACCGTGACGGCCGGCGAGCCCATGACCCTCACTGTCGAAGTGACCAACAAGGGCAAGGTGCCATTTTACCGCTTGCATGCCATTACCAAGAGCGACGCCAGCTACTACGAACAGCGCGAGCTGATCTTCGGCAAGGTGGCGCCCGGCGAGACCCGCAAGGCGCAGGTCCCGCTCGGCTGGTGCGAGCTCGAGAACCACAAGCCGGGCTCGAGTCAGCCCGCGCCGCTCGACGCCAAGCGCGTGTGCCACTTGCCCCAAGATGCGGTTACACGGCAGGACGCCGTGCGCGTGCACTTTTCGGCGCTGGGCGCGGACGCACCCGAGGACCTCGAGTTTCGTCCAACCGTGAAGAGCCTGCCGCGACCGGTATTCGCTTACAGCTACCAAGTGGTCGATAACCGGCACGCCGACGAAAACGGTCAGCTCGAGGTCGGTGAGGGAGCGACCGTGTACTTCCGTGTCAAGAACGTGGGGTACGGCGCTTCGCGCGAGACCCAAGCAAACCTGCGCAACGAGACCGGCGACGGCCTGTTGCTCAAGGCCGGCCGTTTCGATCTCTCGGCCATGCAACCTGGAGAAGAACGCGAAGTCGAGTTCACCTTCGACATCCTCGAAGGCCTGAAGGAGCCCGAATTGTTCCTCGAGATCAGCGTCGTCGACCGCGACTTGCGCGTCTACTCGAACGAAAAGATCACGCTACCCGTCGTCTCCAAGCAAAAAGCCGTGCCTTGGAACAAGCTGCCGGGAGTACTCGAAGCGCGCGCCGAGGTGTCGCTCTACGATCAGCCTTCCGCGACCGCGCCGCTGCTTGGTGTGCTCACAACGGGCGCCGTCGTGCCTCGCTTGGCCGAACAAGGCGACTATGTGCAGTTGCGCATCGCTCCCGGTCGCTTCGCCTTCGCCAAGAAAAGAGACCTGATCTCTGCCACGAAGACCGCGCCCGAAAAGGTCTCGTGGAAGCCCGTCCTTTCCCGTTCGCCGCCGCAGCTCAAGGTGAGCGCCGCCGAATTGTCGACGCGAGGCAACACCATTCGCATCGAAGCCTCGGCCAAGGACGAGAACGGTGGCGTGCAGGACGCCTTCGTGTTCGTGGGCAACCGCAAAATCTTCTACCAGCCCAACTTGAACGCCAAGAAGGGTGAGATGACGTTCTCGGTGGACGCTCCGCTCAAGCCGGGCGTCAACATCATCACCGTTGTGGCTCGCGAGAACGAGGACACCTCCACCCGTCACACCATGGTCGTGCGCAAGGACGGTCCCAGCGGCGAAGCGTTGCCGACTCCCAAGCTGGACACGTTCGGAGAGGATTGGGAGTTCGGCGAACCGTGATTCGCCTCAACATCAACATCGACCACGTGGCCACGCTGCGCAATCAACGGGATACGGTCTACCCAGATCCCGTTCGCGCGGCGGCCCAGTGTCTGCTCGCCGGCGCCGATGGCATTACGGTGCACCTGCGCGAGGACCGTCGGCACGTACGCGATCGGGACGTCGAAGCCTTGCACGCCTCATTGGCGGCGCGATCCAAGAAGGCAGTCTTGAACCTGGAAATGGCGGCAAGCGCCGAGATGAATGCCATAGCCGAGCGCGTGGGGCCCGACGTCGTGACACTGGTGCCCGAGCGGCGCGAAGAGCGCACGACCGAGGGTGGTCTCGACGCGATCGGCAACGCCGAGCAGATCGATCTTACGGCTGCGGTTTGCGCCCGAGCGGGCATCAAGTTGAGTCTGTTCATCGAGGCCTCGCTCGAACAAGTGCGAGCCAGCCACGCGCGTGGCGCGACCCAGGTCGAGTTTCACACCGGCCACTACTGCGAAGCCGAGCCGGCCCAGCAGTTCACGCTGCTGCGCCGCCTTCGCGAAGCCAGCACTCTGGCCCACGAACTTGGCCTGGAGGTGGCGGCTGGCCACGGCTTGAACCAGAGCAACGTCACGGCCATCGCCCGATTGCCGCATCTGGCTGAACTCAACATCGGCCACTCGGTGGTGAGCGACGCCTTGTTTTTCGGCCTGCAGAGCGCTGTGGCGCAACTGCGTGCCACCATCGACGCAGCGCTTCGTCCCGAGCCGGCGCGGCGCTGACCTCTGTTTCCGACGAATTGGCCCAGAGGTTCTGATGCGTCCCGTCCTGTCCTGCGAACAAATGCGCGCCTTCGAGGCTGTGCTCATCGGCCGCGGGGTACCCAGCCTGGTGTTGATGGAAAATGCCGGTCGGGGGGCGGCACATCTGATCGGACTGCGTGGCCGACCTCGGCACGCGGCGCCAAAGGCTCCTGCCGCCGTCGGCGGCAGCTGCGTGCGCTGCGCGGACGAAGCCGCGCTTTCGGAGCTGGCCGTCCTGGTTCTGGTGGGTCCCGGCAACAACGGAGGAGACGGCCTCGTCGTCGCGCGCCATCTCTGGGGTCGCGGCGCGCAAGTTCGAGTCCTGGCCCTCGGCGATGCCTTGGCCCCGGGCGATCGGCGCACGATGCTGGAGGCCTGGCTCGCCGTCGGCGGGCAAGTCGAGCCGCTCGACGTGGCGCGCCTGCAAGCGGCGCTCGTCGCTTCGGATCTGGTCGTCGATGCACTGCTGGGTACAGGTCTGGGGCGCTCGGTCGAGGCCGAGTTGGCTACGTGCATCGAGCTGCTCAACTCCAGTAAAAAGCCGGTGGTTGCACTCGATGTGCCCTCGGGACTCGACGCGGATACGGGGAGGGTGCTCGGCGTTGCGGTCGAGGCCGAACACACGGTTTGTTTCGGCCATCTCAAGACGGGTCTCTTGACCACGGGCGGCCATGCGCACGCCGGCCGCATCACCATCTCTCAAATCGGCGTGCCGAGCCGCCTGCCGTCCGACTGGTCTCCGTCGGCGTGGTTGCTCGAAGAACTGGACTTGCGTCAGCGCCTCCAACCTCGCTCACCGACGGCTCACAAGGTGAGCGCTGGGCGGGTCGTGGTGCTGGCGGGTTCGCCTGGCACTCTCGGCGCGGCGCGCTTGGTCGGACGTGCCGTCCTGCGCGCAGGCGCAGGTTTGTGCACGCTTGCTGGGTTGCCCGAGACGACCCGTCTGCTCGACCGCGAAGTCGTCGAGCTCATGACCTGGCCTGTCGATCTGGCTGCGCTCGCAGACACCGAGCAGCTCTTGGCTCTGGCCGACAGTCTCGTCGTCGGCCCCGGGCTAGGACGCGGAGCCGAGTCCAAGCGATTGGTCCAACTTGCGCTTGCTGCTCGGCGTCCGACCGTGCTCGACGCCGACGGCTTGCGCGCGCTCGAGGGTGGCCTCGAAAGCCTGCAGGGCCACCCTGCGCTCGTTCTCACGCCCCATCCGGGGGAAGCGGCGGAACTCCTCGGTTTGACGAGCGCCGCAGTGGAACGCGACCGCTTTGCAGCTGCGCGTCGGTTGGCAGAACGCTCGCAGGCCGTCGTCGTTCTCAAAGGTTCGCGCTCCATCGTCGCGGCGCCAGCGCGCGTTCCTTTCGTGAGCGCTTGGGGAAGTGCGGCGCTCGCCACGGCGGGTTCGGGCGACGTGCTGTCGGGCGTCCTCGGTGGGCTGTTGGCAGCGGCCAGGGTGGGATCGGAGGGCGCGTTCGACGCGACGCTCGTCGGTGTCGGCCTGCATGCGCTCGCTGGCGAGCGGTGGTCGGAGACTGGCGGCGACGCTGGACTCTTGGCTTCCGAGATCGCCGACGAAGTCGTCGCAGTCCGAGCGCGCCTCTTGGCCTCGACCCTTGCATCGAGCGGCGGCTGACGGATTGGCGGGCCGTGTCCGTGAGGCCCCGCTGACGCTGCCAGTTTGACACGCGACAGGTCCCGGTAGCGCTGGGCGCGCGCGAAACCCGCGAAGTTTTGATGGAGATCGTCGGCCAGCCTGCGCGCCGGACGCTGGCACGGGGCTTGTAAGGAGGGGCGTATGCATAGCTCATCGTTCGCGCAGTCCGCCTCGCACACCGAGTTTTCACCGGCCGCCCTGGTGGCCCTTCTCCCCGATCTGCGTCGTCGGGGGCGCGCGCTCGAACGCCAAGCGAGCGCGGCCGACGATCTGGTTCAGGACACGGTCGAACGCGCCTTGCGCTTCGCGCATTCATTCCAGAGCGGCAGCAACCTACGCGCTTGGCTGTTCTGTATTCAGCAAAACATCTTCGTCAGCAAGAAACGGCGCGGCAGCGTGTCGCGCCGCGTTCACGAAACCATCCGCGTCGATCCGAATAGTTGGGGACAGAACGACCTGGTGTGCGAGGGTGCGACCCTCTCGCCTCCGGTCGGACGCGCGATCGACGAACTGCCCGAGCGCCTCGGGCGGGTGCTCGTCTTGGTCGATATCGGCGAATACTCTTACAAGGACGCGGCCGAAGCGCTGGAGGTGCCAGTGGGAACGGTCATGAGTCGCCTTCACCGCGCCCGCTCGCGCTTGCGCGAGAGGCTGGTCGATCGCGAGTCCGCTCACGCGGCGTGATTTTTCGGAACCTCGGCTCCCGGTCGGTGTCGATCCTGCCAGCATCCCGCAAAACGGCGAGAGAGATGCAGAATCGGTGGATCGCCCGCTGCGATCAGGAGCGTGCGCAGTCACTGCGCGAGAAAGGGAAGTCATGGACTCTCAGGACGTAGGAGGGGCGCAGGCGCGCCAGGGTGAGGATGTCGTCGAAGTGAGTTTGGCCTGGGGCGATCGCGTGCTCGGCCTCGTTCCGCTCGGCGCGCGCAAGGAGTTCTTTCTCGGCGAAGCCATCGAGAAGGGACGAACTTGCGATGTGTTCTTGCCAGAGGAAATTTTGGGAGCTCGTCGCCACCGCCTGCTTTGGGTCGACGCCATTGGCAGCGTGCACCTCAGTCCTCCTCGCGCCGCACGCGGCTGGGTGCGGCTCGCCAACGAGATGCAGATGAAATTGGAAGACATGCCCTCGCCGAGCGCGCGCGCCGCTGGCGAGCTCGACTTCGTGCTACCTAGTGGCTCTCGAGTAGACTTGGACCTGGGCGAGTTCGTGCTCACGGTGCGCGCTCTGGGTCGCGCCGCTCGGTTGCCGCGCGGAATCGGCGCGTTGGATGCGCGTGTACCTGCTGCCTATTTCGCATCGTCGCTCGCTGTCTTCGCGGGCTTGTTCGGCGCGTTGGCCTACGTGGTGCCGCACGCAGGGCTCGAAGAGGACGGTGACTTGAGCAAGGACCGGCTGGTGCTTCTCCAGCAATACATGGTGGCCGCAGCGCGCCGCGAAGAAGACGCACCAAAGCCCGAAGCCCCTTTGGAGCTGCCCACTCAAGCGAGCGGTCCGAGCGGCGAAGCTGCCGCCCAGGCCGCAGGCGCAGCAGGTACGACCAAGCCGACCACGAGCCACGGACGGTTTGCCGTGCAGCAGACGACGCCCAACCCCGACGCAGTCTTTTTGGCCCGCGTGCGAGCCAAGGAAGAAGCCTCGCTGTTTGGCATGATTGGCCTCTTGAGTTCGGCTCCAGCTGGCGATCCTTTGGCCCCGACCTCGCCCTTCGGTCGCGAGACGGCTCTCGGCGACGATCCGCTGAGCGCCAACGGCGCGATGTGGGGAGATACGCTGGGCGAGGCCGCAGGCAGCGGCGGGTTGAGCTTGTTGGGCGCAGAAGAGGGCGGCGGTCGCACGGGGCGCTGGATCGGCATGGACGGCGTGAACACCATCGGTCCCGGGAGCAACGGTCCGGGGCCCGGCGTCTTCGGTAGCTCGAACGCGCGCCCCGGTGGCGTTCACAAGCCCAAGACTCCGACGGTGCGCGTGCCGATGTCGATCACGACCAGCGGTCATCTGCCGGCCGAGATCATCCAGCGCACCGTACGCCAGAATTTCGGACGATTCCGCATGTGCTATCAGGCCGGGCTTACGCGCAATCCGAGCCTCGAGGGCCGCGTGAGCGTGCGCTTCGTCATTGGCCGCGACGGGGCCGTGTCGAACGTGGGTCTCGTCGGTGCCGGCATGCCCGACGCCAGCGTCAACGATTGCCTGCGGGCGAGCTTCTACGGCATCAGCTTCACGCGGCCTGACAACGGCATCGTGCAGGTGACCTATCCGCTGTTGTTCAGCCCCGAATGATCACATGGTGAGCAGTTCGACGTGACCGGTGAGGGCGGCCTCGACGAGACCGCGAGAGTTCCGAACCAGGAGTCGTCCTCGCTCGTCGATTCCGTCGGCCACGCCTTCGATTTCCCCGATACGAACGTGCTTTCCGCTCAAGAAATCATGCTCGCGCAGTTCCTCCAGGGACGGCGTGAGCCCGGCGCTCAGGTAGCGCGCCGTGCGCTCCTCGAGCGCCGCGAGCAGATCGAGCATCAAGTCTTCGAACTCGAGCGCTTCGAGCCGAGCACCGCTCGATCGGAGCGACGTCGCGTCCGGCAGGCTGTCCGGGAAAGCTGTCGTATGCACGTTCAAACCCAGGCCTAGAACTACACCGAGCTGCCCGTCGGGCCCGCGCCGACTTTCGACGAGAATGCCTGCGCATTTCTTGCCATCGAGCAGGACGTCATTGGGCCATTTGACCGCGGCGCGCACGGTCGAGGGCAGCAGCCGGGCTACGACGTCGCGTACGGCCAGACCAACCAAGAGGGAAAAGCCGGAGGCGAGTTCATCGGGTCCGGGAATGCGCAGGAGAATCGACAACGTCAGATTTTCACCGGCGTTCGAGCACCAGGCGTTGCCGCGCCGACCTCGCCCGGCCAACTGCTGACGCGCCACGAATACGATGCCCGTCTTGTCTGGACCGGCGACGGCCGAGAGCGCGAGATCGTTGGTGGAGGCGACCACTTCGTGGACGCGCACAGGGCGCCCCCAGCGCAGTCCGCTTGCGGCGCGCTTCTGTTCGAAGGCCTCGGCATCGAACCAGTCGCGATTCGAAGTCACGCCAGGCCCGGTACACGGGGCGCATCGCGCTCGATGGGCCAGAGACGCAGACTGATGTCGGAAGCAGGCGCCGAATGCGTCAGCGCACCCACGCTGATCACGTCGACCCCCAGACTCGAAAGGAAGCCGACGCGATCGAGCGTGATGCCTCCCGAGATCTCGACGACTGCGCGACCTCGAGCGCGATCGACGGCTGCGGGCAAGTCCGCGTCCTCGAAGTTGTCGAGCATGACGATGTCGGCTCCCACCGCCAAGGCTTCGTCCAGTTCGAGCAAGTTCGTCACCTCGACCTCGACTCGTGAGGTGTGAGGCGCGAAGCTGCGGGCGCTCTGCACGGCTCGGGTGATGCTTCCCGCAGCGGCGATGTGGTTGTCCTTGATCATGACGGCGGAGCCGAGTGCATCGCGGTGATTGTGCCCCCCACCGTGCCGAACCGCGCTCCTTTGCAGAGCGCGCAACCCGGGTACGGTCTTGCGCGTGTCGGTGATGCGTCCTTTGCCTTCGAGTCGTTCCACGAAGCGCCGCGTTAGAGTCGCCGTACCCGAGAGCTGCTGCAAGAAATTGAGGGCGGTGCGTTCGGCAGCCAGCAGGTCGCGTGTGCGTCCTTCGACGCTGAACAGCACCGTGCCTGTCTCCACTTGGACGCCTTCGGCGACCAGCTGTACGACGCGGCAGCTGGCTCCCACCAGGTGAAACACACGAGAAAATACGGTGGCCCCGGACAGGACCAGTGGGCTCTTGGCCACGGCTTCGGCCAGAGCCCAGGAGTTCTCGGAGATGAGTGCTTCGCTCGTCAGGTCACCGCCCGACAGATCTTCTTCGAGCGCGCGGGTGATCCAAGAGTCGATGAGGGGTAGCGGCAACACCAGCGTTCCTTACCATCAAAGGGCGCGAGACGGAGTGCCAGGCCACCCGATCGAGCGACCAACGGTGACCCCCAGGTGGCGCTCAGGGCGGCGCGCCGAAGCCGTAACCGGCAGCCAGGACTGCAGCCACCAGGTTGCACGTGGCGTGAAA
>Ga0105046_10003439_pt1 | contig 25096 bp, 20 predicted proteins | sample MAT03_FD_78385 | JGI IMG/M metagenome (GOLD analysis project Ga0105046, IMG submission 78385) | Freshwater microbial communities from Lake Fryxell liftoff mats and glacier meltwater in Antarctica - MAT-03 (megahit assembly) | ecosystem: Environmental > Aquatic > Freshwater > Ice > Liftoff...
CGGCCGCGGGAGCGATTGGCGGTGATTCATCCGGGCAGTGGAGGGGAAAAGAAGAATTGGGACACCGGCAAGTTTGGGCGATTGGGGAGGTGGTTGGTGGACGAATGCGGGGCGCAGTTACTGGTGGTGAAGGGGGAGGCGGACGAGGTGCCGGTGAGAAGATTGATGCAACACCTTGCGCCAAGCGAATTTTCTTTGCTGCAGGGGTTAAAATTGAAGGAGTTGGCAGCAGTCTTGCGGCACGCGAGGGTCTTTGTGGGAAATGATTCTGGAATTACACATCTCGCTGCGGCAGTGGGCACACGGACGGTGGCGTTGTTTGGGCCGCATTCGCCGGGAATCTGGGAACCGCGCGGGAGTCAGGTGCGGGTGGTGCGATTTGGGGCAGATGACGAGGAGCGTGCGCAACGGGCGGTGGCGGATTGTTGGAAGGGTGGATAGCTTTGTTGAAGTCGTTGGGGCGCAAGCCATTTGGCTTGACGATACCACGGTGGGCTACTAGAGTGTCGGGCAACTTGGCAGGATGACTGGATGCGAGACCGCCGATTAGAAACCAATATCAAGCGCGTGGAAGATTTTATCGAGCAATGGAAGCGCTTGAGTCAATTCTTGGATCGCGGGCTGAAGGGTGGGACGTTCACGGACGAGGAGGAAGCGGGGTTTCTCGATTTGAAGAGCGCAATTGCGCAGCAGCATGAGTTATTGATCACAACGTTGGGAACCGAGTCAGAGCGGGATGATAAGGCGTTGCGGTTGTTGAACAGTGTGCCGAGTTTGCAGTCGTTTCAGGGTTTGGCCGAGGGCATGGACAAGCGGATTTCCTCGGAGTGGCACAGCACGTATTTGGCGCTGCAATCTTTGCTGGGCCGGTTGAAAGGACGAAAAGCGCAGTTGGCCAGCATCAGTTCGTTCCGGGTGGGGATGCGCGGGGTGTTTGGCAATCCGTTGGTGGTTGTTTTCGTGGCGGTGGCAGCGGCGTATGGGGTGTACAAGTTTACGTATGAGATGATTCCGGTAATCCAAAAGGCAGTCGAACAGGGAGATAAAAAATGACAAAACGAGACTTGGTCATTCGGATCAGCAATGAAACCAACATGATTCAGCAAGACGTGTTGATTGTTGTGCAAAAGACGCTCGACTACATCACCGAAGCGCTGGTCAAAAGCGAGACGGTGGAACTGCGCAACTTCGGGGTGTTCGAGGTGAAACTGCGCAAGCCGCGCGTGGGACGCAATCCGAACGACCCCGGCAAAGACGTGCAGATCCCCGCCCGGGCGGTGGTCAAATTCAAGCCCGGCAAGGAAATGCGCGACGAAGTGCTGAAGCTGACCCAAAAGATCGTCACGCCCCCGCCGCCGCCGGCGCAGCCTTAACCAACGGATTCAGCCCAACCCGGTCGGGGCGAGGGTTTCCTCGCCCCGACCGTATTTTATCCATGAACTCATTGCCCGGCTTCCGCGATTTCTATCCTGAAACACTGGCGTTGCGCAGCTACATCTTCGGCAAGTGGCGGGATGTGGCGCGCCGGTACGGCTTCCGCGAATACGATGGTCCGCCGCTCGAACCGCTGGAACTCTACACGCTCAAATCGGGCGCGGAGATCGTCGGCCAACTTTTCAACTTCGTGGACAAAGGCGACCGGGCCGTGGCGTTACGCCCCGAAATGACGCCGACGCTGGCGCGCATGGTCGGCCCGAAACAGCGCGACTACAAGAAGCCGATCAAGTGGTTTGCCATCCCCCAACTCTTCCGCTACGAGAAACAACAGCGCGGCCGGCTGCGGGAACATTTTCAGTTCAACGCGGACATCATCGGCGAGACGGATGTGGGGGCCGATGCGGAGTTGATCGCGCTGGCGATTGATACGCTGCGCAGTTTCGGTCTGACGGAACAGGATTTTGTCGTGCGCGTTTCCGACCGGCGCGCCTGGCAGCAACAGTTTGCGGCCGCCGGCATTCCCGAGGACCAGCAGTACGCGGCGTTTCAGGCGATTGATAAACTGGAACGCGAACCGGCGGAGAAGACGCGCGAGAAACTCGCGGCGGTGACTTCGCAGGTGGATGCGGTGCTCGCCTTCGCCAATCAAAAGACCGCCACCGGCGAGCTGGGTATCGCGTTGGAAAAACTCGGGAAACTGGCGGCGTTCTGCGAAGTGGATTTCAAAATCGTGCGCGGGTTGGCGTACTACACCGGCATTGTTTGGGAGATTCATGATCGCAAAGGCGAACTGCGCGCGATTGCCGGCGGAGGCCGGTACGACAATTTGTTGAAACTGGTGAGCGGCGTGGATTTGCCGGCGCTGGGTTTTGGGATGGGCGATGTGGTGCTCGGTGAGTTGCTGAAGGATCGGGGACTGTTGCCGGCGGGGGATGCAAAACTGGATTGCTACGTGATCGTCGCCGATGAGACGTTGCGGCCGACGGCGTTGCAGGTGGTGCACGATTTGCGCGAGGCCGGTTGGGCGGTGGATTTTGCTTTGGCGGCGGCGAAAGTCGGCAAACAATTTCAGGCGGCAGCAGCGCTCGGAGCGAGGTTTGCGGTGGTGGTCGGCACCGAGGAGTGGGCGACGGGCGAGGTGATGCTGAAAAATCTGGCCAGTGGGTCGCAGGAACGGATACAACCAGCGGAATTACCCAAGAGACTTTCATGAAACGGACACAGCATTGCAGTGAATTGCGGGCAACGCATATCGGTCAAACCGTGACGTTGGCCGGGTGGGTGCATTCGCGGCGGGATCACGGGGGGATTGTGTTTATTGATTTGCGGGACCGGGCGGGGTTGACGCAGGTGGTGTTTGATCCGGAGCACAACCCGGCGGCGGCGGAGTTGTCGCATCAGTTGCGGTCGGAATTTGTGATTGCGGTCGCGGGCGCGGTGCGGCAGCGGCCGGGCGGGACGGAGAATCTGAAGTTGCCCACCGGCGCGATCGAGGTGTTGGTGGATCGGTTGGAGATTTTGAACCCGAGCGAGACGCCCCCGTTTCAGATTGATGACACGCAGATCAGCGAGGATTTGCGGTTGCAGTACCGGTATCTGGATTTGCGCCGGCCGCCGATGGCGAAGAATCTGCAACTCCGGCACAAGGTGGCGAAGGCGACGCGTGATTATTTTGACGCGCAGGGTTTTTTGGAAGTCGAGACGCCGATTCTGTTCAAGAGCACGCCGGAAGGGGCGCGGGAGTATCTGGTGCCGGCGCGGGTGAATCCGGGAAAATTTTTTGCGTTGCCGCAGTCGCCGCAACAGTTCAAGCAGATGTTGATGGTGGCCGGCGTGGAGCGGTATTTCCAGTTGGCGAAGTGTTTTCGCGATGAGGATTTGCGGGCGGACCGGCAACCGGAGTTCACGCAGATTGATTTGGAGATGAGTTTCATTGATCGCGAGGACATGTATGCGTTGATCGAGGGGTTGTTGGTGGCGGTGTGGCAGGCGGCGCGGGGGGAGAAAATCCCGACGCCTTTTCCGCGGCTGCCGTATTACGAGGCGATGGATCGGTTCGGTGTGGACAAGCCGGACACGCGGTTTGGGATTGAGTTGGTGGATCTGACGAAGGAGTTTGCGCAGAGCGCGTTCAAGGTGTTCCGCAGCGCGGTGGATTCCGGTGGAGTGGTGAAGGCGATCAATGCGAAGGGGTTGGCGCGTGCGACGCAGGGGCAGATTGAGCAATTGACGGAGACGGCGAAGAGTTTTGGCGCGAAAGGCCTGGCGTACATCAAGGTGGAGGGCGGGGAGTGGAAGTCGCCGATCGTGAAGTTTTTCAGTGACGCGGAGAAAGCGGCGCTGACGGCGAAGCTCCAGATCGAAGAGGGCGATCTGATTCTGTTCGGCGCGGACAAGCGTGAAGTCGTGTGGGAGGTGCTCGGGCGGATGCGGTTGGTGGTGGCGGAACAACTCGCAATCAAGCGGGAAGGGTGGAACTTTTTGTGGGTCGTGGATTTTCCGTTGATCAGTTTCGACAAGGACGCGAATCGCTATCTATCCACGCATCACCCGTTCACGGCGCCGGTGGCGGAGGATATTCCGTTGCTGACCAGCGACCCGACGAAGGTGCGCGGACAACATTACGACATTGTGTTGAATGGCGTGGAGTTGGGCGGTGGCTCGATCCGGATTCATCAGCCGGATTTGCAGAAAAAAGTGTTTGAGGAAGTGCTGCAGATTCCGCCGGACGTGGCGCAGTCCCGGTTTGGATACCTGTTGCAGGCGTTCCGATATGGCGCGCCGCCGCACGGGGGCATTGCGCTCGGCTTCGACCGGCTGTGCGCGATTCTGTGCGGGAGCAGCAACATCCGCGACGTCATCGCGTTTCCGAAGACGGCCAAGGCCGTGGACTTGATGACGAATTCGCCCAGCGAGGTGGAAGCCAAACAGCTTCGCGACCTGCATATCAAGTTGGATTTGGATTCGTAGCGCTACTCGACGGTGACGCTCTTGGCGAGGTTGCGCGGTTTGTCCACGTCGCAGCCGCGCAGGAGGGCGATGTGGTACGAGAGCAACTGGAGCGGGACGACCGTGAGGAGCGGTTCGAGGCACGGATGGGTTGCCGGGATGTAGATGACATCGTCGGCTTTCTTTTTGATTTCCTTGTCGCCTTCGGTGGCGATGGCAATCACCGGGCCGTTGCGCGCTTTGACTTCTTCCATGTTGGACATGGTTTTGTCATAGACCGCATTTTGCGGGCAGATGAACACGGAAGGGGTTTGCGGGTCCACGAGGGCGATCGGTCCGTGTTTCATTTCCGCGGCCGGGTAGCCTTCGGCGTGGATGTAACTGATTTCTTTTAATTTGAGCGCGCCTTCGAGGGCGACGGGGAAGTTGATCTGCCGGGCGAGGAAGAGGAAGCTGTTCGATTGGTGATATTTTTTGGCGACGGCGGCGATGGCTTCGTTTTGGCGGAGGATGTGGTGGATTTTTTCCGGGATGCGTTCCAGTTCCTTGAGAATTTCCGAGCCGCGTGTGCTGGCGAGATGGCGCATCCGGCCCATCAAGACTGCCAGCAAGACCATGATGGTGATTTGGGAGGTGAAGGTCTTCGTTGCCGCGACGCCGATTTCCGGGCCGGCATGCATGTAGGTGCCGCCGTCCACTTCACGGGCGATGGTGGAACCGACGACGTTGACGATGGCGAGGGTTTTGTGGCCTTTGCGTTTGGATTCGCGGATGGCGGCGAGGGTATCAATGGTTTCGCCGCTTTGGCTGAGCGCGAAGACGAGCGTGTGTTTGTCCACGGGTGCATTGCGGTAGCGAAACTCGCTGGCGTATTCCCATTCGGTGGGAATCCGGGCCAATTCTTCCATGAGATATTCGCCCACCATTCCGGCGTGCAACGCGGTGCCGCACGAGACGTAAATCATACGATCCACGGCGCGCAGTTCCCCGGCGGAGAGGTTGAGGCCGCCGAGTTTGGCGGTGCCTTCTTCATGGCTGATACGACCGCGAAATGCGTTTTCGATGGCGTGCGGCTGCTCGTAGATTTCCTTGAGCATGAAGTGGGGAAATTTGCCGCGCTCGACTGCCTCGGCCGCAAATTCGATTTCGCGTACCTGTGGGTTCACACTGGCCGCTTCGATGGTGGAGACTTGGAAGTCGTCGCTGGTCAAGGTGACGATTTCAAAGTCGTTCAGATAGACGACGCGCCGGGTGTAGGCGACGATGGCGCTGACGTCGCTGGCGAGAAAGTTTTCATCGCGACCGACGCCAATCAGGAGCGGGCTACCGCGCCGGGCGCCAACAATCGTGCCGGGATGGCCGACGTGAATGACCGCGATCCCGTACGTGCCGACGACTTCCTTGAGGGCCCGGCGAACGGCCTCGGTGAGTGTGGCGCCATTCTTGCCGGGCTGTTCTTTGGTGACTGCGGCAAAGTGTTCGCCGACCAGATGCGCCAAAACTTCGGTGTCGGTTTGGGAGGTAAATTTGTGGCCTTTGGCGAGGAGGCGGTCTTTGAGGAGTTGGTGGTTTTCGATGACGCCGTTGTGGACGAGCGCGATGGTGCCGGACTGGTCGAGGTGCGGATGAGCATTTGCGTCGGTGGGGGCACCATGCGTGGCCCAGCGGGTGTGACCGATGCCGCTGGCACCTTTGGCCGGGTGGTCGCGGAGGAGGGTGGCGAGATTGTTGATGCGGCCGGCCTTTTTGTGGAGTTCGAAATGATCGCCGTCCACGGTGCAGATGCCGGCGGAATCGTAGCCACGGTATTCGAGACGGCGGAGGCCGTCGAGGATGACATTTTGGGCGGGTTTACGACCGATGTAGCCGATGATGCCACACATGATGACTCCTTGCGTTAGTCGCGCGACGGTGATTCAACCGGGTTGCGTAACGCAACCATCCGGCGACGATGGCGAATCACAGTGGCGTGGACTATCGAATGTGTTTTTTTTATTGCCGCCGGACGAGAGGGAATATATGCAGATGGAGGTAGTTGTCAATTTTCCGACGAGCTTGCCATGAATACGATCACACGCAATCGCTTCACCACGGCCAACGTTCTGGCAGTCATTATGGGAGGCGGCGCGGGGACGCGATTGTTTCCGCTGACCAAAGAACGCGCCAAGCCGGCGGTGCCGATTGGCGGGAAATACCGGTTGGTGGATGTGCCGATCAGCAATTGTATCAACTCGCAGATCCGGCAGATGTACGTCTTGACCCAGTTTAATTCCGCTTCGCTGCACCGGCATATTTATTCGAGTTACACGTTTGATAAGTTTTCCAAAGGCTTCGTCGAGATTTTGGCCGCGCAACAGACGATCAGCAGCACGAGTTGGTATCAAGGGACGGCGGACGCCGTTCGGCAGAATCTGCGGTACTTCTTGCAGACGGATTGTGAGCATATTCTGATTCTCTCGGGCGATCAGCTTTACCGGATGGATTTTCGGCTCTTGCTCCAGGAGCACATCGATAACAGCGCGGAATTGACCATCGCAACGATTCCCGTCCAGCGATCGGAAGCGCCGAGTCTCGGGATCTTGCAGGTGGACGATAGTAAGCGGATTGCTCGTTTTGTGGAGAAACCCAAAGATCCGCAGATTCTCGACGGCCTCAAGTTGCCCGGTCAGGAAGACAAGTGGCTCGCTTCGATGGGGATTTATCTCTTCAACCGGGATGTGTTGGCCGAGGCGCTGGACAATGATCACACGGACTTTGGAAAGCACATCATTCCGGCTGCGATCAGCAAATACCGGGTGCAGGCGCACATTTTTCAAGGGTATTGGGAGGATGTAGGAACGATCAAATCGTTTTTCGACGCCAACCTCGCGATGTGCGGGATGAAGCCGGCCTTCAGTTTTTTCGATCGCGAATCGCCGGTGTACACGCGGGCGCGGTTCTTGCCGCCCTCGAAGGTGCTGAATTGTCACATCAGTGAGTCGTTGATTGCCGACGGGTGTGTCATCATCAACGCGCAAATCAATCGGAGTATCGTCGGCTTGCGCTCATTCATCGGGGATGGTTGCCAGATCAAAGACACGATCATGATGGGGTGCGATTATTATTCCTCCGCGCCAGAGCCGAGCAAGGACGAGCCGGTGACGATGCCACACATGAGTGTTGGACGGGGATGTCGGATTACGCGGGCAATCATTGACAAGAATGCCAGGATTGGTGAAAACGTTGTCATCTCCGACAAGGCCGGTGTTGCCGATTTTGATGGGCCTAATTATTACATCCGAGATGGGATTGTCATCGTTCCCAAGAACGCCCAAATTTCGGATGGAACGAAGATTTAATTTTTTTCAATGGCAGGTTGACAGCCCGGTCTTTTTTGGTACACTCCGCGAGCCGTAGCAGTTTCAGACACTCATATAAGTTGTTGAAGTCGGGAAAAATCCGCTGGCTGTTTCAAGGAAATGAATGAAACAGGGTGGGTTTTCTGTCTTTTTTCATTTTGCGGTGCGAGTCGTTTCACGAGGTAGGATGCAGGTGGTGATGAAATCAGTTCTGCCCACGTAGCTCAGTTGGTAGAGCACGTCCTTGGTAAGGACGAGGTCATCGGTTCAAACCCGATCGTGGGCTCCAGAAGGTGGACAGTTGTTCACGATAAAGTAGCGCGACATATTATAGACAAGGAACCAGGAGGAAATAGTCATGGCCAAGAGTCAATTTGTACGTACAAAACCCCACGCGAACGTCGGCACGATTGGTCACATTGACCACGGTAAGACGACTTTGACGGCGTCGCTGTTGGCGGTGTTGAGCAAGCAGGGTAAAGCGGAAGTCAAAAGCTACGCGGATATTGCCAAAGGTGGCACGGTGCGCGATGCGACCAAGACGGTCACCATTGCAGCCGCACACGTTGAGTACGAGAGCGAAAGCCGCCACTACGCTCACGTGGACTGTCCCGGCCATGCGGACTACATCAAGAATATGATCACCGGCGCGGCGCAGATGGATGGCGCGATTCTCGTCGTCAACGCTGCTGACGGCCCGATGCCACAGACCAAGGAGCATGTGTTGCTGGCCCGGCAAGTCGGCGTACCGGCGATTGTCGTGGCGTTGAACAAGGTGGACTTGGTGGATGACCCGGAGTTGCTCGAGCTTGTCGAAATGGAAATCCGCGATCTGCTGACGAAGTATGAGTTCCCGGGCGACAAGACGCCGATCGTGCGGGTTTGCGCGAGCAAGGCGCTGGCAGGTGATCCGGAAGCGGAGAAGGGCATTCTGGAATTGGTCAAGGCGGTGGATGACTTCATCCCGCAGCCTTCGCGTGAGGTGGATAAGCCGTTCTTGATGCCGGTGGAAGACGTGTTCTCGATCACGGGCCGTGGCACGGTTGCCACGGGACGTGTGGAACGCGGCACCATCAAGGTGGGTGAAGAAATTGAAGTTGTTGGTTTGCGCGACACGACCAAGACCGTGGTGACGGGCGTGGAAATGTTCCGCAAGTTGCTGGATCAAGCTGAAGCCGGCGACAACGTCGGCTTGTTGCTACGCGGGATTGATAAGGAAGGTGTGGAGCGCGGTCAGGTGTTGGCGAAGCCAGGCTCCATCAAGCCGCACAGGAAGTTCAAGGCGGAAGTGTACGTGCTTTCGAAGGAAGAAGGCGGACGTCACACCCCGTTCTTCACGAAGTACCGGCCGCAATTCTATTTCCGCACGACGGACGTGACTGGTCAGGTGACGTTGCCGGCGGGAGTGGAAATGGTCATGCCGGGTGACAACGTTTCGGTTGATGTGGAGTTGATCAACCCGATCGCGATGGAAAAAACGATGCGTTTTGCGATTCGCGAAGGCGGCCGCACAGTGGGCGCCGGCCGAGTGACGGAAATTTTGGAGTAAGACTGATCAGGCTGCGGCGGAGGCGCGCAGGCGCCTCTGTCGGTGGTCTGGGAGAACAAGATGCCCCGGGAATTAATTACGATGGCGTGCACGGAGTGCAAAAGCCGCAATTACACTTCGACCCGCAATAAAAAGGCGCAAGGCACGGAGCGGTTGGAATTGAGAAAGTTCTGCGCCAAGTGCGGCAAGCATGTCGCACATAAGGAGACGAAGTAGCGCGCAGTTTTTTGGAGGAGCCCACTGGAACGGTTACGCCAGTAGCTCAATTGGCAGAGCGACGGTCTCCAAAACCGTAGGTTGGGGGTTCAAGTCCCTCCTGGCGTGCCACTAAAGACAGTGAGCGAGAGCAGGCGAGAATGACAAATCCATTCACCAAGATACGCGACTTTCTGACGGAGGTTGTGACCGAGTTGAAACGCTCCTCGTGGCCGACGCGCAAGGAGCTGATTGACTCCACAGTCATTGTGTTGGTCACGATGCTGTTGTTTGGGATTTTTGTTTCCTCGGCCGACTTTTTGTTTGTGAAAATTGTGGAACTGCTGACAGGAGCCTCCTAGGCGGAGATTATCATGGCGACGGCAACGACAGCGGACGGTTTTCAATGGTTTGTGATTCATACGCTTTCCGGTCAGGAACAGAAGGTCAAAGACGGTATCGAAAAGCGGATGAAGATTGAGGAGGTCACGGACCTCATCAAAGAAGTGCTGATTCCGACTGAGAAAGTGGCGGAGGTCAAGAAGGGCAAGAAGACCACCAGCACGCGCAAATTTTATCCGGGCTATATTTTGGTGCACATGAAGTTGTTGGATGAGAAAAAACAGCTCATCGAGCGCGGCTGGTATTTCGTGCGCGATACGCCGGGTATCATTGGGTTTATTGGTGGTGATCGTCCGGTGCCGTTGCAGCCGGACGAGGTGAGTAGCATTTTAGCGCAGATTGAAGAGCGGCAGGAGAAGGTGGCGCCGAAGGTGGCATTTGAAATGGGCGAAAATGTGAAGGTGAACGACGGACCATTCCAGAATTTCACCGGCGTAATCGAGGAAGTGGATCCGACGCGCGGGAAGTTGAAGATTTCCGTTTCGATTTTTGGACGCTCCACCCCGGTGGAGTTGGAATATTGGCAGGTAGAGAGGGCTTAATTTATGGCAGGCAAACCAGTTACCGGCATGATCAAGTTGCAGATTCCCGCGGGGCAGGCAAATCCCGCGCCTCCCGTTGGCCCGGCGTTGGGTCAACAGGGCGTGAACATCATGGAGTTCTGCAAACAGTTCAACGCCGCCACCCAGAAGATCGCGGGCACGATTGTGCCGGTGATCATCACGGTTTATAAAGACAAAACCTTCACATTTATCACCAAATCGCCGCCGGCGAGTGCGCTCTTAAAGAAGGCGGCCGGAATTGCGACCGCGAGCGCCGAGCCGAACCGCAAAAAGGTTGGCAAGGTCACGCGCAAGCAGGTGTTGGAAATTGCGAAGCAGAAGATGCAGGATTTGAACGCCCGTACCGAAGACGCTGCCAGCCGGATCATTGCCGGCACCGCGCGCAGTATGGGGATTGACGTGGTGGAATAGGTAAACGCTGTAGGAGCGCCCGCTAGTCCCGGGCGCGTTGAGCGGAGGCTCCCGTCGTGAAGTTGGCGGTCACTACAACAACATAAAGAATCAATGGCGATACACGGCAAACGATACCGCGAAGCGATCAAGTTGGTTGATTCGCGGAGTGAATACAAATTAGGCGAAGCTGTTGCAGTCTTGCAGAAGTTTCCCAAGACTAAGTTTGATGAGTCAGTGGATTTGGCGTTCAAGCTCGGGGTGGACCCGAAGCAAGGCGACCAGATGGTGCGGGGCACGGTGACGTTGCCACACGGCACGGGCAAAACGGTGCGCGTGGCTGTGTTCGCCAAAGGCGCCGCAGCGGATGCGGCCAAGGCGGCGGGAGCTGATTTTGTTGGTGCCGAAGACTTGGTGAAGAAATGTCAGGAAGGTTGGACGGATTTTGACGTCGCGATTGCAACCCCCGAAGCCATGCAAGAAGTCCGCAAGCTCGGTAAGGTTCTTGGACCGAAAGGACTGATGCCCAATCCGAAGACGGGTACCGTGACGGATGACACCGCCAAGGCCGTTAAGGAAGTGAAAGCCGGGCGTGTCGAATTCAAGATGGACAAGGCCGCGAACGTGCATGTCGCGCTCGGCAAGGTTTCCTTCCCGGCGCAGCAAATTGAGGAAAACGCGCGAGCGGTCATTCAAGGACTGGTGCATGCCCGTCCCCCGGCTGCGAAGGGTAAGTTTATCGCGAGTTGCACGATTTCGGCGACGATGAGTCCGGGTTTGCCGATTGACCTACATGAATTTGTCGCAGCCGCGGCAGTGTAATCAGGAACAGGTGATTTCATGAGACCCGAAAAGCAATTAATTGTGGAAGATTTGTCGAAGCAAGTGAAGTCGTCACCCTTCGTGCTGATGACGGACTACGCGAAGTTGACGGTGGAAAACTTCACTGACCTACGGAAGCGGCTCGCGGGCGCGAATGCGGAATGTCACGTGGTCAAGAACACGACCCTGACGCGCGCCCTGGATGCCGCCGGCTTGCCGCGGGGCCAGGCCATTTTCTCTGGTATGACGGCGATTGTGGTGGGGGCCGACAAGTCGGAAGTTTCGGCGGTGGCCAAGATCTTGAAGCAGTTCCACAAGGACACACAGAAGTCCCAAGTGAAATTGGGTTTCATGGGGCAACAGACCCTGACCGCCGATGATGTGTTGGTTTTGGCTGAATTGCCGTCGTTGGACGCATTGCGGGCGAACCTGATTGGCTTATTGCAGACCCCGGCCACGCGGATTGCCGTGGTGTTGGGAGCGCCGGCGAGCCAGATCGCTCGTGTCATCAAAGCGCACGCGGACAAAGCAGGCGACGTAGTGGCAGCATAACTTTTGGCGGCGAGTGGCCGCCACGGACGAAACAAAAAAACAATGGTTCCTTGTCGCCTCGCCGGCTGGCGGGGGTAATTGTCCTGAGGCTTCGGGACGCGACGATACCGAGTGAAAGGCAGACATGGCAGCAGACTTGAATACGTTGGTCGAACAATTAAGCAGCTTGACGGTGATTGAGGCCGCAGAACTCTCGAAGAAACTCGAAGAGAAGTGGGGCGTCAGCGCCGCAGCCCCGGTGGCAGTGGCGGCGGCTGGTGGCGGCGCGGCGGCAGCCCCGGCAGCGGAAGTCAAGACCGCGTTTGACGTGATCTTGAAAGAAGCCGGTCCGAACAAGATCGCCGTGATCAAAGAAGTGCGCGCGGTGACCAGCCTCGGCTTGAAGGAAGCGAAGGATCTCGTCGAAGGCGCGCCCAAGACCGTGAAGGAAGGCGCGACGAAGGAAGAAGCCGAAGAGATCAAGAAGAAGCTCGAGGCGGCTGGTGCCAAAGTCGAATTGAAGTAGCCGGTAGTTGGGTTCGAAGTTGTGATGTGGCGGGGGCGGCGGCAGCGCCGCCCCCGCAAAACCTTGGTGTAACGGGCCCCAGTGGTCTGGAGGAACAATGGCTGAGCGAAAATATTTCGGCAAACTGAAAGACTTGATCGAACCGCCGGATTTGATCGAAGCACAGATCTCTTCCTATGCGGAATTTTTGCAGGCTGACGTTGTGCCCACCCGGCGCAAACTGGTCGGCTTGCAGACCGTGTTCAAGGAAGTGTTTCCGATTGAGAGCTACGACGGTCAGGCGAACCTCGACTTCGTGGATTACTCGATTGGCGAGTGGAAAACGTCGTGGTTGGATTCCCTGCGCGAGGGGATTACGTACAGCGCGCCATTGCACGTGACATTTCGGCTGAAGGATGTGAACGGGACGAAGGAAGAGAAGGTGTACATGGGTGAGATTCCACTCATGACCCCGTCCGGCTCTTTTGTGATCAATGGCGCGGAACGCGTCATTGTCAGCCAGTTGCATCGCTCGCCCGGCATCAGTTTCGAGCAGAGCGTCCACACGAGCGGCCGGCTGTTGTATGGGTTCCGGATCATCCCGGACCGCGGCACGTGGTTGGAGATGCAGTTCGATAACAACGATCTGTTGAATATTTTCCTGGATCGCCGGCATCGGCGGCGGAAATTCTTGGTGACGACTTTTCTGCGGGCGCTTGGGTATGGCACCGACGAACAGATTCTGAAGCTGTTCTATTCGATTGAAGATTTGAAGTTGAAAGATTTTGTTGGCGGCGAAGAAACCCAGGCCAAAGTGCCGGTCGCCGACGTGATGGACACGGAGAAGGGTTTGGCCGTGGCGCGGGCGTTCGAGCCGTTGACCAAGACCGTGGCGCGCCAGTTGATGGAGATCGGCGTGGACAAGGTCAAGGTCGTGGACACCACCGCGGATGACGGGGTGATCATCAAGTCGTTGAAGAAGGATCCGTGCAAGGATCAAGAAGAGGCGTTGAAGGAAATTTATCGCCGCTTGCGCCCGGGCGATCCGCCCACCGTGACGAACGCGCAAGCGATGGTGAAACGGTTGTTTTTCGATGCGCGCCGGTACGATCTCGGTCGCGTGGGCCGCTACAAGCTCAATCAAAAGTTGAATCGGCGCGCCGATCTCGACAGTCGTATTCTCGAGGTGGAGGACATCATCGAGGGCATCAAGTATTTGCTGAGCCTGCGCAAGGGCGAAGGTTCGGTGGATGACATTGATCATCTAGGCAGCCGGCGGTTGCGGACCGTGGGTGAATTGCTCGCCAACCAATGCCGGATCGGGTTGGCCCGCACAGAACGGGTCGTCAAAGAACGTATGACGTTGTTTGATGTGAACACGAACACGATGACGCCGCAAGGTCTCGTGAATCCGAAAGCTCTCTCCGCGATTGTGCGTGATTTCTTCGGTCGCAGCCAGCTCAGTCAGTTCATGGATCAGACGAACCCGCTCAGTGAGTTGACTCACAAGCGCCGTCTATCCGCGCTTGGGCCGGGCGGTCTTTCCCGCGAACGCGCGGGATTCGAAGTCCGCGACGTGCATCCGTCGCATTACGGCCGCATCTGTCCGATTGAGACACCTGAAGGTCCGAACATCGGTTTGATCAGCGCGATGAGCATTTACGCGCGGATCAACGAATTCGGATTCATCGAGACCCCGTATCGGAAAGTGAAAGACGGCCGGGTCACGGATCAGGTGGATTATCTGACGGCGGACCAGGAAGAAAATTATGTAGTCGCGCAAGCAAACGCTCCCGTGGACGCGCGTGGGCATTACTTGGTGCCCAAAGTTTCGTGCCGGTATAAGAGCGACTTCATCGAAGCAGAGCCGGAGCGGATCCACTACATGGACGTGTCACCGAAACAGTTGGTGTCGGTGGCAGCCGGTTTGATTCCGTTCCTCGAACATGACGACGCCAACCGGGCGTTGATGGGTTCGAACATGCAACGCCAAGCGGTGCCGTTGCTGCGCAGCGATGCGCCGCTCGTGGGCACCGGCTTGGAAGAGCGCATTGCGCGCGACTCCAAAGTCTGCGTGATCGCCGAGGAAGCCGGCATTGTGGCTTCCGTGATGGCGAATCAGGTGGTGGTCACGAAGAACGGCGAGTTGCCGGAAGGCAAGCGCAAGCTCGTACACGATCCCGAAAATCATGTGTGGGTGTATGAACTGCGGAAGTTCATGCGTTCCAACGCGGCGACGTGTTTCAATCAGAAGCCGATTGTGGCGAAGCGCGACAAGGTCAAGAAGGGGCAGGTGCTTGCTGACGGACCGTGTTGTGAAAACGGTGAAGTGGCGCTCGGTCGGAATCTGCTCGTGGCATTCATGCCGTGGAATGGCTATAACTTCGAAGACGCCATCTTGATCAACGAGAAGTTGGTCAAAGAAGACATCTACACTTCGATTCATATCGAAGAATACGAATGCGGCGCACGCGATACGAAGCTCGGGCCGGAAGAAATCACCCGCGATATTCCGAATGTCGGCGAAGAAGCCCTCAAGAACCTCGGCCACGACGGTGTGGTGCGCATCGGCGCGGAAGTGAAGCCGGGCGATATTCTGGTGGGTAAGATCACCCCCAAGAGCGAAACGGAACTCGCGCCGGAAGAGCGCTTGTTGCGCGCGATCTTCGGTGAAAAAGCCGCTGACGTGAAAGACACCTCGCTGACCGTGCCGTCTGGTACGTACGGGATTGTCATGGATGTGAAAGTTTCGGCCCGCAAGGAGCCGACCCGGAGCGACCTGACGCCGACGGAAGTGAAGCGCCAACGGAAGCAGATTGAGGACGATTACAAGTCGAAGACGACCGAGTTGCGCGAGGAGCTGACGGAAAAGTTGAGCAACATCTTGCTCGGCGAAAAAATTCCGTTGGATGTGGTGAATGCGGAAACCGGCGAGATCATCATCCCGGCCAATCGCAAGATCACGAAGACGCTGTTGCGTAAACTCGCTTCCGTGTATGACCACATCGAAATTGATCCCTCCCCGATTCGGATTAAGATTCGGGAGATCATCGGCGAGTTTGAGCATCGCTTCTCCGACTTGAATCTGGAGCGCGATCGGCAGCTTGATCGCATCGAGAGCGGTGAAGATGTGGATACCGGGATCATCAAGCAGGTCAAAGTCTATGTCGCCAGCAAACGCAAAATCAGCGTGGGCGACAAGATGGCGGGCCGGCACGGTAACAAAGGTGTTATCGCCAAGATTGTGCGCGAAGAAGACATGCCATTCCTTTCGGACGGTACTCCGGTGGATATCGTCTTGAACCCGCTCGGCGTGCCGAGTCGTATGAATGTCGGTCAGGTGTTGGAGACCCACTTGGGTGTGGCGGCGCGGGCGTTGGGCTACAATATCGCTTCGCCGGTCTTCGACGGTGTGACCGAGGAAGAAATCAACGACATGCTCATGCAGGCCAAGAAAGTGCCGGGCTATGAGTGGGCGAACACGTCGGGCAAAGTCCGGTTGACGGACGGGCGCACCGGCTTGCAGTTTGACCAGGAAGTCGTGGTTGGTTTCATCTACATGCTGAAACTGGGCCACCTCGTGGCGGACAAGATTCACGCGCGCGCGGTTGGGCCGTACTCACTGGTCACGCAACAACCGTTGGGCGGCAAGGCCCAATACGGCGGTCAGCGGTTCGGTGAAATGGAAGTGTGGGCGATGGAGGCGTACGGCTGCGCGTATGCGTTGCAGGAATTGCTCACAGTCAAGTCGGACGATGTGCAGGGCCGCACCCGGATCTACGAGTCCATCGTGAAGGGGGATAACACCCTTGATGCCGGCACGCCTGAATCGTTCAATGTGTTGATGAAAGAAATGCAGAGTCTGTGTCTCGACGTTCGCGTCGGGAAAGACGGAGGCGATAAGTAATCCATGAGCGCATCCCCCACCAAAGCTGTTGAGAATCCGTTGTCACCCGCCGCCGCAACCGCGGCCGCGCGCGTGGCGTTGGGATTGGAAAAGTCGGACGCATTCGATCACGTCAGCATCGGTGTGGCCTCGCCGGACACGATTCGGTCTTGGTCGCACGGGGAAGTGAAGAACCCGGAAACGATCAATTACCGGACGTTCAAACCAGAAAAAGGCGGCTTGTTTTGCGAGCGGATTTTCGGGCCGATCCGGGACTGGGAATGCAATTGTGGCAAGTACAAGCGCATCAAACATCGCGGCGTCATCTGCGATCGTTGCGGCGTGGAAGTTACTCTGGCCCGGGTGCGTCGCGAACGCATGGGGCACATTGAACTCGCCGTGCCGGTCAGTCATATCTGGTTTTTCAAGTGTATGCCGTCGCGGATGGGGTTGATTCTCGACATGACGGCGCGCGATCTTGAGCGCGTCATTTATTACGAAGACTACATCGTGATTGATGAGGGCAAGACGCCGCTCAAGCCCAAGCAGCTTTTGAATGAAATGGAATACCGCGAAGCGCGCGAGCAGTACGCCGACGGTTTCGTCGCGAAAATGGGCGCGGAAGCGGTGAAGGATTTGCTCCAACGGACGGATTTGCGCAAATCGGTGACCGAGTTGGAGCACGCGCTCGATACCACCAAGAGCAAACAGATCCGCAAGAAACTCGCCAAACGCTTGAAGATCGTGAAGGCGTTTGTCGCGACGAAGATGCGGCCGGAGTGGATGATTCTGGAAGTGTTGCCGGTGATTCCGCCGGACCTGCGTCCGCTTGTGCCGCTCGAAGGCGGCCGGTTCGCCACCAGCGATTTGAATGATTTGTACCGGCGCGTGATCAACCGGAATAATCGGTTGAAAAATCTGCTCCAGCTCAAGACGCCGGATGTCATCATCCGTAATGAAAAGCGCATGTTGCAGGAAGCGGTGGACGCGCTCTTTGACAACGGTCGCCATGGCCGGCCGGTCACGGGCGCCGGTGGACGTTCGTTGAAATCACTCGCCGATATGCTCAAGGGCAAGTCCGGTCGCTTCCGGCAGAACTTGCTGGGCAAGCGTGTGGACTATTCGGGCCGGTCGGTCATTGTCATTGGGCCGGAACTGAAGCTCAATCAATGCGGCTTGCCGAAGAAGATGGCGCTTGTGTTGTTCGAGCCGTTCATCATTCGCCGGCTGCGGGAAATGGGATTGGTCCACACGATTCGCTCCGCGAAAAAAATGATCGAGCGTCAGTCACCGGAAGTTTGGGACATTCTGGACGAGGTGACGAAAGGCCACCCGGTTTTATTGAACCGCGCGCCGACGCTGCACCGGTTGTCCATTCAGGCATTTGAGCCGCAATTGATCGAAGGCGATGCAATCCGGATTCACCCGCTCGTTTGTACCGCTTACAACGCGGACTTTGACGGCGATCAGATGGCCGTGCATGTGCCGCTGTCCGTCGAGGCGCAGTTGGAAGCCCGGCTCTTGATGTTGGCGCCGAACAACATCTTCTCGCCGTCGAGCGGCAAGCCGATCATGACGCCGACCCAAGACATTGCGTTGGGCGTTTACTACCTTACGAATATGGGGCGGGAAGCGCGCTTGGGGCATACCACGAAGCGGTTGAAATTGTTTGGCAATCCGCAGGAAGTCTTCTTCGCGATTGACGAAGGCGACGTGAAAATTCACGAGCGCATTCGCATTCCGAATCCCGACAACGGCCGCAAGACCGTGTACGGCGATGCGGTCGCGAAGGTCATTGAAACCACCGTCGGTCGCGTGGTGTTCAATGAAATCTGGCCAAAGGAACTGGGCTTCTACAACAAAGTGGTGAACAAGAGTTCCTTGGGCGACATCATCTGGCAATGCTATCGCACAGTCGGTCACCCGACGACCGTCGAGGTGTTGGACAAGTTGAAAGCGCTCGGCTTCGAGCACGCCACCCGCGCCGGTGTTTCCATCGGGGTCGTGGATATGATTGTGCCGAAGGAAAAGCAGCAGGTCATTCAGGCGGCGTTGAAGGAAGTCGGCGAGGTCGAGAAACAGTACCGGCGCGGCATCATTACGGACGGCGAGCGGTACAACAAGATCATTGATATCTGGACCCACGCGACGGACAACATCTCCAATGTCATGTACTCCACCATGGAGCACAACGAGGGCAAGAGCGAGTTGAACCCGGTGTTCATGATGGTGGATTCCAAGGCGCGCGGTTCGCGCCAACAGATTCGTCAGCTCGCCGGCATGCGCGGTTTGATGGCCAAGCCCTCGGGCGAAATCATCGAGCGGCCGATTCTGTCGAACTTCCGCGAAGGGTTGAGCGTGTTGGAGTACTTCATCTCAACGCACGGCGCGCGCAAAGGTTTGGCGGACACCGCGCTCAAGACGGCGGATTCCGGTTACCTCACCCGCAAACTGGTGGACGTGGCGCAGGACGTCATCATCCGCGAAGAAGATTGCGGCACGGTCAACGGCATTTGGGTGAAGCCGATTTATGAGGGCGAAGATGAAATCGTCCGGCTCAGCGAGCGTGTGATTGGCCGGATCTCGGCGGAAGATGTCCTGGATCCGATCTCCAAGAAGAAGTTCATCAAGGCGAACGTGGAGATTGACGAAGTGGCGGCCGAGATGTTGTCCCGGCTGGGTATCGAGAAAGTAAAAATTCGCTCGGTGCTGACCTGTGAGTCGCGGCGCGGCGTTTGCGCGTTGTGCTACGGACGCAATCTCGCGACCAGCAAGATGGCGAAGATCGGTGAAGCGGTCGGCATCATCGCCGCGCAGTCCATTGGCGAGCCGGGCACGCAGCTCACGATGCGTACGTTCCATATCGGCGGTACGGCCAGCCAGGTCTTCAAGCAGCCGCAAATCAAAGCCAAGAACGACGGTATTGTTCGCTACTTGGAAGTTCGCGCGGTGCAGCGTACGGAAGGCAACTGGGTTGTCTTGAACAAGAATGGTCAAGTCATCGTGACGAACGATGAAGGCCGCGAGTTGGAACGTTACAACGTCGTCATTGGCGCGGAACTGTCCGTGGCCGACGGCGCCCGCGTGAAAAAAGGCGATGTCTTTGTGCAATGGGATCCGCACAACGTGCCCGTGCTTTCGGAACTGGCCGGCACCGTGAAGTTCCACGACATCATCGAAGGCGTGACGATCAAGCGCGAGCATGACGAAGCGACCGGCTTGATGGGCACGGTGGTGATCGAACACAAAGAAGATTTGCATCCGCAAATTAACTTGGTGAACGACAAGGGTGAAGTGTTGGCGTTCTATGCGATTCCCGCCGGCGCCCACATTATCTTGGAAGAAGGTACCAAAATAACCGCCGGTGCGTTGATTGCCAAGACGCCCCGCAAGATGTTGACGACCCGCGATATTACGGGCGGTCTGCCGCGCGTGGCGGAGTTGTTCGAAGCGCGTCGACCGAAGGACGCGGCAGAGATTGCGAAGATTGATGGTTTGGTGGATTTCGCCGGTACCGTTCGCGGCAAGCGGCGCATCGTCGTGCGCGACCCGAAGACTGGCGCTGAAGAAGAGCATCTGATTCCGCACTCGAAACACATCATTGTGTTCCGCGGTGACACGGTGAAAAAGGGCCAACAGTTAACGGAAGGGCCGGTTGTGCCGCACGAAATTCTCGAGGTCTGCGGGCCGCAAGACTTGCAGGAATATCTCGTGAACGAAGTGCAGGAAGTTTACCGGCTGCAAGGCGTGGAGATCAACGACAAGCACATTGAAATCATCGTGCGGCAGATGTTGCGCAAAGTCCGCATTCTGGAGCCGGGCGACACGCGCTTCCTCTGGAGCGATCAGATTGACAAGATCACGTTTGAGGAAGAGAACAAACGGATTCAAGAAGCGGGCGGCAAGCCGGCCGAAGGTCAACCGGTGCTGCTGGGCATCACGAAGGCTTCGTTGGAAACAGATTCCTTCATCAGCGCTGCGTCGTTCCAAGACACCACTCGCGTGTTGACGGAAGCGGCGACACTGGGACGTGTGGATCATCTGCATGGATTCAAAGAAAACGTGATCATGGGCCATTTGATTCCCGCCGGTACGGGCTACGAAAAAATGCGCGCCGTAAAATTGGTCGCATTGGCCGAGCCGGTTGAGGGAACGAAAGAAGAAAGTGTAGAGGATATTCTGCAGGCTGCGAGTTAGTTTACAAAAGGACTTGCGTTGCCCGGGAGCGTTTGATAGTTTCACCGCCCCTCGGGTTTTCAGCACGAGGGAAAATTAATACATGCCGACGATTAATCAATTGGTTCGTAAAGGTCGCCGCCTGTTGAAGGCCAAGTCGAAAGCACCGGCGCTCGACAAATGCCCGCAACGTCGCGGGGTGTGTTTGCAGGTGATGACTCGGACACCGAAGAAGCCGAACTCTGCGCTGCGAAAAGTGGCGAAGGTGCGGTTGACGAATGGCGTCGAGGTGATCGCGTATATTCCCGACGAAGGGCATAATCTGCAGGAGCACTCGATTGTGTTGGTGCGCGGTGGTCGTGTGAAGGATTTACCGGGTGTGCGGTATCACATCGTGCGCGGAACGCTCGACGCGTTGGGTGTCGAGAAGCGCCGGCGGAGCCGGAGCAAGTACGGCGTGAAACGTCCGAAGGACGGGGCAAAACCCGGGGCGAAACCCGCGGCGAAAGCCGCCTAGAGAGATTTTGATTTAGTATGGCACGCAGACGAAGAGCAGAAAAACGAGTACGCGCCGCTGACGGTGTGTTTAACAGCCGGGTGGTGACGCGCTTGATCAACATGGTGATGCGCTCGGGCAAGAAATCCACCGCGGAGCGCATTGTGTATGGCGCGTTTGAACAGTTGGCACCGAAGATCAAAGACAAGCCGGTGATGGATGTGTTGTCAGCAGCGATTGAAAATGTGAAGCCGCGCCTCGAAGTGAAGTCGCGCCGCGTGGGCGGGGCCAACTATCAGGTGCCGGTGGAAGTTTCGGCCGAACGTCAGGAAGCGCTGGCGATGCGTTGGATGATTGATTATGCCCGGGGTCGCAAGGGAACGGGGATGACGGATGCATTGGCTGCGGAAATTTTTGATGCTGCCAACAATACTGGCGCGGCTGTGAAGAAACGTGAGGATACGCACAAGATGGCGCAAGCCAATCGGGCGTTTGCTCACTACCGCTGGTAGTCTTTGTTGTTGATTACCCGTTGAGATTACTCAGGATTATTTTCGTCAAATTTGGAAAAGAACATGGACGCCGTCCTCGATAAACAAAATCAAGTAGCGCCGGAGAAGTCGCGATCAGACGCGAATCGCAGGGTGCCGCTGGAGCGGACGCGCAACATTGGGATTTGTGCGCACATTGATGCGGGGAAGACGACGACGACGGAGCGCGTGCTCTATTATACCGGCAAGGTCTATAAACTCGGCGAAGTGCATGAAGGCACGGCGACGATGGACTGGATGGAGCAGGAGCAAGAGCGCGGGATCACGATCACGTCAGCCGCGACGACCTGTTTCTGGCGGGATCACCGGGTGAACATCATTGATACGCCGGGCCATGTGGATTTTACGGTGGAAGTGGAGCGCAGCTTGCGCGTGTTGGACGGTGCGTGCGCGGTGTTTTGCGCGGTTGGCGGAGTGGAGCCGCAGTCGGAAACGGTGTGGCGCCAGGCCAACAAGTATAAAGTTCCGCGGATTGCGTTCGTCAATAAGATGGATCGGACGGGGGCGGATTTCGAAGCGGCTGTGACTCAAATGCGGGACCGTTTGGCGGCCAATGCGGTTCCGATTCAGTTGCCCATTGGTAGTGAAGGCAATTTCCGGGGGATTATTGATTTGGTGCGGATGCGCGCGTTGATCTGGACGGGTGAGGAGTTGGGCGCGCATTTTGACGATGCCGAAATTCCTGCTGAGTTGCTGGATGCCGCGAAGACCGCGCATACGAAGTTGATTGAAGCGGCGGCGGACAAGGATGAGGCGTTGGCGGAGTTGTATCTGGAAGGCAAAGAGATCACGGAAGCGGACTTGCGCCCGGCTATCCGACGATTGACGATCAAGAATGAACTCGTGCCCGTGATTTGTGGGGCGGCGTTCAAAAACAAGGGTGTTCAGCCGCTGCTTGATGCGGTGGTGGACTATCTTCCGTCACCGATTGATATTCTGCAGATCGATGGGACGAACCCGAATTCGAAAGAGCCGGAAGTTCGGCGAGCGGACGATAATGCACCGTTCAGCGCTTTGGCATTTAAGATTTGGACAGATCCGTATGCCGGTAAGCTGATTTTCTTCCGGGTGTACTCTGGCAAGGCGGCGAAGGGATTGACGGTTTATAATCCGCGTAATAATAAGCGCGAGCGGATTGGCCGGTTGTTGGAGATGCATGCGAATCATCGCCAGGAAATTGATGTGTGTTATTCCGGCGATATTGGCGCGTTGGTGGGGTTGAAGAACATCACCACAGGGGACACGATTTGTGAAGAGGACCATCCGATTCTCCTCGAATCCATCACTTTCCCTGAGCCGGTTATCTCGATGGCCATTGAGCCAAACACCAAAGCCGATCGCGATAAGATGGGGACTGCCTTGCAGCGGCTCGCGGAGGAAGACCCCACGTTCCGGTTGTTCACGGATCATGAGACCGGCCAGACCATCATTTCAGGGATGGGCGAGTTGCATCTGGATATCATCAAAGACCGCATGTTCCGCGAGTTTAACGTGAGCGCAACGGCCGGCAAACCGCAGGTTGCTTACCGTGAAACGGTGACCAAGAAATCCGAAGCGGAAGGTAAATTTATTCGTCAGTCTGGCGGTCGTGGTCAATACGGTCACGCATGCGTGGAGATGGAACCGGGTGAGAAGGGCACGGGTGTTGTCGTCGAGGATAAGATCGTCGGTGGCTCCATTCCGCGGGAATACATCGGCGCAGTTGAGGACGGGATTGTGGAAGCAGCGTTGACCGGTGTGTTGGGCGGTTTCCCGATGGTGGATGTGAAAATTTCGATCGTGGATGGTTCGTTCCACGAAGTGGACTCTTCGGAAATCGCGTTCAAGATGGCGGGAAGTTTTGCGTTCAAGGAAGCGGCGCGGAAAGCGGCTCCCATTTTGCTCGAACCGATCATGGACGTGGAAGTCATTTCCCCCGAGGAGCACATGGGCGATGTCATCGGTGATTTGAGCAGCCGGCGCGGCCGGATCCACCAGATTGAGAATCGGGCAATGTCGGTCATCGTTCATGCCTCTGTGCCGTTGGCGGAGATGTTTGGATATGCGACCGGCCTGCGGTCCCTGACGAAGGGACGCGCGAGTTATTCGATGGAGCCGCAGAATTTTGAGAAGGTGCCGGAAAGCGTTTTGGCAGTAATTTTGGACAAGAACGCCACTAAAGGCGGAACAGGATCGTCAGCGAAGAAATGAACAACCAGCGTATCAGAATTCGTCTTAAGGGCTACGACCACCGGCTGCTTGACCAGTCGGCGCATGAGATTGTCGAAACCGCCAAGCGCACGGGCGCAAAGGTGGCCGGGCCGATTCCGTTACCCACCGATATTTGGCGCAACACGGTCAACCGGTCGCCGCACGCCGACAAGAAATCAATGGAGTCGTTCGAAATGCGGACGCACAAGCGTTTGCTCGATATCATTGACCCGACGGCCAAGACGGTTGACGAACTGAAAAAACTGAACCTGCCCGCAGGTGTGGACATTACGATTAAGATTTAGTCATGGAACTGCTAGGTAAAAAATTAGGTATGGCGCAGTTGTTCGACGCCAAGGGTGACTTCGTCGGTGTCACGGTGATTGAGGCTGGTCCGTGTACGGTTTTGCAAAAGAAGACCGGCGAGTCCGATGGTTATCGCGCGTTTCAACTGGGGTTTGGCGACCGCAAAGAGAAGCATTCAACGAAGGCGTTGAGCGGCCACTGCAAGAAAGCGAATGCGGCGCCGGCACGGCTGATTCGGGAGTTTCGGACCGATGATGCAAAGGTGGAGTTGAATGTGGGTGACAAGCTCACGGTGAAAGAATTTCAGCCCGGCCAGTTCGTGGATGTGATTGGCGTGAGCAAGGGCAAAGGTTTTCAGGGCGTGGTGAAGCGTTACAAGTTTGCCGGCGGCGACATGACACACGGCGCCAAAGGCTGGCATCGCCGGACTGGGGCAATTTCCACCCGTATGACGCCTGGTTGGGTGAAGAAGTTGCAGAAGATGCCGGGTCATATGGGGCATACGAAGATTACGACGCAAAATCTCCGCGTCATTCAGGTCCGCGAGACGGAAAATTTGCTGTTGATTGAAGGATCGGTGCCGGGGCCGAGTGGCGGTTTCGTGGTGGTGCGGCACGCGAAGAAGAAAACCAAACCGGCGGCAAAGGTTTAAGCGATGAAATTGCCAGTTGTCAATTTAACAGGTGGTGCGGTCGGCGAAGTAGAAATTGCCGATACATTGTTGATCAAGAACGGCAAGGGGACGCAGGCGGTTCATGATGCGGTGGTGGGTTATCTGGCCAACCAACGATTGGGGACCGTCAATACGAA
>Ga0105046_10003440_pt1 | contig 25096 bp, 21 predicted proteins | sample MAT03_FD_78385 | JGI IMG/M metagenome (GOLD analysis project Ga0105046, IMG submission 78385) | Freshwater microbial communities from Lake Fryxell liftoff mats and glacier meltwater in Antarctica - MAT-03 (megahit assembly) | ecosystem: Environmental > Aquatic > Freshwater > Ice > Liftoff...
ATACGTCTCCGAGCAGCACAGCCTAGGACTGTAGCACAGATCGCGGGCGGCACAGGAAGCGCACCTTGCCAAGGCGCTCCAGCAGGGCGTCAGTGCAGCCCGGCAGCCTGCAACACCGCAGCAGATTCGCGCTCGGGGTCGTCGGAATCGAGTACCCGCGCCAGGCTTCCGGCCAGGCGGCGGGTGTCCGCGCGCAGAACACGTTGTTTGACTGCGGCAATGCGCGCCGGGTGCATGGAGAAGCTGCGCAGCCCCATGCCCAGGAGGATGTCGGTGAACATCGGATCTCCGGCCATTTCTCCACAGACGCTGACGCCGCGCCGGTTGGCGGCAGCTGTCCGGATGGTCTGGTGGATCAGGCCCAACACGGCAGGGTGCCAGGGGTCGTACAGGTGCGACACCGCGTCGTCCGCACGGTCGATGGCCAGGGTGTACTGGATCAGGTCGTTCGTGCCGATCGACACGAAATCGAAGTAGCGCAGAAAGCGGTCGATCATGAGTGCGGCTGCCGGCACCTCGATCATGGCGCCGACCTCGACCGGGCCGAAGGCACGGCCGGCGTCTTCGAGTTGCTGCCTGGCGCGCGCCACAGCTTCGAGCGTGGCCCGCACTTCGCTCATGTGCGCCACCATCGGCACCAGGATGCGCACCTTGCCATGAGCGCTGGCGCGCAGGATCGCCCGCAATTGCTGACGGAACATGCCCGGCTCCGACAAGCTCCAGCGAATGGCGCGCAGGCCCAGTGCCGGATTCAACGTATGTTCGTGTCGCAATTCCTGCGGACTCATCCGGTCGAGCGGCTTGTCGGCGCCCACGTCGACGGTACGTATCGTCACCGGCAGACCTTGCATGGCGAGCACGGCATCGCGGTAGGCCGCGAACTGCTCTTCTTCGTCCGGCAAGTCGCCCTCACGGTTCATGAACAGGAACTCGCTGCGGAACAGCCCGACACCGACCGCGCCTGCCTCCAGCGCCCCGTGGGCGTCCCCCGGCAGTTCGATGTTCGCCAACAGTTCGACGGCCTCGCCATCGAGCGTGACCGCGGGCGTGTGCCGGAGCCTGTCGAGCCTGGCGCGTTCGAGTTCGCTCTGGCGCTGGCGAAAACGGTACTCCTCGAGCACGATCGGCGACGGGTTGACGATCACCACGCCCGCGTCGCCGTCGATGACCAGCCAGTCGTCCTGGCGGATCAGCCGACTCGCTTCACGGGCGCCCACCACGGCCGGAATGTCCATGCTTCGCGCGACGATCGCCGTGTGTGAAGTGCGCCCGCCGACATCGGTGACGAAGCCGGTGAACACACTGCGCTTGAACTGCAGCATGTCTGCCGGAGCGACGTCGTTGGCCACCAGCACCAGCGGGTCCTCTCCGGCGAAGTCGCGCGCCAGCCTGGCATTGCCCACACCGCCGTCTTGCGGAGCCTCGGATGCGGTCAAGGCACGCAGCATGCGTTCGACGACCTGTTCGATATCCGCCTTGCGCTCGCGCAGGTACTCGTCCTCCATCTCGTCGAACTGGCGTGCCAGCACTTCGAGCTGCGCCGACAACGCCCACTCAGCGTTGTAGTTCCTGTCTCGCATCCACGTGTTGGCCGCGCCGATCAGGGCCTCGTCGTGCAACAGCATCAGGTGCACATCCAGCAGTGCCGGCAGTTCACCGGGCGCATCGGCCGGCAGGTCGCGTTTGAGGGTGGAGAGTTCAGCCGCCACGAGATCGCGCGCGGCACTCAGCCGCAGGACTTCGGCCTCAACGCGTTCGGGGCCCACGAAGTAGTGGGCGACGTCGACGCGGCTGGAAGCCACGAGCACGGCGCGCCCGATGGCCACCCCGCGGGAAACCGGCATGCCGAAGACCTGAATGCTCATGGCGCCAATGTAGCTCAGCCTCCCACCGTGCGGCGAAGGATCGCAGCTGACTACGGCCGGGCGGGAAACACGATCAGGCGCGGTTCCGCAGACCCGGCGCCGCCGTTCACTGCCCTTCGCCGAATTTGCCTTCGATCATCGAGCGCAAGGCGGTCATGGCGGTCTGCTCGTCGGTGCCGTCGGTTTCGATCTCGATTTCGGCCCCGAAACCCGCGGCGAGCATCATCACGCCCATGATGCTCTTGGCGTTGACGCGGCGTTCATTGCGGCGCAAGTGCACGTCGCTCTGAAAGCTGCCGGCCAGCTTGGTGAACTTGGCCGAAGCGCGGGCGTGCAGACCCAGCTTATTGGTGATGCTGATGGTCGTCTTGATCATTGCCGAATGGTGGTGTTGTCTGGTTTTGACGGCGCGGCACCGCCACCTGCATCACACCCTGCGTGGCGCCGGCCACGGCGCGGGCGACCAGGGCGTCGAGCGGCTCGTGGCCATAACAGAGTGCGCGCCACAGCATCGGCACGTTGACGCCCGCGACGACCCGCACATGCACTCCGTCGGCCACCTTAAGCGCCACATTGCAGGGCGTGGCGCCGAAAACGTCGGCCAGGATGAGCACATCGCCCGTCGGCAGCGCGGCCATCCTCTCGCAGACCAGCGCCTCCACCTGCTCGACGCTGGCACCGGGCTCGACATCGACCGCAAACAGGCGTTCACCGCAGTCCGGATAGACATGCGCGGCCACCGTCCTGAGCGACGAGGCCAACGGGGCGTGAGCGAGAAGAAGAATCGCGGGCATGGTGAGTAGTCAATTCATATTATCGGCCGCGCCACGAGGTGCGAGCAAAAACCAGAGGTAGGCGCCGGCACAACAGACCCAGAAGACCCCGAATGCTGCCTGAAAGGCCAACGGATCCCGCCAGCCCGATGCCGTCAGCGCATCCACGAGCAGGCCGATGCCCCACTGCACGCAGAACACACCGCTGAAGATCACCAGATTGAAAGCCGACAGAGCCCGGCCCGCCTGTGCAGCAGGAAATGCCTGCCCGACCGCCGGCTGGCTAAGCGACACGAAGGTGCTGACCATGCACCAAGCCGCCCAATGCGCGGCGCCGGCGCCGCCGCCCGTAAGAACGATCAGCGCCAGCATGGCCAAGCTGAGCGGCAAGCCCCAGACCATCAGCCGCTCCGCGCCGAGCCCGCGCCGCATCAGCCGTGGCATCAGACTGCCCCAGGCCAGGAAAGTGAAGAGCATGCCCAGATTGATGAAGAAGAGGCCCGTCGCCGCGGCGCCCGCCGACCATCCGGCCACCCGCGTCAACCACGGACCGGCCCACAAGGCCTGCACAGCCACCAGGCCGCCATATAGAAAGAAACCGAGCGGCGCCAGCCGAATGAACAGCGGGTGGCGAAAGATGAGCCGATATCCGCCGTCGACATGCGCCTGCGAAGACGCGGCCGCCGGATCACGCGGCACCAGCCGAAGGATCAACCCCATCGACACGACCAGCATGACCGCCGCCGCCCAGAACATTCCTCGCCACCCCGTCAACGGCAGCAGCCACTGCACCGGCAAGGTGGACGCCACCATGCCCAGCGAGCCCGTCATCAGCATCCATGAGTTGGCGCGCAATTGGGCGGCCGGGCTAAAGTGCCGCCGATAGCAGGTCAGCGGCGCCATCAGGCAGGCGCCGACGCCGGCGCCGATCATCACCCGCGCCGCGATCAGGCCGGTCAGGCTCGTCGCCATCGCGAAGGCGGCGCAACCCAGCACGGCAAGCATGAGCAGCGCCAGCAATACGCGCCGCGGTCCGAAACGGTCCAGCGCGTTGCCCAGCGGCAGTTGCAGCGCCGCAAAGCCGAAAAAGTAAGCGCCGGCCAGCAGCCCGAGGTCGGCCGAGCGCAAGCCGATCTCGCTACTGAAGGTGGGCGCCAGCGTGGCAGTGATGGCACGCAGCAGCGCCGAAAAGAAATAGGCGAAGGCAAATCCGAAGAACACCAGCATGGCGGCGCGGCCGGTCATCGCAGCCGACGCTGGTGCCTGCTGTGGCAGCGTCAAAAACCGGGCCATGCGGCGAGGCCAGTCGTTCGGAGACTCGGGCATCGCCCTGCGAAGGCGACGCGCATGGGACGGACGCGTCCCGCTCGATGCGCGCGCCAGCAAAGCGGATGCAGAAACCCGGTCCGGCGCGTCATGGCAATACGCGCAGGCCGACGAAAAATCCTTCCACCGCCTCGGCCGGCAGGCTGGCCCCGACCACGGTGGCCTGAAAGACACGCGTTCCCTTGCTGAAGACGGCCACCTGCTCACGAACCGGTTTGCCATCCGGCAATCGACCGGCCATTTCAAGCCGCCCGCTGGCCGCGTTCGGCGTTGCGCCGGCAAGGTCGAAGGGCAGCGCCGTCGATGTGGTGGCGCCCAGGTTGGCCATCGCCGAGGCCTTCAACTCACCCAGCGCGGCCGCAGTCAACGCCGGGTCAGCCATGTCGGCGGTTGCCAGCGCCCACGTCAGACCGTCGGCACTGCAGGCCTGCAGGGAAAGCTGAACGACCTGTCCAGCCAGGCGCACCTTGCGGGCGTAGCTGGATGGCTTGCAGGGCAGCAGAACCACCAGCCCGGCGCCTTCGGGGCGGATCTCGCGCCAGTCGAGCGCGGGCGAACAACCGGCTGTCAGGGCAGCCGCAAACGCGGCGGCGGCCGCGACGCGCAGGAATCTCATCAGCGGATTATCCGGGCCTCAGAATGCCGGCATGACACACCAGGCATCCACCCACCCCGAAGCCCAGCCGCCCGGTGCGCTGAGCGGCGTCCGTGTGCTCGACCTGTCCCGCGTGCTGGCCGGCCCCTGGTGCACGCAGACGCTGGCCGACCTCGGTGCCGAAGTCATCAAGGTCGAACGGCCCGGCCAGGGTGACGACACCCGCGGCTGGGGCCCGCCCTTCCTGCAGGACCGTGACGGCCGCGACACCGCCGAGGCCGCGTATTTCCTCGGCGCCAACCGCAACAAGCGTTCCGTCACGATCGACATCTCCACCGCGCCGGGGCAGGCACTCATCCACCGTCTGGCCGATGGCTGCGATGTACTGGTGGAAAACTTCAAGGTCGGTGACATGGCGCGGTACGGGCTCGACGCCGCGACGTTGCGGGCCACGCGGCCACGCCTGGTCTATTGCTCGATCACCGGCTTCGGCCAGACCGGACCGTACCGCGAGCGAGCGGGCTACGACTACGCCGTGCAGGGCCTGGGCGGCCTGATGAGCGTGACCGGCGAGCGCGACGACCTGCCCGGCGGCGGACCGCAGAAGGTGGGCGTGGCGGTGGCCGACCTGTTCACGGGCATGTACGCCACCGTGGCCATCCTCGCCGCGCTGCGACACCGCGACGCCACCGGCGCCGGACAGGAGATCGACATGGCGCTGCTCGACACGCAGGTGGCAATGCTCGCCAACCTGAGCGCCAACTACCTGGTGACCGGCAAGGCGCCGCATCGCGTGGGCAACGCCCACCAGAACATCGTGCCCTACCAGGTGTTCGAAGTCGCCGACGGCCACCTGATCCTGGCCGTGGGAAACGACGGCCAGTTCCAGCGCTTCTGCGCGGCCGCCGGCCGGCCGGACTGGGCGAGCGACGAACGATTTGCGAAGAATGCCGACCGCGTGCGGCACCGAGGCGTGCTGGTGCCGATGCTGGCCGACGAAATGCGCCGCCGCAGTCGCGCCGAGTGGTTGGCCACGCTGGAGGCAGCCACCGTGCCCTGCGGTCCGATCAACGACTTCAACGACGTTTTCGCCGACCCGCAGGTTCAGGCGCGCGGCATGACCCTGCACATGCCTCACCCGCACACCGACGCGCTGGAACTGGTGGCCAGCCCGATGAAGCTCTCGGCCACGCCGGTGCAGTTGCGCCGGCCGCCGCCGCTGCTGGGGCAGCACACCGACGAAGTACTGGCGGAGATCGGCATCGGCGACGAAGAGCGGCGGCAACTGCGGCGGGGCGGCGTCATCTAGAGCCTGAGCGGTCGTGACGTAGTGCCGCAACGCGCACCGCACGTCGGTACCGCCCCCCGGGACGCGGGGTGGTCGGACCGGGCGGCAGGCCCAAACATAGATGAAGGGCAGGCATCGAAGTCGCAGTGGATGCGCTGCATGGCCCCTTGGCCCGCTCGCCCTGCCGCATGCGGCATATTCAGACAAAACTGGAATCTTCAACATGGACATGTCGGATCTGACCACCGCCAAGCCCGCTTCGCCGCCGCGCCAGTCACGGCACGGTACCGATGTGGATGCAGGCGTGGATGCAGGCGCACTCGAACTGCTCGCGCAACTGGCCGCCGAGGTGGCCGCCGCGTTGTCGCCGGCGCTGGAGCGCGTCAACATATTGGCCACCACCGGCAGCATCGACCGCGTCGGCCTGCAGGCGCTGCGCGAAGAGGTGGAACTGGCGCGCCGCATCGGCATCATGGGCCAGCAACTCAGCCGCCTGGCGGGCGGGCGTATTCGCCTGGGCCGCGAACGGCTGAACCTGACCGACATGCTGCGTGACGCGCTATTGCAACGCGGCCGCGAGATCGAGGCACGCGGCATCGAGGTGCGGCAGACGCTGCGCGCGGCCGAGGTCCACAGCGACGCGCCGCTGCTTTTCGCGCTGGCGCAGACCCTCCTCGACTGGAGCTTCGAGCACGCCTGCGGCCGCATCGACCTGTCGATCGAGATCAAGAGCTGGCCGGCCAACGCGCAACTGCGTTGCGCTTTCATGCACCGCGCGCCCGATGAAGTCGACAGCGCCACGATGCCGCTCGACGGCGCCGGCGCACCCGAAATCGACACGATCTCCTGGCGGCTGCTGCAGCGGACCGCCGCCACGCTCGGGCTGCGGCTGGAACGGCGCGACACGGCGGTTCGCACGCAACTGTGCATCGAGTTTCCCGACACCGTCAGTGAGAGGCTCGAGCAAGTCACCGTCAATGAGAACGGGCCGGCCTCGGCGCGCGGAGAAAACTCCCGGCCGCTGGCGGGCAGCCATGTGCTGGTGGTGGCGCCTCGGCGCGAGATCCGCAACCTGGTGCGCGAGGCCACACGCTCGATGGGCCTGATGATCGACTACGTGACTTCTGTTGCCGCGGCACGCGAGTTCTGCGGCGGCGGCCTGCCGCACGCGGTACTGCATGAAGCCGCGCTAGCGGGCGAGCACTTCGAAGACTGGCGCCAGGAGGTGCTGGCGCGCGTGCCGACGCTCAGCTTCATCCAGATCACCGAACTGGGCAAGGCGTTCGAGGTCGTCAACGTCGGCGGCCGCCAGTTCGCCAGCCTCGGCCGCGACGGCATCATCGAATCCCTGGCCAAGGCACTTGAATTCGAGTTGGCGCGCTGCCGTTGAAGCCTCGGCCTATCAGCCGCCGAACACCTTTTTCAGGAGATCGCTGCCGGTCTTGACGGGGTCGGCGCGCATCTTCTTCTCTTCCTCGCCGATGATGACGAACAGGCCGTCGAGCGACTTGCCAGTCACGTACTGCTGGATGTTGGCGTCCTTCTTCTTGATCAGGCCGAAGCCGACCGCCTTGCCCGCCACGGCGTTGTAATGCTCCGCCAAAGACACCTTTTCGGTGGCGCGGGTGACGATCGGCAGAAACTTCATCGACAACGGCTCGCGCGTCTTGCCGGCGAAGTACTCGGTGACGGCCGTATTGCTGCCACGCACGATCTTCAAGGCGTCCTGCACACTGATGCCCTTGGCTGCGGCGACGAGCATGTCTCGTGCTTCGGGAACTGCCGCTTCAGCGGCGCGGTTCATCGCAGTCACCAGTTCGTCGACCTTCTTGCTCTGGCCGGTGGCCTTCAGCAGCCCGGCCGCATTTTCCAGATAACCCGGCAACGGGATGCGCACCTTCGGGTTGCCGAGAAAACCGTTGCTGCGGCCGAGCAGATCGACGGCGGCGCCAGCGCCACGCTCGAGCGCCAGGCGGATGCCGGAGGCGGCATCGGTTTCGCTCAGCATCGCCCAGGCAAAGGGCGACAGGCTGAGCGCGTAGCCGCCCACCAGCACGGTCGTAAAATGGCGACGGTTCATGAGATTCCTTTGAAAGACAGCCCGCAATGATGACTGATCCCGCCCGCCGCGTGGCCTTGCTCGGGCTGCTGGCGGCCGCTGCGACGGGCCTTCTGTCAGCTTGCGGCGGCCGCAACGCGGCACCCGACTTCAGCTACACGCTGCTGGACGGCCGGCAGGCGAACACGCAGGCGCTGCGCGGCAAGGTCGTTCTGCTGAACTTCTGGGCGACCAGTTGCGCGAGTTGCGTCGAAGAGATGCCGCAGATCACGAGCACGCACCAGAAGTTCAAGGCGCGCGGCTTCGACACGCTGGCCGTGGCGATGAGCTATGACCCGCCGGCTTCGGTGGCCGACTTCGCCGAATCGCGCGGGCTGCCCTTCGGCGTCGTGATAGACAACACGGGCGCCATCGCGAAGGGTTTCGGCGATCTCAAGGTCACGCCGACCACGTACCTCATCGACAAACGGGGCGCCATCGTCAGGCGATATGTCGGCGCGCCGGACTTCGAGGCGCTGCACGTGTTGATCGAGCGCCTGCTGCTCGAAGCCTGACGATCGGCCGCTGCCGCCGCGCCCGAAGAACGCGGCCAGGGCTTCAGGCCAGCACGCCGCTGACACCGGCGGCATGCGCCTGTTCATCGGCGTGGTAGCTGCTGCGCACCATCGCGCCCACGGCGGCGTGGGTGAAACCCATCTCGTAGGCCTTCGCCTCGAACATCCTGAACGTGTCGGGATGCACGTAACGACGCACAGGCAGGTGGTGACCGCTCGGCGCAAGGTACTGGCCGAGCGTGAGCATGTCGATGCCGTGGGCTCGCATGTCGCGCATCACCGCCAGAATCTCCTCGTCGGTCTCGCCCAGGCCGACCATCAGCCCGCTCTTCGTCGGCACGCCGGGCACCGCCTCCTTGAAACGCTGCAGCAGGCTCAGACTGAACTGATAGTCCGAACCGGGCCGCGCTTCCTTGTACAGGCGCGGGATGGTCTCCATGTTGTGGTTCATCACGTCGGGCGGCGCGGCCTTCAGGATGTCGAGCGCGCGGTCGAGACGGCCGCGGAAGTCGGGCGTCAGGATCTCGATCTTCGTGTTCGGCGACAACTCGCGCGTGCGCCGTATGCATTCGACGAAGTGCGCCGCGCCGCCGTCGCGCAGGTCGTCCCGGTCGACACTGGTGATGACCACGTACTTGAGCTTCAGGGCCGCGATGGTGCGGGCCATGTTCACGGGTTCGTCGGCGTCCAGCGGGTCGGGGCGGCCGTGGCCGACGTCGCAGAACGGGCAACGCCGCGTGCACTTGTCGCCCATGATCATGAAGGTGGCCGTGCCTTTGCCGAAACACTCGCCGATGTTCGGGCAGGAGGCTTCTTCGCACACCGTGTGCAGCTTGTGTTCACGCAGGATCTGCTTGATCTCGTAGAAACGCGTGCTCGGGCTGCCGGCCTTGACGCGTATCCAATCCGGCTTCTTCAGCACCTCGGCGGCCACCACCTTGATCGGAATGCGCGAGGTTTTGGCCTGCGACTTCTGCTTCACGGTGGGGTCGTAGGCCGGTGGCGTCTCGATGCTCATGGTGTTCAGGCGCCTGTCTCGGCGTGGCAAGGGTGGGAGAACCCTGATTCTAGGGCGCCACCCCGCCAGAGCGTCAGAACGTCAGACCAGACGGCGCGTCAATTGCCGCGCCAGGCCCGCCGCTGCCTCGTCCCAGGGGAGTTCGACGCCGAAGGTTCGCAGATCGACAGTTTTGAGGCCGGCATAACCGCAAGGGTCGATGCGCGAGTAGGGTTCCAGGTCCATGGCCACGTTGAGGGCGAGGCCATGGTAGCTGCAGTGGCGGCTGACCTTGATGCCCAGCGCGGCGATCTTTCCCAGGCCGGCAAGCGCGTCCTGACCCGGTTCCACCGGGGGCAAGACGGCATGCCCGAAGGGATCGTTCAGCCGCACGTAGATGCCGGGCGCCGAACGCACGCGGTGGCCGGTGACACCGTGGTCGGCCAGCAGGTCGATCACCGACTGCTCCAGCCGGAACACGAATTCCTTGACGTAGATGCCGAGCCGGCGCAGGTCCACGAGCGGGTACGCCACCACCTGGCCAGGGCCATGAAAGGTGACCTGGCCCCCGCGCTCGGTGCGCACCACGGGTATCGACCCCGCCTGCAGCACGTGCTGCTCACGGCCGGCCAGGCCTAGCGTGAAGATGGCGTCGTGCTCGACGAGCCAGAGCTCGTCTGGCGTGTCTGCCGTGCGCGACATGGTGAACGCGCGCATCTCGCGCTCGGTCCGGGCATGGTCTTGCCTGTGGAAGTTCAGTACGCGCATCGTCAGTTGTTTCAAGCCGCCGCAGTGTGCAGGGCGCCGCCTTTCGTCGTGAACAGGCCGCGCGCATTTCTCGGCCCAGTCTACAGACCAGGCCGACAGCCGGTCACGACGACCCGGACGCCGGCCGGCGGGCTGCAGCTTTGGCCGTGGCGAACTGAATCAGCACTTCGGCACAGCCTCCGCGGCGGCCCGGCGCCGCAGCGAAGCCAGCCGCAGGGCCACCAGCCCGAGGGCAAACAGCGCATACGACCCTGGCTCGGGCACCGCGGCCACCACGCTGCGTCCGGCCAGGTACTCGGCCTCGACGGCCTGTGCCGCCAGCCCGCCGGCGTGGATGCGCACGTCGTCCATCTGCCCGGTGAACTGCTGGCCATAGTTCAGCACCTGGCGGTCGATGCGGGTGGTGCCGTCGTTGATGAAATTCGGAGTGAACTTGAGCGAACTGACACCGCTGCCGACCTGAATGCCATCGACGTACAGGGTGGCGGCCAGCGAAGAAGCGACGATGGCGACGTGGTGCCAAGTCGCCCGCGGACACCGCCGCCGTGCCGGAGGCGGCCACGCCGACACCGTCCAGCGGCTGCTGCCAAAGTCTTCGGTCATCGGGATCAGCCGACCGAGTTCCACATAGCCCGTCGGCCCGGTCCGGTTCAGCGCATCGTCGCCGATCGACGCACCGCCAACCAGCGTGCCGGTGGCGCCAGTGCCGATGTTGCCGTTGGCGCCGGTGCTGAAATTGAAGTGGCGCAGCAGCGTCGGCGATGTCTGCGCCAGACGCCGCAGCCAAATGGATCGCTGCGGATTGGGAACCTCCGTGAGTCAGGGGGGGCCGCCAGCCTCGCGCCGTTCCAACGCCGGCAGCTCGCGTTGGCTTGCTCCGAGAGTGGGCGTCCCCAGAAAGGCGAAGAGGCCGAAAGGCCCCTTCGTCACTCCACCTGGCAGGTTCAGACTCCGCGGCGGCGGCGAGCGATGAAGGCCCCAGCGGCCAGCCCGGCAAGCATCAACGCATAGGACTCGGGCTCGGGCACGGCCGAGACTGCGGTGATGAGCACATCGTCGACCTTGATCGACTTGAAAAGGTCAGGCGCGGTGCTGAAGCTGACGCTGTCGTTGCCGGCCGCCAGGTTGAACAGCGTGATGCCGTAGGTACCCGAAAACGCGTTGCTGGCGCCTGGGTTGGTAAGCGCGAACGCGATCACGCCGCCCGGCGTGTCGCCCAGCTCGATGGGGTCGGCGCCGGCAAAGGTCACGCTGCCTTGAAAGTTCCCGAGTGCGGCATAGTTGAAGTCGAGCGTCAGCGTGGTCAGCGCCACCGCCGAGCTGAAGTTGAAACTCGACGCCTTTCCGCCGCCGATCAGCCACAGGTAATCATCGGCGGACTGCGGCACATCGAAGCTGCCAGCGCTGAACGAGCTGCCGCCGTCGAAGTTCTCGCTGTAGGTGGTGATGTTTCCGTTGGTGTTGACGACCACGGTGGCCTGCGCGGCCAGGCAGATGCCGAGCAGTGTCGCGAGCGCGACGGGTTTGAGGTTCAGTGCGAGTGTCATGGGGAGTCTCTGGCTACAACAAAGGGCGGCGTGTCGTACGACGCCCGGCTCGCAGCGATTGTGTTGATCGGGCCGTCGCTGCACATCCCCGGGCTCGGGGAGTCTCCGCCCATGTGCGGGGCCTGCGCGAACTCCGGTTCTGTCGCCTGGGTGCAATGAGGTCAAGCAATGCCTCAAAGTAGCGCAGGCTCAAAGGGTGGGCCACGTTCCAGCGCACGCACACCAGCCAGGTTTCGGCAGGCTCCGTTCAATTCAGCGCACATCCATCCTGAATGTGTGGGCCAGAAAGCCCAGGATGTCCGCGCGCTCCTCGATGATCTTCGAGGTCGGCGTGCCCGCACCATGCCCAGCCTGCGTTTCGATGCGTATCAGCTTGGGCGCCGTGCCGGTGTCGGCCGCCTGCAGCGCCGCGATGTACTTGAAACTGTGTGCCGGCACCACGCGGTCGTCGTGGTCGGCGGTCGTCACCAGAATCGGCGGGTAGGCCTTGCCCGGGCGCAGGGTGTGCAGCGGAGAGTAGGCCAGTAAAGCCTTGAACTCTGCCGGATCGTCGGACGACCCATAGTCGGGCACCCAGGCCCAGCCGATGGTGAACTTGTGGAAGCGCAGCATGTCCATCACGCCCACCATCGGCAGCGCCGCGCCGAACAGTTCGGGCCGCTGGTTGAGCACCGCGCCGACCAGCAAGCCGCCGTTCGAGCCGCCCATGATGGCCAGCCGCGCAGGCCGGGTGACCTTGTCGGCCACCAGCCATTCGGCAGCGGCAATGAAATCGTCGAACACGTTCTGCTTTTTCAGCCGGGTGCCCGCTTCGTGCCAGGCTTCACCGTATTCACCGCCGCCGCGCAGCACCGCGCTGACATACACGCCGCCCATACTCATCCAGGTGGCCGCCGTGACGGAGAACGCCGGTGTTTCCGAGACGTTGAAACCGCCATAGCCGTACAGCAGGGTCGGGTGGCTGCCGTCCATCTTCAGGCCCACACGGTGCGAGATGAAGATAGGCAGGCGCGTGCCGTCCTTGCTGGTGACGAAGACACGCCGGGTCTCGAACTGGCTGGAGTCGAAGGCCGTCTGCGGACGCTTGAAAAGCGTCACCTCGCCGCTGGCCACCGCATAGCGGTAGATCGCCGAAGGCGTGGTCTGGTTGGTGAAGCTGAAGGAGGTTTCGGCATCGGACCAGCGGCCGCTGAAGCCGTCTGCGGTGCCCACGCCGGGCAGCGCCACTTCGCGCAGCGGGCTGCCATCGGCGGCATGCACACGCACCAGGGTCGAGGCGTCACGCAGGTACTGCAGCAGGAATCTGCCGCCCACCGCGCTGGCGTCAGTCAGAGCGTCCGGCCCTTCGGCAACGAGCGTCTTCCAGTTCGCTGCGCCCGGTGTCTTCAGGTCGACGGCGACCAGGCGGCCACGCGGCGCGCTTTTGTCGGTGCGCAGGAACATCTGGTCGACGTTGAAGCCCACGGGCACGTACTGTGCGTCGAATTCCAGCGTCAAGGGCCAGGGCTTGCCGCCGGCATAAGCGCCCTTCTCCAGCGCAAGCATCATCAGGCCGTTCTTCGTGCCACCTTTCCAGACCGTGATGGCCAGCCAGCGGCCATCGTCAGACACGGTGGCGCCAAAACCCCATTCCTTCTCGGCAGGATTCTCTGCCACCAGCAGGTCAGCCGACTGCGCCGTGCCCAGGCGGTGGTAGTAGAGCTTCTGGAAATGGTTGGCACCGGTCAGCGCCGCGCCTTCCTTGGGCGCGTCATAACGCGAGTAGAAAAAGCCCTTGCCGTCGTGCGTCCAGCTGGCGCTGGAAAACTTCACCCAGTTCAGGCGGTCGGCCAGGTCCTTGCCGCTGGCCAGGTCACGCACCTGCCAGGTCTGCCAGTCCGAGCCGGCGCTGGCCGTGCCGTAAGCCAGCAGCAACCCGTCGCGCGAAGGCACGGTGCCGGTCAAGGCCACGGTGCCGTCGGCGCTGAGCAGGTTGGGGTCGAGCGCGATGCTCGGCGCCTCGGTCAGCGAGCGAGCCATGTAGAGCACGGCCTGCTGCTGCAGCCCGCTGTTGCGGGTCCAGAACCAGCGGCCGCCTTCCTGGGTCGGCACACCGAATTTCTCGAAGTTGTAGAGCGAGCTGTAGAGCTTTTTTACCGCCGGCCGCTGCGTCATGCCCGCAAGATACTTTTTCGTGACGGCGTTCTGCGCCTGCACCCAGGCTGCCGTCTCGGCGCTGTTGTCGTCTTCCAGCCAGCGGTAGGGGTCGGCGACGCGGGTGCCGTGATAGACGTCTACCTGATCGGACTTGCGCGTCTCGGGGTAGCTCAGCGGCTGGGCCACCGCAGGGTGGATGGCGATGACTGCGGCGAAAGCAGCAACGAACAATTGCAGGCATCGCAGCCTGGAAATCACGGTGTTGTGCATGTTCAAAACTCCAAATCCCGGCCGTCCTGACGCGAGTTGCTGACCGACATAAAGCCGACTCCGAAATCATCAGCCTGCCGGGTTGCGTCCAGCAGGCGCGCTCATCAGGTCAGCCGCCATCACACCGCCCAACACGCAGGCACCTGCCGTCCAGCGGCAGGTATGGGCAAAAGTATGCTTCATCGCCTCGAACTGCAGGTGTGGGGATCAGCGCCGGCGCCGCTTGCTGCGGCCTGGGAGGGCCCCCAGGCCGACTACTGCGTCGTCCGCCCCCCGAGGGGGTATGAGCAAAGTGGCAGAGCCACATTTGCTCATGAAGCCGCGACAGCCGGCCCTCTAGAATCATGCCTCAGACGAAACGCCGTCGCGTGTTGCGTTGCCACCCTAGCCCATGTCAATTTCACCCCCCTGCCCAGACTACACCGGCGCGGTCACCGTGGTCGTGCCGGTGAAGGACGAGGCCGACAACGTGCTGCCGTTGATCGAGGAGATCCACGCCGCGCTCGAAGGCAAGGCCGAGTTCGAGGTCATCTTCGTCGACGACGGCAGCAGCGACGCCACGCCGGCCCGACTGGCCGAAGCGCGCGCGCGATTCCCCAGGTTGCGGGTGATCCGGCATCGCCGCTCTTGCGGGCAAAGCACCGCCGTCAGCACTGCAGTGCGCGCGGCGCGCCACCCGTGGATCGCCACGCTCGACGGCGACCGGCAGAACGACCCGGCCGATATCCCAGCGCTGCTGGCGCGTGTCAGTCCGGGTCAGCGCGAGCCCGGTCTGGCGCTGGTGGCCGGCTGGCGCGTGGCGCGCAACGACAGCGGCGTGCGCAAGTTGTCGTCCAAGGTGGCCAACGGCGTGCGCAGCCGGCTGCTCGGCGACAGCACACCCGACACCGGCTGCGGGCTGAAGGTCTTCTCACGTGACGTTTTTTTGCGCCTGCCGTTCTTCGACCACCTGCACCGTTTTTTGCCCGCGCTGGTGCTGCGCGAAGGTTATGCGGTGGTCTCGGTGCCGGTGAGCCACCGCGAGCGCACGGCAGGGCGCTCCAAGTACGGCATCAACAACCGCCTGTGGGTCGGCATCGTCGACCTGTTCGGCGTGATGTGGCTGAAACGCCGCATGAAACTCCCGGAAGTCGAAGCATGAACATCCATTCCCTGAACCTGCCGCAATGGCTGGTGCTGACCGTCGGTTTCGGCGGGCAGGCGCTCTTCTCGATGCGGTTCATCGTGCAGTGGCTGGCCAGTGAACGGGCCCGCCGCTCGGTGGTGCCGGTCGTCTTCTGGTACTTTTCGCTCGGTGGCGGCATCCTGTTGCTGGTGTACGCGCTCTACCGCGAAGACCCGGTCTTCGTGTTCGGCCAGGCGGCCGGGCTGGTCATCTACGTGCGCAACCTGTGGCTGATCCGCAACCAGGGCCCGGCCGCCGACCATCTGAACGAGAGCGCCGCCGCCAAATGAGGCTGGCAGGCCCATGCTGATGGCCGGCTCTTCGACCGCCGCCAACCGCGCCGACTCACGGCGCGACACCCTCTGGATTGCCGCACTGCTGGCGCTGACCGTGGCGGTCTGCCTGCAGCGCCCGCTGCTGCCGATCGACGAAACACGTTACGCCGCGGTGGCCTGGGAGATGTGGACGCGCGGTGACTTTCTGGTGCCGCACCTGAACGGCGAGCCCTACCACCACAAGCCGCCGCTGCTGTTCTGGCTGATCCACGCCGGCTGGTCGGTGTTCGGCGTCAACGCCTGGTGGCCGCGACTGATCTCGCCGCTGTTCGCCGCCGGCACTCTGGCGCTGACCGTGGTGCTCGGCCGCCAGCTCTGGCCCGAACGGCCGGCGGTGGCGCGGATCGCGCCGTTCATCCTGGTCGCCAGCCTGCTGTTCGTCTACTTCGCGTCGGCGCTGATGTTCGACACGATGATGAGCTTCTTCGTGGCACTCGGCTTCGTCGGCATCGCCAAGGCCTGGCGCGACATGGGCAAGGACGGCGGCCGAGGCAGCGGCGGCGCGGCAGGTTTCGGCCTGCTGCTGCTGGGCATGGGCGGCGCGCTGTACTCCAAAGGCCCGGTGGCGCTGGTGCACCTGCTGCCGGCCGCCCTGCTGGCACCGTGGTGGATGCGCGAACAGCGGCCGCGCTGGGGCCGCTGGTATGCCGGCGTGCTGATGGCACTGCTCGGCGGCGCCGCGCTGATCCTGGCCTGGGCGGTGCCGGCGGGCATCGCCGGCGGGCCCGACTTCCAGCGCGCCATCTTCTGGGGCCAGAGCGCGGGCCGGATGGTGAAGAGCTTTTCGCACCAGGCGCCGTGGTGGTTCTACTTCGCTTGGATGCCGCTCGGCCTGGTGCCGTGGCTGCTGTGGCCGCGCTGGTGGGGCGGCGTGCGGCATGCGCTGTGGCAGGAAAGCGGCAGCCGGCTGGTGCTGCTGGGCATGCTGTTCGCGCTGCTGTTCTTCAGCGTCATCAGCGGCAAGCGCCCGCACTACCTGCTGCCCGAATTTGCACTTTTCGCGTTGTTCTGCGCGCGGGCGCTGGTCGACCGACCCGGCACGCGCTGGTCGCTGGTCGCACCGGCGCTGATGCTGGCGGCCGCCGGCACGGCCGCCATCGTGGCCGCACCCAGGCTCGCCGCCAGGCTGGCCGGGCTGGACGAGGCCTCGGCGCTGTATGCCGGCGGAGCGCTGGCGGTGGTGTGCGGCGCCGCGCTGCTGGCCTTCAAGCCGGGCGATGCGCTGGCCGACGTGCGCCGCGTGGCCACTGCGGCGCTGATCGCGGTGTGCGGCCTGATGGTGTCTTTCGAAGTCGCCATGCGCGAGCCCTACGACATCGACGTGGTGGCCGGGCGACTGGCCCAGTACGAGCGCGAAGGCCGGCCGCTGGCGGTGGAGGGCAATTACCACGGCACGTGGACTTTCGCAGGCCGCCTGCGGCAGCCGCTGGCCGAACTGGGCGATCACCAGGTGGCCGCGTGGCTGGCCGAACACCCGGAGGGCCGCGTGCTGTTCATCTATCGCCAAGCCTCCGAAATCCCCGCCGGGCTGAGCGTGCAGTACAGCAGGCGCTACCGCGGCGCCTGGCTGGCGATCCTGGGCGCGCCGGGGTCGGCGCCGGCCAAGCCTTGACGAGGGCTCGTCGATGTCGATCTCCGCGCGTTCGCTGGCCATCGCCGGACGCGTGATGCAGCGGCACAGGCGCTGGCAGATGCCGTAGCAGGCTCGCGCGCCGCTTGGGTCTGCGGCGAGAAGATCCTCAAGCGGCAGCTTTCAACAGAGCGAGCGCTTCGACCACGTCGCGGTGCCAGGGCACGGTATTGCGCACGCGCTCGCGCACCTCGGGGTCGGCGAAACGGTTGAGAACCTGCTCCAGTTCGGACGCCGCCAGCGCCAGCTGGCCGGCTGCGGCCGGGTCGCCTGCACGGTGCAGCACGCGCCAGCCGGCCAGACGGGCCGCGAGTGCAAATTCGGCCCCGGCCAACGCATCACGCTCCTGCAGGTTCGGCAGCTCGGCCTGCACCGCCTGCTGCGCCATCTCGATGTCTTCGGGGTGACCGGAGCATGACCTTGATTCGGCGAGGCGCAGGCGCGACGCCCGTGCCTCGAGCTCGTCTCCCATGCCCTTCCAGGCCACGTCCGTTTGCTCCCAGGTGGTCACTGCTTCGTCCGCCCGGCCGCCACGCCACTTCGCCTCGGCCCCGACGTTGCGGTTGAGCAGTTCGTTGCGCACATCGCCGGCGGCCAGAAGACCCACCGAAGCCGCCGCGGCCTCCTGGGCTGCGGCGTCCCATTGTCCGGAGTGCAAGTGCAGTCTGGCACGCTGGGCCTGCGCAAGCGCGACGTAATGCGGCATCGCAAATTCGGCGAACAGGCGCGCCCCTGCTTCGATGTGGACGGCAGCCTCGGCGAAGTCGACCCGCGCCAGCGCGAGGTCTGCCAGGGTGTCGAGACAGTTGCCTTGCAACCACGGCGAATGCAGATCGCGGACGATGACCAGTGCGCGCATCACTGCGGTCGTGCGGGCGTGGTGGTCGTTCTCTTCGGCATTCAGCTCAGCTTGGAGCATCAGAACCTTCGCTTCTTGCATACCGCCATCGGGTTTCTGTGCATCCTCGCGCGCCCGCACAGCCCATTGCATCGCTGCCGCCACGTGGGGCCGTGCGGCGTTCAGATCTCTTTGATCGAGCGCCATATAGGCCAAGTTGCTCCAACAGCAAACGGCACTGTAGGCGCAGTCGGCACGCTCGGCCACTTCAACGCCCCGACGTGCCACGGTTGAGGCTTTTTCGAGCTCGCCCAGGCGGTAGGCCTGCAGCGTCTGGCCCGCCAGTGCGTACGCGACCCAGCTTGGCCGGCCGTGCGTCTCGCCCAGCGCCAGCATGCGGTCCAGCGCCTGCTCATGCTGGGGGCGCAAGTTCAAGAGATAGCTCAATGCCGCACGATTCTTGATCGCATCGGCCGTCCGCTCGAGCGGCCAGCCTTCGGGCGCCTGTGCGGCCTGCGCTTCGGCGCGGTCCAGGTACTGCAGCGCCGCCTTGTAAGCACCGCGCTGGGTGGCCTTGGTCGACGCACGTTCGAACCAGTCGGCCGCCAGCAGGGCTTGGCCGGCGCGCTCGAAGTGATCGGCGGTGAGGCCCAGGTATTCGTCGCTACGGTCGCCCACGCGGTGGGTCAGCCAGACCGCAGCGCGTGCGTGTGCTTCGCGCTTCTGCGGCTTGATCACGGTGTCGTAGCTCACCTGGTGCAGCAGGTGGTGCTGGAAGGCTTGCTCCGGCGTGTCGTCGAAGGCGCTGGTGGGCCGGGGCTGCACCAGCGACTTGCGTTGCAGCCCTGGCAAGGCGTCCGGGCCGCGTGCGTCCAGCGCCCCCAGGGCGTCGTCCCAGAACACCGGCCCGATGACGCTGGCCATCTGCAGCGCACGGCGGGCTGCGGGGTCGAGCGCATCCAGGCGCGCCTGCAGCACGCCGGTCAGCGTGGTGGGCAGGCGCTGCGGGTTCAGGCGTTCGGGGTGGAAGCACCACTCGTTGTTGTCGTCGCTGTCACCGTTGCTGTCAATGCTGATCACGCCCTGGTCCAGCAGCATGCCCACAAGCTCTTCGGCGTAGAAGGGGTTGCCTTCGGCACGGCGTTCGATCAGGTCTGCCAGCTCGGCCGGCACCGGGTTCAGCCGCTGCAACAGCGACTGGGTCAGCGCGCTGCCTTGCACCGCGTCCATCGGCTGCAGCGTCAGGCGTTCGTGCTGCGGCAGGCCTTCGCCCCAGCTGGGCACGCGTTCGATCAGGCCCGGTCGCGCGCACAGCAGCGCCAGCAACGGGCCGCTGGCGCTTTTGAGCAGCGCCACCAGCGCGTCGAGCGAGGCGTCGTCGGCCCAGTGCAGGTCGTCCAACAGCAGCACCACCGGCGAGCCTTCGCTGGCCGACAGACGTTCCAGCCACAGGCGCAGCGCGGTCACGGCGCGGTCGCGCAGCAGGCGGGCGTCGCCGCCCATGCGCTGCACGGCGGGCGCGGCCGAGAAGTCCAGGCCGATGAGATGGCCCAGCAGCTCGGGCGCCGGGTCGTTGGGCTGGCCCAGCCACGGCGCCAGGCCCTGAACCAGCTTGCTGCGCGCGACATCGGCGCTGTCGCTGTCGGCAATCTCCAGCCGGCGCGCCAGCAGGTCGCGCAGCAGGCCGTAGGGCTGCAAGGCGCCAGACGGCTGGTTGCGTGCCGGCATCATCCACCAGGCAGACGGGTGGGCCGACAAGATGTGCTGGAACTCATTCAACAGGCGGCTCTTGCCCAGGCCGGCGTCTGCAATGACGGTCAAGGCGCGCGGCGCGCGCTCGGCCAGCAGCGCTTCGAGCGTGTCCTCGAAGCGGGCCAGTTCCGCCTGGCGGCCGATCAGCGGCGTCTCTTGCCCCTGGATGCCGCGCGCATGCAGCCTGAAGGCGCGCGGCTTGGGGCCCTGCACCAGCCAGCTGGTGATCGGTGCTTCCACACCCTTCACCGCCAGCGGCGGCTGCACCTGCGAATCGAAGAGGCCGCGCACCAGCGCCCAGGTGTCCTGGCTGATGCGCAGCGTGCCGGCCGTCGCGGCCTGCTCCAGGCGGGCGGCGATGTTCACAGTCAGGCCGCTGAGGCTGTTGTCGTTCTCCACACCGCCGCCGCGCACCACGCCGCCGGTGTGGATGCCGACGCGGGCGTTGAAGCCCTCAAAGCCGTGCAGGCGCCTGACTTCATCGCCACGGCGCGCGGCCTCAGTCAGCAGGGCGAGGCCGCAGAGCACGGCGCGCTCGGCGTCGTCTTCACGAGTGCCCGCCGTGCCATGCGCGCCGAAGGCCGCCTTGAGGTTGTCACCCGCATAGCGCAGCACCTCGCCACCGTGGCGCGTGACGATGGCGGTGAAGGCGGTCAGCGCGCCGTCGACCACGGCCTGCACTTCTTCGGGGTCGAGGTGCTGGATGAGCTGAGTGCTGCCGACGATGTCGAGGAACAGCACGCTGACCTGGCGCAAACGGCGGCTGGGCTCGGCTGGCGCGGGCTGCGGGAGTGAACCAGTGGGGTCAGCCGGCTCAGGCTGTGCGCTCAGCGTGGCAAGGCCTGCGAGCAAGGGCGCGAGCGCGACGTCGACCAGCGCGTTGCCCAATACAGCACGGCGCGATTGCAACTCCGCGATGGCGGCTTCAAGGGGTCGGCGGAGGTCCGGAGGGGAGGTCATCCCAGTCAGTTTAGATGCGAGGATGCGGGCCGATCAGCCGCAGCGTCCGGAGTACCGAGATCCGCGGGGGACGGCGCGTCAACGGGGTGCGACCGCCGCTGGGGCGCCAGCGCGTGCGTGTGTGCAGATGCGAACCTGCGGCACGGGGCCAGCCGACCGAACCCCAGGCCTTGGCGGGCGGGACGCAGCCGGCATGAGGCATGAGGGGGAGGCAGAGGCAGAGTCGGATTACATCGTCATATCGAGTTGACATTGTGAAGTGTCAGGTTAGGATGACGTACGCTGGCAGGCCAGCTGGGTATTCCGATATTGGCAAGGCGTCCGAACAGTAGCGCGGCCCTGGAAGTTTGCTCGGTCCGAATGCAGTTCGTCCGTACGACGAAAGATCTGCAATATGAAACGGACAATGAGACTCCGTGGTCTGACCGCAGGGCTGCTGCTTCTGGCTGCGACTTTGGCTGGCTGCGAGCGTCCACCGGTGGATTCAGGGCAGCAGGGCTTCCGCGGCACGGGCATGGTGCAGATCGACAACCGGGCCGCGCATGACGCCAAGCTGGCCGCGCAGGTCGCGCCGGCGATCGACCGGCCGTCCCGGGTGCGCGAGAACGCGCCGAAGGCAGGCACCACTTACAAGAACATCCAGGTGCTGGGCGACCTGAGCATCGGCGAATTCGGGCGCACGATGAACGCCATCACCAATTGGGTGTCGCCGCAGGAGGGTTGCGCTTACTGTCACGTCGACGGCAACTTTGCCGCCGACGACAAGTACACCAAGATCGTCGCGCGCCAGATGATGCTCATGGTCAAGCAGGTCAACTCGAACTGGTCAGCCCACGTCGGCGAGACCGGTGTCACCTGCTATACCTGCCACCGCGGCAACCCGCTGCCGGTGCAGCGTTGGTTTCTGACCACGGTGCCCACCACCTACAGCGGCCAGTTGATGGCGCGCGGCGGGCAGAACTCGCCAGCGCCTTTGGTGGGGCTGGCGTCGCTGCCTGCGGACCCGTTCTCGACCTTCCTGCTCAAGACAGACCAGCCGCAGAGCATTCGGGTGGCGAGCACCGAAGCCCTGGCCAGTGGCCGGCCGGGCGCGGTCAAGCAGGCGGAGGCCACCTACGGGATGATGATCCACGTCTCCAAGTCGTTGGGCGTGAACTGCACGTACTGCCACAACACGCGCGCCTTCGCGAGCTGGCCCGAGAGTTCGCCGGCACGGGTCAAGGCCTGGTACGGCATTCAAATGACCCGCAACGTCAACAGCGACTATCTCGAGCCGCTGGACAAGACATTCCCAGCCCTTCCGCTCGGCCGACTCGGGCCCACGGGCGACGCCGCCAAGGTGAATTGCGCAACCTGCCACCAGGGCCTGAACAAACCACTGGCCGGTGCGAAGATGGCGCGAAAATACCCGGCGCTGTGGCTGACCGGGACGGCGCCAATGCTGGATGCCCCGGTGCCGGGAACCGAACCGGAGCGGGCGGTGCCGTCCGAAGTACTGGCCTCACAGGCGGCACCGTCAGCGGCAACCGAACGGGCGTCGGCTCCACCCGCTGAAGCCACTGTGGCGGCTGTCGCACCGGTCATCGCGGCGGCCCTTTCAGCCCCGTCGCCAGTTCCGGTTCCTGCCCCAGTGGCGCCCCCAGCCTTGCCGCCGTCTGCCTTGCCGTCACCGACAGCGTCGCGCGTAGTTACCGAAGCGGCCGCCGATAAGGGCAAACCAGGGTGCGCTGCAATCCAGGCTACGGCGGTGAAAGAGGCCACCAGGGTCCCCGCCGACGCCGAATCGAAACAGGTCACCGGCAGCGGACGCTTGCAGTTTCACAGTGCGCCCGACTCCGGTTGCGTCATGAAGGGCATCTTCATCGTGACCGGCGAGTCCGTCGTCGCGCTGCAGGAGTTCTCGGGCTACACCTCGGTGCGCTACCGCAACCCGAGAACAGCAATTGAAGTCTCCGGCTGGGTGACTTCGACCCAGCTGGCGCCCAAGGCGCAGCGCCGCTGACCGATCCACCCGTCTTGGACCAGAGCGCCGCCACAGAAATGTCGGAACAAAATGAAGGCGATGGATTCGGCCCGAGTGCAAGGCGCAAACCACAGCAATACCAAGTGGTGTTGCGAGGATTTGCAACGCCGCAATCGGGTCGAAGACGAGTTTTCATGTTCCGATATTTCTGTGGCGGTGCGCCAGGAATTGCGCCAGCCTCCGGCGTGAACCTGGCGATCAGCCATCAGGTCGCAATCGGGCTACGGACCGGTCGTCCAATACGCGTTCTTTGTCCAACGCCCGACGCGTAACGCAGCGCTAAAAGTAACGGGGTCGCTCGGGCTCGTCTCCGCGTAGCGCCTGCATGAAGGCGCTGCAGCGGGCTATGGCACGCCGCGGCGCGCCAACTGGTTCAACAGGCGGGCGTTGATCCTGTACAGCAGCGCCTGCAGCGCTTCATCGCCGGGCGCAAGGGCTCCACGAAAACCGGCACAGGCGCAGTGATACGGTCGACCAGGTGAGCCGCTGTCTGCGACATCTGGCGCGCCTCACACGAGGAGCAGAACCCGCTGCGCGTGAAGCTGAAAGAGACCAGGATGCCGCGTTCTAAGGCCTCGTGAGGAAATAACTTGGACATTTGGCCGCTGGATTGGGATGCGATGCAAGGCGCGATGTGCGCCGTGTGGCGAGCCACACAAGCAATTTCGCAACGCCGCAGCGCGCCCAAGGCCAGCGAGTCAAATGTTCAAGTTATTCTGGAACGAGCCTTAAGATGGCGTCCAACAGCCAGTTGCGTCAGCTCCAGATGCCATTGCCTGACGCCAGGTGCCTTCACGCTATCCACCATGCGGCAGACAATTGCCTTTACGGGCAATAGCCATGTCGATGCCGAACCTGGGGAGAACAGGATGCCGTTCCCCGCCGACAAGCCCGCGTTGTGGATTCAACCGAAGCCAGCACCGGCCCCCAGCGGGCTGCGAAAGCAGGTGATGCGCTCGCTGTTCGTGCCGGCCCGAGGCTCTGGCAGCGATCTCAGCCGGCTGGCGCCGATGCAGCGGCTGCGGCCGGACCGGGGGCAACGACCGGCATGGCCGCCGCTGCGGGGGCAGCCGGCGCTGGACGGTCCTTCATGACGCCTGCAAGCTCGGGATAGTCGGCCAGCATGCTCACGCCAAAGAGCGGTTTGTAGACCCCTTTGTGGCAGGTCTGGCAACCGACTTTCGGCCCGTCACCTTCCGCGCTGAGTCGGTTGGCGGGAAACGTCGACGTCAGCGGCGTCAGGTAATCGTTGTTCAGTTCGCGCACCATGCGGATGCCGTACCAGGCCGTGACGCGCTGTGGTGAACTCTCGGGCCAGCTGGCGAATGCGCGCGTGTTGTGGCAGTACGTGCAGTTGACGCCGAGCGACTTGGACATATAGATCATCAATCCGTAGGTCGCCTCGGCCTGCTTGACCGAATTGCGGTTTTCGCCGGCCGGCATGGTCGTGCCCTGAACTCGAATCGGCTTCGCCTGAGAGAGGTAGTCCGACAGCGGGTCCGACGGCAGCGAGGTATTGGCGACCGCCGACACACCCGGCATGTTCTGCCCGAAACGGCTGCCCAGCAAACGCCCGGCCGCCGGATCTTCGAGTTGCTTGAACCAGTCGCCCGACGGCACCGCCTGGCCGCGGTGGCATGTCCAGCAGGTCACCCCGGTGCCTGCGACGTGCTGCTTCCACTCGGTGTTGATCTTGCGTGTCATCTCCAGCATGCGGCGCGCCACGACCTTCGGGTACTTTTCGTCGGAGGCCAGGTTCTTCGAGTTGTGGCAGTAGCTGCAACCTTCTTCCGGCGCGATCCAGGTCGACATGGCTGCCATCAGGCGGGAGAACTCCAGCACTGTCAGGTCGTTGAGCACTTGCACGTTCTTGTAGACCTCGCTTTGCAGCGGCGCTTCCGGGTCCGGCGGGTCAACCGGCTCGGGCTCCGGGATCGTGTTCATGCTGGCGGTCTTGGCCAGGTCGGCCGGGCTGTAGACCAATTCCATGCCGGTGCCGCGGTAGCCACGCTGGACGGATTCGGTGCGCTCACAGCCGGCAAGAAAGACTGCGCTGCCAATGCACAACACCACGATGCCGCGACACAGCCGCTCCGCCATCTGCCGCTTCAAAGACATTGAACCAACGACGGGAATGGTCATGAAGAAGGCCTCCGTTGTGCGACATCAAACGGCAGCGCATTCCACAAGAGTGCGGACAGCGTGCACTGGTGAA
>Ga0105046_10003442_pt1 | contig 25092 bp, 29 predicted proteins | sample MAT03_FD_78385 | JGI IMG/M metagenome (GOLD analysis project Ga0105046, IMG submission 78385) | Freshwater microbial communities from Lake Fryxell liftoff mats and glacier meltwater in Antarctica - MAT-03 (megahit assembly) | ecosystem: Environmental > Aquatic > Freshwater > Ice > Liftoff...
CGCTAGGCCCAACAATGGTCCATGGCGCTTGAAGTGATCTTCGCCCCTCTCGTCGTTGATGAAGCGCAGTTTCACTCCAGCGATGCCGCAAGCGAAATGTTATCATTCCCGCGCTTCAATCGACTCCAAACCCGCCCCTTGTGCTACTTTTTCACTTGCTTGCCTTAATTGCTCGTAGCCCCACCGGAAGTATCTTGGTATTTCAAGTACATTTATGCCGATGGAAGCCTCAAAGCCCGCGTAAAAACGGATTTCTTTTCTTCTCCCGCCCAATCGTCGTCGAATCCCCGTGCCCGGCGATCACCAACGTATCTTCCGGCAGTTCCAACAGTTTCGTAGCAATGGACCGCAATATCTGCTTCCCATCTCCACCCGGCAGATCCGTCCGTCCAATCGAATCGCGGAACAACGTGTCCCCGGCCAGCAGCGTTTTCTCCCCCGGAATCCAAATGCACGAACTCCCCTGCGTATGCCCCGGTGTATGCATTGCCAGCAGCTCCGTCGTCCCCAACAGAAACTTATCCCCGTCTTTCAAGCCGCCATCAATCGCCGTCTTCTCCGGCACTTCCATGCCGAGCCACGAGGCCTGTACATCGATGTGCTTATACAATTCCGTATCGTTCTCATTCATATAAACCGGCGCACCCGTGGAAGCCTTCAGCTTCGCCGCGCCGCCAATGTGATCGATATGGGCATGTGTGATCAGAATCATCTTCACCATCAGCCCATGCTTCGACAGAATCGCTTCAATCTCCGAAATGTCATCGCCGGGATCGATGACAATTCCCTCCCCCGTCTCCGGATCGCCGAGTATCGAACAATTGCACCCCAGTTGCCCTACCGGCAGAACCTCGTGAATCATGCCTTAAATTGTAACCATCTACACTGGTAGTGACACCATGCTAGAAATCTTCCCTTATCTCGCCCGCGTGATTCACATCGCTTCCGCGATACTCCTCCTGGGCGGCCTCTGCTACGCCTGGAACCTGTCCACGTACAAGCTCCTCCCGGAGAATCCCGCCTACGGCTTCCGGCCAGCCGTCTGGAGCCTCGTCGCCGCCCTCTTCCTCACCGGCGCCTACAACCTCGTCAACAAGCTGCCCGTGCCAAAGGAATACCACATGCTCTTCGGCATTAAATTTCTACTGTTCCTGCACATCGCCGCGGTGTCGATCCTCCTCGTCAAGCCCGGCACGACGCCGGAAAAACGCGCCCGCATGTTGACCGGCCTCGTCGTCTCCGGCGCCAGCGTGATTCTCGTTTCCGCCGCGCTCCGCGCCCTCACGCTGTAACCGTCATGCTCAACGCTTTCTTCGATTCCGCTTCTCTCTTCGAACTCCCCGGCCGCGGCCGTATCAAGGTCTTCGGCGAGGATCGCAAACGCCTCCTCCACGCCATGACCACCAACCATGTGCAGCAACTGGAACCGGGACAGGGCTGTTATGCGTTCTTCCTCAGCGCCCAGGGTCGCATACTTTCCGACGTGACGATTCTTGCCCTCACCGATCACCTCCTCCTCGACGTCGAACCCTCCCAAGCCAAAGCCGTCTTCGCCCACTTGGACAAGTACATCATCGCCGACGATGTAGCGCTGGAAGATGTCACCGGACAGCAGACGACGCTGGCCCTGGAAGGCCCCGCGGCCAAGGACATTCTGGAGTCCATCGGGGCGCCCGTTCCCGCCAACAACTACGACACCGCGGAATGGGCCGGGCGTCTGATCGTCAAGACCAGCTACACCGGCGCCGATGGCTATCACATCTATCTCAGTCCTCTGGACGCGCCCATTCTGCGTGAAACGTTGCAGGACGCCCGCGCCTTCGAAGCCTCCGCGGAGGATATCGAAACCGCGCGCATCGTCAATGCCCGCCCGCTCTACGGCGTGGACATCACGGACAAAAATCTGCCGCAGGAGACGCAGTTGACGCATGCCCTGCACTTTACGAAGGGCTGCTATCTGGGCCAGGAAATCGTTGAACGCGTCCGCTCCCGCGGCCATGTGAACAAGGTCCTGAAGCGCGTCGAATTACCGATCGAAGAAGGAACCGTCACCAGTTCCGCCTACGATCCCCGCAACGACAAAACCATCGGGCTCGCCTACGTTCGCGTCTAATCGGAAAGCAACTGGCCGCGCGGATCGCGTCCGGCCGCTTTCCACGCCGGTAAGAAGGAAGAGACCGCTGCGGTGACAATCACGGACGCAGTCACGCAAAATAGAATTGCCGGGTCTCGTGGGGACACCGCGTACAGCAAGTCTTCCAGCCTGCCGGCGAACCAGATGGTGAGGCAAGCTCCGGCCAACGCTCCTCCGCACACGTAGCTGACAATTCCGCCGATCGTTTGAGCCGCCAACCGGCCACGATCCGCTCCCACCGCAATTCGAATCGCAATCTCCTTCGCGCGAACCGCGACGGATTCCCGCGTCACGCTATGGAAGCCTGCGGCGGCGAGGACGATTGCCCCGGCCGCAAACAGCAGCAGCAGGGCCAGATTGAAGCGGTCCCGAGCCGTGTTGCGGTCGATCAACTGGCCAATCGTCGCTTCACTCGCCATCGCCTGCGCGGGCGCGGTTTCCTTGATGGTGCGGCGAACCAGCGAAAGCAATTCGGCGGACGGCAGAGTCCCGCGTACAATCAGGTAACTGGCCGGCACATCGATCTGGCTGTTCGGCACGTAGACGTCCTGCCCGGGCTGACGTACGCCGCGAAATCGGGCATCGGCCACAACGCCGATCACCTGGCGCACCTCGCCGAAGACGGTCAATCGCTGCCCGAGGGGGTCGCGGCCGGACTTCCGAAAATGACTCGCGATCGCCTGGCTGATGATCACCACCTTCCCGGTCTCTTTCGAGTCGTGCAAATCAAAATCACGGCCCGCAATCAGGGCCGTTCCAACAGCGTCGAAATACCCCGGTGTCACGGCCTCAAAGTTGGCTTTGGGCAGGATGGCGGCGGGATCGCGCTGACCGTCCTCACATCGCAGGGGATACTTCCCGCCGTTGCGTGCGCGGATCGGCTGGCCGTATTTCGAGCAGGGCGCCTTGGCGGCTATTGGACCCGCCAAGGAGATTGCGCGCGACCGCCATTTAGTGCGGCTTTATGGCGTCGACTTTCACTTTTACGGCCAGCTCTGGGACCAGATCATTCACGGCTAGCCGGTTCTGCGGCGCGATCGATATCCAAAAAGACGCCCGCCACGCCCGCTATCACCGCAATTCCCGTCAGTGTGCGTTCCCAAACCAGCACTGTAGTCTCAATCCGGTGTCCTATCTCGTCGTCAACGGCGTCGCCCACGGCCCCGCCGCGGTGCGACCGTGGCCAGTTGCACATACGCTCGTTCTAAGGACTACGACGCACTACTTCTGGAACCATGGCCCGCCGTCGCGTTCCCGATATTGTAAAGATCTGATCGTCAACCGCTCGTCCTCTGACCGCACCATCGGCACCGGCGGCTACATTCGCGCACCCACCGGCAGCACCACGGACGGCAACGCCATCCTGTTCCCCAAGCCGGAGTCCCACATGGCTATGTCAGTAGCCGCCTGCATCGGTTGCGGATCGCCTGTCGCTGCCTGACCCAAAGCCACCGAGTCGCTGTTCACGAGCGCCAAGAGCAGCCATCTCGGCCTACTCCTCAGGGCCGCCCGGAATGCCATTCGCGCGCCGTAAACATGGTGGCCCAAGCCAGGGAAGAGGACTTCGGGAACTGTACGAATATCGGCGAATGCGAGGTGGTATGCCTTAAGGGGGATTTAGATCGAAACCATCGCGAGAATGGACCGCGATTACCTCGTTGGCGCCGTACTCTGCCGCAAATTGAAAGCCGAAGCTGGCTCGGCGTTAGGCCCGTGGCTACTATCGTTCGGGTGCTAGTTTCTTGAAAGATAAGCTGGCGTGGGCCACCTGACCTTGCCGAGCTTTCCGTGAATACGAACTGTCAATTCAGCTTCCCGATCTGAATCGGAAAAGAGAGGCCTTCCATCGTCTCCCTTAGACGGGAAGACGAGCCAGAAAATCTCGTAGGAATAGTCACGAGGTGAAATTGGAGCTAACGCCGGTAGTTGCCTTAGACGCGGCAGCGAGCTCCCGCGAACGACCGGCGGGGACGACGACGGATAGCTCCGTGGGCCCAAGAGCGCGACCCAGTCGCTTGGTATAACGCCGGAACCTTCCCGCGGATCAATCTCGATTTGAATGATTATTTCGCCGGCGGACATCGCGACCTCAACTAGTTTGCGAGTATCGTCGGCACTAAGAGCTTTTTCGATTTGCTCGATCCTGGCCAATGCCTGAATTGTAGCGGGTGTCATCCAAGTCGCTCGCAACTTAAAGTTATAACTCCGATCCGTTGCGGTTACACGAAAGTCAAAGCTCTTTCCGACCTGTCCACTAAACCGATTCGCATGGACAATGGATTTGGCCTGCTTCGCATCCCATTGCAAATAATCGGCATCCGCGGCACACAGCTCAGACACGACTAGAAAACAAAGGCAGCCCCAGCGTTTCATTTCTGAACCTTCTTGAGGATACTAATAACCTCCTTGCCGCCGAGTGCTGTCTTTCCGACCACCACACCAAGGAACTGGAATCCCGCTTCGCCAGCCTGGCGAAGCTCCTTCTCCATCGTTGATGTCTTAGACGTCGCCAGCAGCTTGTACTCGATTTTCACAGGAGTCGACTCAGACTGGCCTCGTTCCAGAATGATCGATACTTCGCGCCCTCCGAAAGCGGATTCAAACACAGTCTGTCCGCAGTACTCAAATCCCGCATCCCCCGCCTGTTGTAACTCCTTTTGAAGTGTTCCTGTTTTTGAAGTCGCCACCAATAGATATTTACGATTGGTCGATGACGCCCCGTCTAAATCTTTCTTCATCACAACGATAACCTCTTTACCGCCGAAGGATGATTCCCCGCCCATGACACTTCCAAAGGCGAACCCGGCGTCCCCGGCCTGGTTCATTTCTTTCTCCAATGAGGATGTCTTCGTGGTCGCTAGAATTCGATAATCGTATTTCTGAGCATAAAGCGAAGCAGAGAGCAGCGATAGCGCAGCCAAAGTTATCGGCACAGTGATGAGGTTCATAAAGGGTTACGTATCGAGTATATGCTTAGATCCGTTCGGATGCGACAGGTATCTTTATCGGAAATTACTTAGCCCCTTTTCGCGGAGTCCTCCCCGCTACAAAGCGACTCCACTGCGGCAGCCTCAGCGATTTCTCACATCTCGTAGCGGGCTTCACTCAGCCGAATCGAAAATTAGGCCTTGTCACCTCGCGTACGGCGTTCGGACTTCACATGCCGCCGCCAAGACCTATCAGCGACTGTCGGAGGAGAATACTCTTTGGGAGAAGCTTATGTATGTACAGGACATTCGAAACACATTCATGCATGCGGGAAAGGCGCCACACCGCCATTAGGACGTCATCGCAATTGCGGTAGCCGCCACCCGCTTGTAAGTCTTCTTTCCAAACCTGATATCCAGCATTGGACTATATCTCCATCATGGACAACTGGTTTAACGCCGCGTCCCTTTGCTGGCTGACCGTTCCAACGTTGCCGACTCGGCGTCATAGGCTGCGGCACCGGTCCGGCATGGTGGCGGCCTTTACCGAATCGCCCCGTGACATCGTCGAAATGGAATCCGAGCAAGGACCGTCAACGCCGCCTGCGCCAGAATGAATAATCGTTGCAACCGGCTCCCGCCGACCGACCCTGCCAATCGCATCCCGCTCCCAATGGCGCCGTCCCCGCGCCGGACGCGTAGCAACCGGATAGGACCCATCACACAGGCAAAAGTGGCGAGCATCGCGGCTCCGATGGAAACGGCGAAGACATTGAAATTCAATGCCGCGTGCTCGATGCGCGGTATGTCTGGAGGGGCCGCGTTCGTCAAGAGTCGAATGAGGACGACGGCCAGTTCGCCGCCGGCGAAAGCGGCGATGGTACCGGCCAGCAATGCCTCCATCACGAACTGCGCCGTCAACTGACTCGGAGTTGCGCCCAGAGCGGTTCGCGTGGCAATCTCCTGGCGCCGTCCTAGCGTCCGCGACGGGAACAGATTGCCGGCGCTGGCGCAAGCCGATATCAATAGCAGCGTGGATGCGATCAGCGAAAGGAGCAACTGGTTCTTCGACGAGCCGGTGAAGAAGTCTCGAATTGGCGTCACCACCGCCCGTTGTGAGGCCGAGTATTGCTTCGGATGATCGCTCACCTGCATTTGAAACGTCCGGTCGGCCGCGGACTGAAGGCGTTCCAGGGGTACGCCGGGCCGCAATCGAACCACGGCCTGCAGCCACGTCATGCCCCGCCGATTCGTCACCGGGAGGCTGACCTAGAGCCCTATCCCGCGCGGGAAGTCGAGCTCCGGAGGCATAACGCCAACCACCGTATGGCCTCTCCCGTTGATCCGAACCGGACGAGTCAGCACGTCCTGCCGCGCGCCGAAGTACCGCCGCCACACATGGTCGGAGAGCACGACCACGGAGTTAGCACCGGCAACCGAATCGGCCGGCAGGAAGCCACGACCGATTACAGGTTTTACCCCAAGCGCGTTGAAGAAATCCGGCGACGCCGGGCAAGCTTCTATTTGAACCGGTTCGCCGGCCTCCGGCTCAAGCGTTCGGCCGTTGCCGTAGGGCGCCGCCGGGAATAGCGCGGTGTATTCGATGTCCGGAATATTGGATTGCAAATCGGATAATTCGGGGTAGGCGAGTTCCCCTGCCAGATGCGGTTGGCTCGCCGGATCCGTCTTCCAGATCAGATGAATCCGCTCCTGCTCCGGAAACGGCAGGGGGGCGAAAACCACTGCATCCGTCAACGAAAACAGCGTCACGCTGAGTGCGATTCCCAAGCTCAGAATGATCGTGGCCAGGACGTACGCGCCACCGTGCCCTCTATACGAACGGACAGCAAAGCGGAGGTGCCGCGCCGGGGGCTCCGCGCGGTGGCGGAGGCTTAGCGCCCGCACCTCCTCGCGAATCGCGGGACTCTGCCCGAGCCGGTGCCGGGCGAAGCGAGCCGCTTCCACGGCGCTATCGCCCAAGTCGATTCGCTCCCGCCGCAAGAACTCGAAGTGCTCGTCCAATTCCGCATCGATTGGATCGGGTTCGATCCTTCGGGCAATCTTCGACCACAACGAAGCGAGGAACCGCATACGGTTAAGCCATTCCCATCACGCGCGCAATCGCGAGAGAAGCGGCTCGCCAACGGGACCGTTCGATTTGGATCTGCTTCTTGCCAGTTGGAGTCAGCGAGTAGTAGCGAGCCCGCCGATTGGTCGGCGAGATCTCCCATTCAGCAACCACCCAGCCATTCGTTTCCATGCGCCGTAACGCCGGATAAAGGGATCCGTGGTCCACGTTCAGCGCGTCCTCCGACCGGTCTTCGATGCGCTTGGCAATTTCGTAACCGTTGGCCTTGCCGCGCGCGAGGACGCGCAGTATCAGCATGTTCAAGGTTCCCTGAAGGATATCGGCTTGCTTGGAAGAGTCGGCCACGGCCGATCAGTGTACACCCCTCTACCGCTAGATTAACTGCTATGCCGCCTCCGGTTCAATTGCCAACAGCGATAACAAGGTTCTGCGAAATGTTCGTCCCGCCCAAACTGACCGTCAACGGCACGGTATCGCTGGCGCCAATCGCCGGCACGACGACGTTGAACTGATAGAGTCCCACGATGTTCGGGGCCAGCCCGCTGTAGCTCAGGGTCGCCTGCGTGCCGCCAAACCGGACAGTGACCGGGGTGGAGAGCGAGTTGGCCTGCTGCGTAATCTGGCCTGGCCCAATGCTCGGAGTGACCGATCCAAAACCGACGCCGTACAACGTTATCGTGTCGCCCGGTCGTGCCCGCCGCGAAGGGACCCCGCCAATCGCGCCGGGAGGCAGCACGAAGGTCGTATTGTCCGGAAACAATGCCGCGACATGCTGATTCCCGGCCACCGTGAAGCTGATTGGCGCGAGCAATCCCGGTTTGACAGCTTCGGCGGTAATCGAGAACGGCGCACTGGCGCCCGTGGGAGTGGTGACGATCAACGGCTGCGAACCGGCGCCGACACCCGACGGCACTTGCGCGTTAATCTGCGAGGGACTGACGTAGTTGACAAACGCCATTCTTCCTCCGATGGTCACGACTACGCCGCCAAGCTTGGTCGGGCCGAATCCGCCGTCGAAATCCCCGCCCGCTTCCGCCCAATCCGGCTTTCAGTGCCGTGCCGCAATCGGACGTCAATCCACCAAGTTGGCCGTGGTGCCCACCTAGGCGCGCAGGCGGTCAAGCCATTCCATTGGCACCTTGACGTTCCCGAACCTTCCCGTACCCAGTTTGATGTCCGGCTTGTACGAACCGTGATAGTCCGAGCCCCCGGTCGTGAACAGGCCCAGTCGCCCCGCTAATGCCGTGTACCGCGCCACCGCCGTTACGTCGTGGTCGCTGTGCCGCACTTCCAAACCCAGCATCCCCATGCCAACCGCGGCCTCAATCCATTCCGATTCCTCCGCCGCCGTCCGCCGTCCCAGCCGTACCGGATGCGCGATCACCGGAATGCCACCCGCTTCGCGCATGCGCTGTATGCCCTCTTCGAGCGGCACTTCTTCGCGCTCTGTATAGGCGCGTCCGTTCTCGGCCAGATATTTATCGAACGCCTCCTGCATGGTTTTCACGTACTTTTTCCGTAGGAGAATTTTCGCGAAGTGAGGCCGTCCCGCCATCGTCTTCCCGATCGCTTCCACTTCCGCCAAGGTGATCTCCACCCCGATTTTTTGCAGATTCTGCACCAGCCGCCCGTTTCGCTCGCGCCTCTTATCCTGCAGAATAAGCAGCCACTCGCCAAACGCCGAGGCGGGCTCGACTCCCGGAAAATAGCCCAGTAAATGGATCGTTTGGCTTTTGTACTTCGTGCTGAGCTCGATGCCGCAGAGCAGATCCAGCCCCTTCGTTAGCGCATACGGTTTAGCCGCGTAGTACCCGGCAAAGGTATCGTGATCGGTGATGGCTAATGCGGTAACGCCTGCGCGCAAGGCGTTGTCTATCAGTTCAAAGGGCGCGTCGCTTCCATCGGAAGCATCGGTGTGACTATGTAGATCTACCATCTACCAGGATAGCGGAATTAGTCCCCGGTCTTTCAGCAGCGCCCACACACGCTCTTCGCTCACCGCAATATTCTCGACCGAGGAATCGACGTGAAGGTCCGGCGAGACCGGCGGCTCGTAAGGATCGGAGACGCCAGTGAAGTGCGGAATCTCGCCCGCCAGCGCCTTTTTGTAGAGACCCTTTACGTCCCGTTCCGCCAGCACCGAAATGGGACAGTCCATGAAGATTTCAACGAAAGTCCCGATGCGCTCGCGCACCGCGTCTCGCGTCTCGCGGTAAGGACTGATAGCCGCGGTGATCGCGATCACGCCATGCTTCGTCAGAAGTTCAGCGACAAACCCGATCCGGCGGACGTTCGTGTCCCGGTCTTCTTTGCTGAAGCCCAGCCCTTTCGAAAGATGCGTCCGCACCTCATCGCCATCGAGCAACTCCACTCTCGCGCCGCACGCCGCCAGCCGTTTAAAAATCCGCTCCGAAAGCGTCGATTTCCCTGACCCGCTCAGCCCCGTAAACCACAGCGCAAAACCCTTATGCATGCACCAACTCCGAAATCAGCACATCCAACTCCCGCACCATCTTGCCCTCCGGCGTGAAATGCAGCCCGCATTCTTTGTCGCCCGCCACTTCCCACCACCACCGGCCGGCGCGCTCGCCTTCTTCGGAAGTTACGGCTCGGGTGCACGGTTCACAACCGATGCTCGTGTACCCCTGGGCGTAAAGCGGGTGGACCGGAACGTCGTTTTGGCGTGTGTATTCATCAACTTGGGTGGCGGTCCAGAAGGCCAGCGGACTCAGCTTCCACTTGCCGTCGATTAAGGATTTTTGTTCAACGGACTCCCTTGAGTCCGCTTGAGAGCGTCGTAAACCGACCGAAAACGCGTCAAAATGCGTCAAAAAACGGTCTAAAGTACGCACTTTTCGCACATTACAGCACAGTTTTCGCAGCACTACTTCTTTTCGGAACAGATCCATACCATGAGCCGCCGTCATCCGCTCCACCTCGCCTGAATCCGGCGAAATTCGTTCCACCGTTACGCCGTAGCGGGCTTCGACGGTTGTCATCATTTCCTGCGTCTCCGCCGGTAAACGTCCTGTTTCCAATGTGATAACGCGGACAGTTGGATCGATGCGCGCCGCCATGTCCACCAAAACCATGCCCTCTTTTTGAAAGCTGGTCACTACCGCAAAGCGCGGTCCAAACTCCGAAATCCCCCAACGCAGTACTTCTTCGGGCGCGAGCATGTTCGATTGACCTCTATGTCTATCAGGATAGTATAGATGCTACTTGGCCGGGGGTTCGCTGGGCTGGAACTCGAACATTTCGCCGGCCGCGCGAACGTGCAAAGTCCCGCCGGGTAAGGGCTTGCCGCCATTTGAATAGAACATCGCGCCATCGGTGCTTTCGCCGGGCGCGAGCTTCATTTGAACGAACGCAATCGCGCTCGCCGCGGCAGCGGCCTTTAGTTTTGTTGAACTGACCTCGGCCAGCGCGGCGCGCCGCCGTGATTCGTAACCGCTCGTCGTCCGCAACTGGGTCATTCCATACAGCCCGGTTTCGTACGCCGAGACCAAGCCAACCACTTCGCCGCGCCCGCCTTTATCGAGCATTTCCGCCACGACTTTGCGGGCCGGCACCGGGCGCATCGATTTACCGTCCGGAAGTTCCCAAACGAAGTCATCCGGCCGAATAATTACGGCCTGGCCGCTGCCGTTGGAAACGGCGACTTGCATCGTGGCGTATTCGCGCACGCGGGCATGGAGGTGGGCGAACATGACGGTGACGCCGTTTTTGGTTAGCGTCTGATAACGCAGACCGCCGGACTCGAATTCGATTACCTGCGCCGGGCAAAGTGCCGCGGCGAGGATCAGGACCCAGGCTCTCATCTTCTCCCTACAAGCATACAGACGAATCTCACGGGAAAGTATTACCTGATCTTTGGCGAAATCTTATCCAGCTCGCGGCGGAGGAGCGCATTCTGCGGGAATTCGCGCACGAGGCCCTCCAGCCAGAGACGGGCGTCCGACGTCCGCTTCTCCCGGAGGGCGACCACCGCTAATAAAATTCGGGCGAATGGCCCGAAGTAACGACCGTTCCTGGCCACGATCTGCAAGTTCTTCATTGCCAGTTCTTTGGAGCCTTTGACCTGCTCCAGCTTGACGAACCACTTTACGAAAAACGGGACGCTTCCCAGAAGGTACTCGCTGACTCCGGTGGTCAGATAAGCGTCGCCGTAGTTGGGATCGATGGCTAAGAGCCGGACCGCGAAGTGTTGGGACTGTTTTGCGTAGGACAAAGAGGCAATCTGGCGCTTCTCGACGAACGCGGCATAGTCGGTGAGCAGACCGAAGACCATGGATAGAGAAAGGAGGGAGTTCTTGTCGGAGGCATCGGCTTTCAGTTGTTTCTCGGCGCACTCCCGGCTTTGGCTGGTAGCCCAGTAGAAAGCGTCGCGGATTCCGGGATCTGGTTTGAGCTTCCTTTTGTCGGCGATTTTGTCGTCGTCGAGAAAGAAGTCGGCGGCGAGAATGCCGAGGCGGTCCATTTCGCTGAACAGATGCGCGGAGGCGCGGGCGGCGTAGCCTAGAGGGTCGTCGGCATGGGCGTTGACGTAACTATCGATAAAGCCGTGAGCGCCGCGGAAGTCGAAGTTGTACATCCGCTGGAAGGCGCGGTCCAAATCCGTCTCGGCGCCGAACATGGCGCCGCCGGTCACGGAACTCAGGAAGACCCGTCTAAGCACGCTTTATCCTATCCAATAGGGTCGATTCCTGGGACGGAAGGACGGTGCGGAGGTCGATGAGAAGGCGATCCTTTTCGACGCGGGCGATGATGCGATTGGCGCGAAGACTGCGTTCGAGTTTGTGTGCGGGGCCTTTCAAGGCAATGAGAAATGTCGGGAGGGATTGGTCCGGCGTACTGCCGCCGCCGATGATCGATTCCCCTTCGATAACTGTCGCCCCTTCTATCCGGGCGGCCAAGGCTTCGGCGCGCTGCCGGATCTGTTCCTTGGTCTGGCAGATCATGGCCAGGGCTGGAATGGCGTCCAGGTCCTGGAGTAGCAGGGCGCGGAGGGTTTGCTCCATGGATTGCAACTGCAGCTTATCGAGGCGAAGGGCACGGAACATCGGGTTGCGGCGGATTCTTGTGATCAGCTCCTGCTTGCCGGCAATGTAGCCGGCCTGGGGGCCGCCGAGGAGTTTGTCACCGGAGAAGGTGACGATGTCGACACCGGCGGTGATGCTGTCCTGCACGAGCGGTTCGTTGACGCCATAGGGCTTGAGATCGACGAGCGCGCCGGAACCCAGATCTTCGTAGACGGGGATATTCAGGCTGGTGAGTTCGTGCAGAGTTGGCTTGGCGGTGAAGCCGGTGATGTGAAAGTTGCTGGGATGGACGCGCAACAGGAGCGCGGTTTTGGCGGTGATGGCGTTGGCGTAGTCGGCAATTGTGGTTTTGTTGGTGGCGCCGACTTCGATGAGCTTAACGCCAGCGGCGCGCATGATGTCGGGGATGCGGAAGCCATCGCCGATTTCAATGAGTTCGCCGCGGCTGACGATGACATCCCGGCCTTTGGCCAGGGCGTGGAGCACGAGGAAGACGGCGGCGGCGTTGTTATTGACGGTGATGGTTGGCGCGCCGGTGAGCCGTTCGAGGATGGGGCCGCAGTGACTATCGCGCTTGCCGCGTTTGCCGGTGGTGAGGTCGTATTCAAGGTTGCTGTAGCCTTCAATGGGTTGGAAGGCAGCGAGTGGCGCCCGGCCGAGATTGGTATGCAGAATGACGCCGGTGGCGTTGATGACGGATTGGAGGCTGGGTTGGCTGAGAGCGGCGAGGCGGGCGGTTGCGGCCACTCGCGGATCGAGAGGCGTCACCGCACTTTGGATGGCGTGGCGCGCGGCGGAGATGGCCTGCTGGGCTTCGGCTTTCAGCAGGCCGTGGGGATAACCGGGGAACTGTTCACGGAGAGTTGCGAGGAGCGTCTCGACCGAGGGAAGGTCGCGGAACTCCATTGGTTATTTTCCGAGCATGGGGAAGAGGCGTTTGATTTCTTCGTCGCCGGGGCGGCGGCCATACTCGCCGATTTCGAACGATTCGACGTATTTGATTTTGGCGGCACGATCCTTGCCGTACCACTTTTCGGCGACGGCGCGGGCGAGGGGGGTGACGCCGAACGGGCGGCGGCTTTTGAGCCATTCGCGGCGGGCCTTGGGATCCTTGGGAACTTCGTTGATGCGGCCGTCGACCCAGGCCAGCCATTCATAGAACTGGGAGACATGGGCGTCCATGCCGTCGATCTTTTTTTCGTAGACGCTATCGATGTCGACAACGATGTCCGGCGTGAAGGGATTGGGCTTTTGGAAGTTGTCGGAATAGTAGAGAAAAACGGGGTTTTTGGTGAGGGGAGGGGTGCCGGAAACGACGTTGGGAACGACGACCATGTAGGCGGCGTCCTGGACGAGGATGCCGGCGTTGCGGTGGTCGGGATGATAGTCGTTGGAGCGGTGGGTGACGACGATGTCGGCTTTCCATTCGCGGATGGCGCGGATGATCTGGCGGCGAATATCGAGGGAGGGGATGAGTTCGCCGTCGTGGTTGTCGAGAACTTGATACTCTTCGATGCCGAGCCGTTTGAGGGATTCCTGAGTTTCGAGGTAGCGGCGTTTGGCGAGGGGGCCACCGCCCATTTCGTGATGACCGGCATCACCGTTAGTGATGGACAGGAATTTTACGACGTGACCCATCTGGGCGAAGAGAGCGGCGGTTCCGCCCATCTTGATGTCGCAATCGTCGGGGTGCGCGCCGATGGCGAGGACGCGAAGTTTCTGTTGCGCCGAGAGGGAGAGCGCGAGGGTAAGGAGGAGGATGAGTGTTTTCATTGTTCGGCGGCTTGAATGAGTTGCCTGAGATTCATTTTAGTCGCGAGGAGCGCGATAAATCCGACGATCCACAGGGGGACGGTGATGACGATGAACAAAAGGGTGGCGAAACCGGTGGCGGACTGGTTGTCGACACCGAACAGCATGGCGCCGAGAACCGCGAAACCCTGGAAGGAACCGACGTTACTGGGGCCTTGGGGCGGGACACTACCGAGCCTGAGAATGACGAGGATGCCGGCACAAGCGCCCCAACCGAGATCGAGTCCGAAGCCGCGCTGGATGAAATAGATGGGTCCGACCTGGAGGACGAGATAGAGGAGGCTGATGAAGAAAGCGTTGTAAAAAGAACGGGACCGGCCCATGGATTCGAGGGCGTCGAGGTGGTGCCGGAACCTGGGGCTGAGCCATTTTTCGGCTCGTTCACGGCGAAAAATGGCGAAGGCAAGGAGCGCGCCGAGGACCAGCAAAATTACGGCGAGGAGGCGGCTGCCATAGATGAGTATCGGCGGGAGTTCGACGAAGAAACTGGTAATCAGGAAGCCGAGGATGAGCCAAAAGCCGTCGAAGAGGCGTTCGATAACGACGCTGGAGAGGACGACGGCGAAAGAGACGCCGGACCAGCGGGACTGGAGAAATGTGCGGATAATCTCGCCTGGCCGCAGCGGGAGAACCTCGTTGGCGAAGAGGCCGACGTAGATGGCCTGCATGGTGCGCCAGGCGGGGAGGGCACCGACGGGTTTCAGGAGTTCGTTCCAGCGCCACCCCTGGATGCAGTAGATGGCGATGTCGCACAGGACAGCGGCGAGGACGAAGGGCAGTGGCGTTCTGCGGATTCGGGGGAGTTGCTCTTCCCAGTCAAAGCCACGGTAGACGAAAACCATGCAGGCTATGGAGATGGCGTAGCCGATGAGGGGAATCAACCAGCGGCGGTAATGGGTCAACGCTTTGATGATATCGCGACGGCGATTTCCTTCCAGTTGGGTTCGTCGTTACCGAGGGCGAGCATATTGGCGCCGCGGACGAGGGGCAGGCGTAGAAGTTTGGGGTCGGTTTCGATTTTTTGGAGAAGGGATGCGCCGGATAGTTTGAGGTATTTGAGACCGGCATCTTCGTACGGTTTTCCCGCCGTGTCGAGGAGGCCGGGGAGAGTGAACTTGTCGATGAATCGTTTGATTTCGCCAGGCGCCATGGGCTTCGTATTCAGATCGATGAGCTGGAGAGGGATTCGGCGTTCTTTAAAAAACCGTTCGGCGGCGCGGGTGGCGCTGGAGCCTTTGACGCCGAAGATCTGGACGAGTTGCATCTCGATTTATTGTGGCAAGTTTGCCTAAGCGCGGTTTTTGACGAGGAAGGAGACGAGATAGGCCTGGGCGATTTGCGCGGTGCGAATTTGTTGCCAGAGGGCGAATGCCCTCTCCGCGGTCGTGAAAAAATCGAGAGCATCATTGCGTGTCCAGAAAGGCGTGTCCAGAAAGGCGTGTCCAGAAAGGCGTGTCCAGAAAGTCGAATTGTTGTAGTCCGCAGTGTGGCGTTTGTCCTGAAGTGCGATGAATGCTTTGGCTACTTTCCGCAGTTTCTCGGCGACCGATGGATCCTCACGGCGGAATTGATACAGGCCGGCGTTCAGAACTCGACTGGAGGCACTTTTCATGGCGGCGTGATCAAAGGCTCTTCCTAACGTGGCCCACAAACTCGCTTGATTCCAATTGGCAACGGCCTCACTTATCAGGAAATGGAAGAGGGTATAGTAAGCTGAGGATACGGCCATTCGGAGGGCTTGCTTGCGTGAGACTTTCGGTTGGTTCGTGTACGAGTTGACTTGCCTGCCGCAATAGGTCATCGTGGAACGCCACTTCAGGCAACCCACTCCGGTTCGCTTCGGCTTGCCTGCTCAGACTCGCTTCGAAAACTGAAATAGGGGATCAGGCCAAGGTCTTCGTAGGGACGAATCTCCTTGAAGAGCGTCGTCCTGACACGATTCGTTACCTCTGCGAGAGTTTCCTCCTGGCTGGCAGAATCCTTAAGGACGATTCGGAAATAGATCGCGGGGTCACCGGCTGTATCTTCGCCGATGGCGTGCCTAATCCAGGCAACTTCACCGCTTAGCTTCCGCTTCGAGCTTTCAACTTGTTCCGCGAGTTGTATCTCGGTTACAAATCCGCTCCGAACTAAAGGCATACCGCCATTATCTCGCATTGATGCGATAGGAGGAGACGGTTCGGTGTGGCAAACTGGATTCCTATGATGACGCGCCGGACGTTTTCTTCATTGATGGGCGGGACGGTTTTGCTGGGCCAGGAAGTGGAACTGGATTGGCATGACGCGCTGAAGTTGACCGTGGAAGGGCTGGGATTTAAGGACCTTTCGTCGCCTTACGACCGGCTGCCGGGGCGAGCCGAGGCATTGGTGCGGAAGGCGGTTTGGGATTTGAGCCGGGACCCGTCGGGGGTGCTGGTGCGGTTTATGGCGAACACGACGGCAATTCACGCGCGGTGGACGTTACGGAATAAGACGCTGGCGGGGCCGGTGATGACGGGCACGGGGCAGAGCGGGTTGGACCTGTATGCGCGGGATGCGGCGGGAAAGTGGCGGTGGCGCGGGATTGGGAAGCCCACGAAGTTTCCGGACAATTCGGATGTGCTGGCGACGGGCATGCCGCCTGGGGATCGGGAGTACATGGTCTATTTGCCGTTGCGGAATCCGGTGGCGTCTCTGGAGATAGGCGTGCCGAAAGGGGCGCGGATTGACCGGGGACCGGCGCGGGCGGCGGGGTCGAAACCGATGGTGTTTTATGGGACTTCGATCACGCATGGGATCTCGGCGTCGCGGCCGGGGATGACGCATGTGGCGATGCTGGGACGGCAGATGAACCGGGAAGTGATTAACCTGGGCTTTTCGGGGAACGGGAAGATGGAGCCCGAAGTTACTCAATTCGTGGCGGAGATCGATGCGGCGGTGTATGTGCTGGATTGTTTGCCGAACATGAATGCGCAGGAAGTACAGGAGCGAGCGGAGGTTTGCGTCAAGACATTGAGAAAGGCGCGGCCGGGTACTCCGATTTTATTGGTGGAGGACCGGAATTATTCGGATAACTTCTTGAATCCGTTGCGGAAGGAGCGCAATGAGACGAACCATGAGGCGATGCGGGCGGTATATGCGAAGTTATCGAAGGATAAAGTTGGGGGACTGTTGTATTTGAAGGCCGAGGAGTTGTTGGGGGATGACGGAGAGGCGACGATAGATGGGTCGCATCCGACGGATTTGGGGTTTATGCGGCAGGCGGCGGCGTTTGCGAAGGTGTTGAGGGGACTGTAGATTTGCGGAGGAATTCGGCGTAGGCGGCTTCGTCGATTTCGCCGGCGGCGAGGGATAGGACAGTCGTCACGACGGATTCCACCGATGCGACCAGTCGATATCCATTCGCTTGGAGAAATGCAACCCCAGCGGTGAAGCCAGTTCGTTTGTTGCCATCGAGAAACGGGTGGTTTTTCACGATTCCAGCAGTGAGGATCGCGGCTTACTCGATTGGATCCGCGGTACCGGCATAGGAGTAGTGTTGCCTTGGGCGGGCTAACGCGGAGCGCAGCAAATTAATGTCGCGAATCCCCGTCAATCCTCCATGCCGGGTCAGCGAATATTCGTGGATGCCAAGGACAGCTGCCTCTTCAACCCAGACCGGGTCCATCATTTCGCGAGTTCACGAAGGGCGTCATCGTATCGTTCCATGATGTCCTTGGCAGCTGCCATGATCTTGTCGTGGTTCGATTCGGAGACGGTAAGATTGTAGCCGCCGCGCGGGCCTTCGACCAAAGCGATGGACTTTCCTTCACCGTAATTCAATCGGCTGAGAACTTCGTCGGGAAGGACCACCCCGAGGGAATCGCCGATTTTTTGGACCTTGAGTTCAACCATGTTGGCACCGTTTCAATCTCCATTATAGTTTACGGCGAGTCAGACTCTGGCGGCCCTTTAGAACCGGCGCCCACAGATCGCCAATTTTTGCCAGACGGGAAACCGTGTTTTTGATGTGAAAATCCTTGGGCCGCAATCCTTTCACGAGTTCCTCCCAGCGAAGAGGAGTACTCACCGGCGCACCATTTTGCGGACGGACCGAATAGGGGGCGGCAATTGTTTTTCCTTTGCCGATTTGAAGATAGTCAAAGTAGACGCGGCGACGGGTTCGCTTTGCCAATGACCGTTCGAGGGTGAAGAGATCGGGCCGGGCTTGAGCGGCCGCGGACGCTACGGAGGCGGCGAAATCCCGCACGACATCATAGCTATGAACGGGCTTTAGGGGTATGACGATGTGCAGGCCATCGCTGCCGCTTGTCTTGACGAATGACTCCAGTTTAAGAGAGTCAAGGATTTCCCGAAGGCTGTGAGCGGCCTCAATGACCTTATCGAAACCGCAGTGGAATGGGTCAAGGTCGAAGAGAACGTAGTCGGGGGAGTCGATGCTCTGCGTGCGGCTCATCCATGGATTGTGATCAATGCAGCCCAGATTGACCACGTATTGCAACGTGTTGTTGTCCTGCACGAGGGCATACCGAATATCGCGTTTACTATCTTCTGAATAGTAGGTGACAGAAGGAACCCAAGCGGGTGTGGAGTCGGACAGGTTTTTCTGGAAGAAGGGCTCCCCAGTGATTCCATCCGGGTACCGCTTGAGGGAGGCGGGACGATCCTTTAGATGCGGCAACAGCACCGGGGCAACCTCCCGGTAGTAGGCCAGCAGATCGCCTTTGGTGATCTTGTCTTTCGGGAAGTAGACCTTGTCCAGATTCGTTAGGGAGGGTGTCGGGCCGGTTTTAGACTCTGTCATTTGAAACTCCTTTGCGGCTCGATCCGGCTTCAATCCGACAAATACCGGGGCCCGGAGGTGACGATTGGTTGTCCATTCGGCGAACTTGACCTCCGCGGTTAGCGTAGGAGGCACCCAGTGCATTTTGGGAGGCCATTCTCCTATCGCGATTCGCGGCCGGCTTTCAATTGCGGTCGCTTTAAGGGTGGCGTGGATATCCCGGATCGCGGCTTCTGAAAAGCCTGTGCCGACATTGCCGCACCAGGTTAACTGCCTATCGGCCAACAATCCGAGGACGAGCGCGCTGAAGGAGCGCTTGCCCGGGAGCCATCCGCAAACCACAAATTCCTGACGTTGCTGGAGTTTTACTTTCACCCAGTCGTGACTCCGGCCGCTTACATATTGGGAACTCCAGCGCTTGGCGATGATACCTTCGAGCCGATGTTCGACGGCGACGGCCATAACGGAAGCGGCGGTTCCATTCAGGGGATTCGAAAGTCTGAAGCGTTCGTTGGGCCGGAAAATGGCGGAGAGTTCACCGCGGCGCTTCCGCAAAGTCTGTCCGCGTAGGTCGTTGCCATCTTTCGCGAGCAGATCGAATAAATAAAGCGCGATTCCGTGAGCGTTGGGACCTGAACCATTCCCGGGCCGGGTTCGACCAAGGCGCGGTTGAATGGCCTCGAAACGACTGCGTCCGGCGGCATCCACGGCGACGATTTCACCGTCCAACGTGCCGGATTTCAGCAACAGGGCACGAGGCAGATCAAGTAGCTCGGGAAATGAAGCATTGTAGGACTGGCCGTTTCGGGATTGCAGCGCCACGCCGCCGCGTTCGACGGTGCAAATTACTCGTACGCCATCCCACTTAACTTCGTACAACCAGTCCGGGCCTTCGGGCAGCGCCGTCTCCAGCGTGGCGAGCATCGGCGCAATTGGCGTGGGTTTAGGCGTATTGGCGGCGATCTGTTCCTGGGTTCGGTTCGTCAAAATGCTGAAGGCGTAATCGTCCACGCTCCAGCCCTTTTGGGCGTCGACATCCGCGGATTTGACCAATAGCCACTCCCTGCCGGTAGCCTTCCCGCGCATGCGAACAAGCGTAAAGGTTCCGGTCAGTTTTTCGCCATGCAGGCGTAGCTTCAAATGTCCTTTTTCCCATTGCTGCTCGGGGGATCCGGGTCCCTCCGTTTCAAAAGCTCCGGTGTCCCAGAGCATCACGCTGCCGCCGCCATATTCGCCTTTGGGGATTGTCCCTTCGAAGGTTCCGTAGGCAACGGGATGATCCTCGACTTCCATGGCCAGCCGTTTGTGAGCGGGATCCATCGAAGGCCCTTTGGGCACGGCCCACGATTTAAGAACGCCACCGATGGCAAGGCGAAAATCGTAGTGGAGATGACTTGCGTCGTGGCGCTGGACGAAGAACCGGGAGCCGGGGGAACCGCTTGGGGAAAGCGGACGGGGCTCCGGTGTTTTAGAGAAATCGCGTTTCCTTGCGTACTCTTTGAGTGCCATGGCCTATTCAACTATCAATGGGATGGTCCGGACAGACACGTTGTTACGAAGGCCGGAAACAAAACAGGCGGCGGGAACATCCTGAAGAGTGAGAGGCGGAATAAGGATGAAGTATCTCGTTGCCGGGTTTTTAGGCTACTAGGAATGCCGAGTATCGTCTGGAGCGGGCATCTGACGTTCGGGTTGGTTTCGCTGCCGGTGCAACTGGTGACAGCGGCTCGGCGTAAGTCGGTTGATCTGGATTTGCTTCACATAACGGACCACTCGCGGGTGAAGCAAGTGTTGTATTGCAAGGCCGAGGACAAGCCGCTCGAGCGAAGTGAGATCGTGAAGGGATTTCAGTACGAGACCGATCGGTACGTCGTACTGGATCCGAAAGAATTGGCGAAAATAAAGCCGAAGAGCGCCAAGGTGATGGAGATCCTGGAGTTCGTCAACGCGGCGGATGTGGATCCGATTTACTTTGACACTTCCTACTACTTGTTGCCGGATGAGGGCGGCGAAAAGCCGTACACGCTGCTATATATCGCCATGCACAATACGCAGTATTTTGCGCTGGCGAAGGTGACGATGCATGACCGGGAATACACGGTGGTGATCCGGTGCGGCGCCCGGGGACTGATCCTGCACACGATGTTCTACGCGGATGAGATTCGACAGGAGCAGGCGTTCCGGACGGAGCCGGGTGTGGTGGTGCAGAAGGAGTTGACGTTAGCGAAGGCGCTGATTGAGAATCTCGCTACCTCATTCGAGCCGAAGAAGTATAAAGACGCCTATCGAGGCCAGCTTGAAGCACTGATACAAGCCAAAATCAAGGGCAAGAAGTTTGTAACGACGCCATCGTCGCCGGCGGCGCCGATGGTGGACATTATGGATGCGTTGCAGAAGAGTTTGTCGCAGCGATCGCCAAAACAGATTGCGGCGCCCGCGCGAAAGAAAGCGAAATCCGCGGCGAAGACGGCGGTTAAGCGAAGAGCGAAGTAGTTGCCGAGCATTGCGGCGGGAGGCCGGGCGCTATAGAGTTTGATTGTGAAGATTTTTCTACTTCTCGCGGCTGGGGCGGCCTGGACGGCTCCGGATGATTTCCTGGCTAAAATTCGACCGGTGCTGAAGGAGAACTGCGCGGGGTGTCACAACCCGGCGAATCCTCGCAATCGGATTGACTTCTTGAAGTCGGAATCGCCGACCGATGTGGAGACACGGCGGGTGCTTTGGCGGGATGTGGCGACGCAGCTTCGGAACCGGACGATGCCGCCGGGTGCGGCGAAGATTTCTGAAGCGGATCGTTTGCTGGTCGCGAACTGGATTGAAGACCGGCTGCGAACGACCGGGTGCACAACGGGTGATTATGCGGGGTTTGTGGCTTCCCGCAGGTTGAATCGGCGGGAGTGGAAGAATACGATTCGGGATTTGTTTGGTTTGGATGTGGTGGCGCCGGATCTATTTCCAGCGGATGAGGCGGGCGGGGCCGGGTTCGATACGAATGGGGAAACTCTGTACGTGCCGCCGATGTTGCTGGAGCGATATATGGAAGCGGCGGGCACCGTGCTGGACCGGATTATTGTCACGCCACCTTTTAATCGAGTAGTGCTTTCTCATGAGATGGCTCCGGTGACTCCCCCGCCGACAGGGATCAAGCCGTCGCGGTTCCTGGACCCGGGCGCGGAGCTGTCGGCTTCGGTTTCGGTATTTGCGGAAGGGCCGTATTCGCTGCGGGTATCAGTGGAGCGTCCCAAGATGACGCCGTTCACGATGAAGGTTTTGGTGGATGGGGTGCAGGCGGGTTCGGTGTCCTATGCACGAGATTCGGGTGGCGGGGCGACGGCTCGGGCCGTTGTGGCGACGTTGGGACGGGGTGCGCATACGGTGACGGTGGTGAATGGGACCGAGCGGATTGAGTTTTATAGTTTGACAGTGGATCAGCGGCCCACGGAGGTTACGCCGGAGAAGCGGTCCTTGCATTTCCGGTTGTTGGGACTGGAAGTGGGGCAGTCACCGATGGATGGACGAGTGGCGGCGAGGAAGATCCTGACGCGGTTCCTGCCGCGGGCCTATCGGGGCAAAGTGGAACCGGGGGAGATTGACCGGTTGCTGGCTTTGTATGACCGGGGGGCGCGACGGGGAGAGCCGTTTGAGGAGAACGTCAAGCTGGCGTTGAAGGCGGTATTGATAACGCCGCGGTTCCTTTTCAAGGTTGAGGAGAATGATCCGGCACCGGGGATTCGGCCGATTGGGCAATTTGAGATGGCGTCGCGGTTGTCGTATTTCCTGTGGTCGACTATGCCGGATGACGAACTACTGCGATTGGCGTCGGAGAACAGGTTGCAGGACTCGAAGGTGCTGGCGGCACAGGTGGAGCGGATGATAGACGATCCGCGGTCGCGGGTGTTTGCTAACGGGTTTATGGGTCAGTGGTTAGGGACGCAGGAGATAGGCGGGCGGGCGGTACCGCTGTTGACGGAGTTACAGCACTTCTACACGCCGGAGGGCGCGGCGGATCTGCGGGAGCAGCCGGAGTTGTTCTTCCACCACATTCTGACGGCGAACAAGCCGGTGCTGGACCTGTTGACCGCGAACTATACGTTCCTGACGGAGCGGCTGGTGAAGTATTACGAGCTGGAAGGAAAAGTGAAGCTGCCGCCGAGTCCGGGATTTCATTTGGTGCAGTGGCCGGATGACCGGCGGGCGGGTGTGTTGGGATTTGCATCCGTGCTGGCAATGACTTCGCACTATAAGCAGGCGAGCCCGGTATTGCGCGGGGCGTGGGTTCTGGAAACTTTGCTGGGCACTCCGGTGCCGCCGCCGCCGGCGGATGTACCGCCGTTGGAAGCAGCCAAGGGCGCGGCAAAGACGATGACGGTGCGGGCAATGTTGGCGAAGCATAGAGAAAATACTTCCTGCGCGGCGTGCCATAACTTGATGGATCCGATTGGGCTGGGGCTGGAGAACTTTGACTGGATGGGGCGTTGGCGCGACAAAGAAACGGATGGGACGCCAGTGGACGCCTCGGGCGCATTGCCGAGCGGAGAGAAGTTCAATGGACCGGTGGAATTGCGGGCGGTGTTGATGAACCGGAAAGAGGAGTTTTCCCGGCAGATTACGTCGAAATTGCTGGGATATGCGCTGGGACGGGGGCTTCATGACGGTGACCAGTGCACGGTGCAAAAGCTGATGGATTCGATGGCGAAGAACGGGTATCAAACAAAGACACTGATTCGCGATATTGTTATGAGTACACCGTTCCGAAATACGCAGGCCGATGCGGCGGTGAGTGAGAGCCATGCGCCCGTGAAGAAGGCTCCCCGGCGGCTGTTGGGAACGAAGTAATTATTCGAGGTCAAAAATGCAGACACGACGGAACATTTTGCGCGGGTTGGGTGTGGCGATGGCGACACCGTGGCTGGAATCGGGCGTTTTCGGCGCAACGGGCGGCGTGGAAAGGCTGTCGGCTCCGCCGTTGCGGCTGGCTTGTTTGTTTATGCCGAACGGCGTATGGCCGGACCATTGGACGCCTGCGGGCGATGGGGAAGATTACGAGATTACGCCGCATTTGAAGCCGTTGGAAGGTTTACGTTCCGAGTTCATGCTGCTGGAGAACCTGTGGAATAAGAACACGGTGGGCAGAAACGGGCATTGGCCGAAGGTGCCGGCTTGGCTTTCGGGCGGGTTCGTGGAACGGACGACGGGCGGCGATTTGGATGCGGGCGGGACGACAGTCGATCAGATGCTGGCGCAGCGGATTGGGCATCAGACGCCGCTGCCGTCGCTGGAAATCGGTTGTGACGCACCGCGGACTGGGATTGATACGGCGGGCGGCGGATTTCCGCGGGCATTGGGTTCATTCCTGTCGTGGGCCGATCCGAAGACACCGGTGGCCAAGGAGATTGTGCCGCAATTGGCGTTTGACCGGTTATTCCGGAACAAGCGGCGACCGGTGGTTTCCGGTGTGAATCCGCAGTCGCCGGAGATGTTGGGCTCGCTGCAAAGGGACGATAGTTCAGTGCTGGACGTAGTGCTGGAGCAGGCGCGGTCGTTACGGGCGAAAGGCAGCAAGGGCGACCAGGCGCGGTTGGATGAGTATTTTGAATCCGTGCGATCGGTGGAGCGGCGGCTGGAAGCGTCAATGAAACCGCAGAAGCGCTGGATTAATGAGGGCAAGTTTCCGCTGGACCGGCCGGTGGCGGGGATTCCGGAATCCCATCTGGAGCATGTGCGGTTGATGATGGACATCATGGTGCTCGCCTTTTGGACCGACACGACGCGGGTCTCGACGTTCATGCTGGGCGATGCGCAGTCGTCGCATGACTATTCGTTCCTGCCGGGCGTGAAGGGCAATTTCCACGGGCTTTCGCATCATCGCGACATTCCGGAGACGCGGGCGCAGTATGAGGCGATCATCGATTGGCACACGACGCAATTGGCGTATTTGCTGAACAAGATGAAGAATCTGAAAGAGGGCGAAGGATCGCTGCTGGATCACTCGATGGTGCTGTTCGGCTCGTCGCTGAAGTGCGGAAACCGGCACATTGAAGAGAACTTGCCGTTGCTGCTTGCGGGGCGCGGGAACGGGACGCTGCGGCCGGGCCGGCGGGTGCGGTTTGAGAAGAAGACGCCGTTCTGCAATTTGCATTTGGCGCTGATGGAGCGGATGGGCGTGAAGGAAGAGGCCTTTGGAGACAGCACGGGCGTGGCGCAGGGGCTGGGTTAACGCTTAAAGTACCAGAGCCAGAAACGCTCTTTGCCGGCACCGACACGGTGGCGGGGCTCGAAGCCGCAGCGTTCGGCCATATCGATTGCTTCCTGGTCCGTGAAAGGAA
>Ga0105046_10003444_pt1 | contig 25078 bp, 17 predicted proteins | sample MAT03_FD_78385 | JGI IMG/M metagenome (GOLD analysis project Ga0105046, IMG submission 78385) | Freshwater microbial communities from Lake Fryxell liftoff mats and glacier meltwater in Antarctica - MAT-03 (megahit assembly) | ecosystem: Environmental > Aquatic > Freshwater > Ice > Liftoff...
TCGTCGGCCCTGATCAGCCATAAAGTGCCAGAGTGGACGTTCCAATAGATCTCGCACGGCACGCGCCAGCTTGAAGTTCTGTCCATATCGGGGGCTGACAAACATGTCCGTCGGCGTATTGATCCACGCAAGCGGTTCCTGATTGTGAATTGACGACGTCATCGCTCTGTACCACAGCACCAGATATTGCTGCTGCAGGCCAGCCTGAATTTTGCCAAGATCTTCCGGAAGTGAAACCTCGAATCGCTCCAGCTCTCGGGACTGGGTGAAATGCAACTCGTGACCCAACGTCAGAGCCTTACGGAGCGCCGCCAATTGAGAGCCGTGATATGGAAGACTACGAGTCACTAGACGTTCTTCATTCATTGGAACAACCTTCATAGAATTTCGGTGCTGACAGCATTGGTTTGACGGAAGAAGCTCAATGGTCGGACAGGAATGTCCAACGTACTTTAGATGGCTCCGATTCTCAGGCGGCTGCCGTCGGCGTACCACATGGTTTCCAGACAGTACGCTCGCTGAGCGGCCAATGTGTTGAGTGATTTCGCTGGCGGACAGGCCATGAACATCAGCGGCGGACGCAGGCCGTCTTCGGCCAGATCTTTGCGAAAGCTATTGAGTAGTTCAGGACGATCATTGTGTGTCCACTTTGATCCACGCAAGCCTCGGGCGTGCTGAGTCTGGAACATCGGATCGACAACAATGATTCCTGCAATGGGTCCATGAAACTCGGGCGACTTCGACAATGTTTCCAGCCGCTCCAGTCTCGTGAACCAACAGTTGCCGGTTCGCCAGAAGCCGTTTACTTCCGAATTGGCGTCAATCCTGCGTGTGTTGATACGGTGCTGCACGCCATACCACCAGCGAGCGAGGTCAATAGTACTGAGCACCACAACCCACGGTGCCGGGTACTCCGTTTCCGCCAGCTTCAAAACTCGCTCGTGCATTCGATCGGGCGTCTCACAGTTCGCAATCAAAACACCGACCTGGTCTTCATCGAGTTGACGAGCCACGTCTGCCGTGAGTTGAAAGTCGCCGATCTTCTTGTCCGTGTCGCGAGCGATGCGGGTCACTCGTATCGCCGGGAACGGATACAGCTGTGCCATTGGATCAAGCTCCGTGATGATATCAAGACCGGAAAGCTGAACATTCGTGTTGGACACAGTTGCCGTTGGTGCTGTAATCATGGGAAAGCCTCCTGAAGAATTGACGTGATTCGTTAGACAGCGCCACTCGATGTAAAATCTCAGCGTTTTTCCGAGGGAATTCATTAAGTAGTGTTCGTGGTTTGACAGGTGCGATTTAGTCCCGGTAGGGACGATAGCTCCTTGCCGGTGACGACAGTCACCGGTCACGTTTCCCTTTTAGGTTCCAGAGTCCCGGAGGGACGACAGCATCTCTTGCGACATTCGCTGTCGTCCCTGCCGGGACTTTGGGATCAATGTTAGCCGTATCCGTCGGCTTTCGCCGACGGCAGTGGGCCGCCGTCCCTACCGGGACTGAGTCGCATTGCAGACTTTCGTTTTACCGGTATTTTCACGTTTCAAAATCCTGATCAGTGTTTCCCTTCGGGGCTGTATTTGGCCTTGCCAAAGGTCATCGACCTGAGACAGGTCGGACTACGTAGGCGGACCTGTCTCAGGTCCGCATCCCTGCGGTTTCGAGCATCCTCGCCAGCACTTTCGTACCGCAGTTCGGACAAAACCGGTCCATCGGTTTCACCGATGCCTGGCAACCAGAACAAGCAATCGTTTCTGTCTGTTCCAGCGTTGCTGTCCAGTCGCTTGTCACGATCTGTTGACGAGGTGACTCTGTTTCAAAGACTGCCAACAGTGTCGCCAGAATCAACCGAGCATCATGTTTACTTGCTGGACGTTCCTTATTCGGGTTCGCCACGCAGCTGAAACAGCCACAGTCTTCCTCACAGTCACATGACGACACCCGTTCCAGGGCCTTCTGGAGCAGTTCTGTCATTTGTTCATATGCTACCAGCGTCAGGCCGACGCCATCATACACTGCGTCGTAGAGATACACGGCGAGTTCACCAGTCGGCAGCCTGTCAGCGGCCGATGAAAAGTCCTGCGTGTCACAGGGACCAGAAATGGTAGGGAACAGTCCGTACAGCAATCGTTCGCAGGCTTCCAGGGCTTGTGCTTCATTACCATGCAGTTGCGGCAGAACTTCTGTCCAGAATTCACGTCTCAGAAGCAGCATCGTGCCTTCAGTGGGCAACTGGTGAGGGGGCATCGCCTGATTGCCGGACCAACTGTTGACGACTCTGCCGCCGCGGTCTCGTTCTGTCAGCCCCGCCAGAAATTCGGTCGCCCTGATCTTCACCGTGGCTAGTCGAACCAGCGAATAGTCCGTTGCCTGCAATGTCCGCCGCAGTTGAATCTGCTTCTGAATGTAAGGCGTTGTCTCATTGTAGGTCCGTTCGACTCGCAGATTGACGACCTTCTTGCCTCGAATCACATCCTTCACACGAAACGCACGACCGCCATGCCGGTAGATTGCATTGCGACAACTTTCTCGCAGCAGATGGAACGAATCGATCTCGCCGACACATTCGTCACCTTCCATGAGCTTGTATGATCCCTCGCCGGCACCTCGAATGCTGATCTCCATGTGGGGCTCGGAACGATAGAACTCATCCCGATCCAGCTTGCCCTCGGATCGCAGCCGATGAATGGTTTCGATCTCTGATCCCAGAGCATCGAACTTCAACCGCTCTTCCCGTCCACCCACTTCCTGCAGAGCACACGCATAGTGCTGACACAGCAGTCGCTGATTCGTCAGGTTGAGCACCAGAGGTTCATGATTCTTCGCAAACAGTTCTGACGGATGGTTGGCGTAGTACGTGTCAATTGGGGAATCCGCCGGTATAAAGATTGCGGTTCCTTCACGGCCTCCGCGTGCTGATCGACCAACACGCTGCCACAGACTCATCATGCTGTGCGGCAATCCGATGCAGACCACAACGTCGATTTCGCCGATGTCGATGCCCAGCTCCAAAGCACTGGTCGAGAAGACAACTCGCACCGTGCGGTCACGCAGACCCGATTCAATGTTGGAACGTTCGGTGGAACTCAGACCGGAACGATAGACGCGCACATAGTCGAGTTCTTCGTCTTTGCGTGGAATCCGCGACAACATGCGTTCGGCAGACACGCGACTCGGGCAGAACGCCAGGACAGTCAACCCCTTGTCAGCGAGTTGCTGTGCCAGCTTGCGTCCAAAGTCGTAGTAGTGTTCAGGTCCGTTGACCATCCACATTTTACGGACGCCCTGACGACTGCCGTCACGCGATGATTCGACGCATTCGAATGGAACGCCCGTCAGCTTTTCCATGTGTGCCTGAGGCTCACTGACGGTCGCCGATGTCGCCACAAACGTTGGATTCGATCCGTAGAGCTGACAGACCTGTCGCAAGCGATGCAAAATCAGGGCGACGTTGGTGCCGAAGATTCCACGATACTCATGGCATTCGTCGATCACTACCAGCTTGAGATTGCGGAAGAATCTGGCCCAATGATTCTCATGATGTTGCAGCACAGAAAAGTGCAGCATGTCAGGATTGGTGAGCATCAACTGAACGTGCTCACGAATCTGTGGGCGAGCCGATGAGTCCACAGAACCGTCGTATCGACTGATCAAATGAGGATTGTCAGCCTGTGCCTGACTCAGGCACGGTATAGCTGCTGCCATTTCTATCAGCTTCAGCAACTGATCGTTTGCTAGTGCCTTCTGAGGATACAGAAACAGAACCGTCGAATCGGGCTCTTCACAGAGCGTGTGAAATGCTGGCAAGGAGAAAATGAGTGACTTACCGCTGGACGTGCGTGTCGCAACGACACTGTTCTTTCCGGCCAGGACATTTTCAATCGCGTCATGCTGATGAGTGAACAGCCCTTGTGGAAATCTACCTGCCAAATAGTTTTGGATGCTGGAACACAGCGACGAATCCGCCACTGGCTGAAATTGTCCGTCACGTCCGTTGTCGGCTGCCGGGTCAAAAATGACCTTCAGGTCAGGCGTGCCGGAGAGTACTGATGCTGTCGTGGCAATGACGTCGCGTTGAGACATGAAAAGACCCTTCAGAAAAAACCTTGTCTCGGTTGTGTCTGAAAGAATCAAAAGCATGTTGCGTGCCAAAGAAATAGCGAATGCCATAAGTCATTTAGTTGAAATGCTTTATGTTAACTCATGTGTTTTAGGTCTCCCGCAACTCTCCTAAAAAACGAAACAAACGTTTTTAATGAAAACAGATGTTTCACTCTTCATCAAGAATTCCAAGGATTGTCTGACGATTCCTCATTGCCTGCGGGCTCTCATATCCCAGCAGTCGAGAAGCCGCAGCCCGAGAAGGGCATTCCTGCATTGCCCGACGGATGAAATGTTTCTCAACATCTTTGAGTAGATCAAGAATAGAGAACCCTTCAGTCATCGGGCGATCGAGTACCGGACATTTTGCGGAGCCTCCTGTAAAAGTCGAAAGAGCGGATTCCATTTCGGACTTTTCTATCGTCTTGCCTTCTGACCAGATTACGGCCCGCGTAATTGTGTTAAACAATTCGCGTATGTTCCCTGTCCACGCATTTTGATTCAGGATCGTTTTGGCACCGGCTGACAACTTTGGAAGCTCAGTTACGGCTCCTTTGACTAAGCTGTCCTTAAGCTGCTCCATGCGAAATTCAATCAGCAATGCCAGGTCACCGGGCCTCGAACGCAAAGGCGGAAGAGTCAAAATTCCGACGGCCAGACGGTGATAGAGGTCTTCGCGAAATCTTTGTTCCGATACGGCCTTCTCAAGATCCCTGTGCGTCGCAGCCACGACACGAATATCGACAGTTCGAATTTCTTTGCTGCCCGATCGGCCCGAGCCCTTGCTCTTCACCCCGTGCGCACTTCAGATCCGTCATTCCAATCCAGCAAATAAGTGTCTGTTGCATCTGAATGCAGTCTCTTGCCCCGAATACTGGGATCGCATATTCGTTACCGTGCAACGGAATATGTTCGGAAAATTGTTCACGGGTTCTTGTATACTCCACGTGGCCTGAATTGAGGCATCTGCAGGGATCGGAAGTTGTTAGACTTTCGAGCCAACTGCTACCAGATAGCTGAACTCTGACGACTTCGGCTATCTCTCAATCCCGACCGCGAGCAGTATAAACGAAGAAACCTATCAATACACACCTGCGCGACGTACACGCTGCATGCCTAACCGTAAACACACTGTTCTTCAAATTCTCCCTGCTCTCGAAAGCGGTGGCGTTGAACGTGGTGTGCTGGAAATTGCGGAAGCACTCGTTGCGGCGGGACATCGATCTTTGGTGGTTTCTGATGGTGGCCGCATGGTTGCGGAACTCATCGATCACGGCAGCGAGCATTTTCAAAGGTCGATTGGCAGGAAGTCGCCGTTCACTTTAAGGCACGTTCCATGGCTGAGAAAGCTGATGGTCGATCAACGTGTTGACGTGATCGACATTCATTCTCGAATGCCCGGCTGGATGACATGGCTGGCATGGAAAAGTCTGCGTGCAGCCCAGCGTCCAGCGTTCGTTTCGACTCTGCATGGACTGTATTCGACGGGACTCTACAGCAGCGTGATGTGTCGGGGCGAACACGTCGTCGTGGTGTCGGAAACGGTACGTGATTACGTGCTGAAGAATTACGCCTTCGTCCCGCAGCAAAGATTGCATCTGATACATCGCGGCATTGACGGTCACGAATACCCGCGAAGATTTCAGCCGGATGAATCATGGAAGACGGACTTCTTCACGCAGTTCCCGAGCGCGAAGAATCAGCCGTTGCTGACACTTGCCGGACGAATCACACGTCTGAAGGGACATCGGGATCTGCTCCGGCTGCTGGCTCGCTTGAGAGATCGTGGCGTCGCGGCACACGGGCTGATCGTCGGGGGAACGGACTCTCGAAAGGCAGCCTACGCTGATGAATTAAATTCTCTGGTCACTTCATTGAATTTGTCGGATCGCGTTACATTTTGCGGTCATCGGTCTGATCTTAAACAGATCTACGTAATTTCATCGATCGTGCTGTCACTGTCATCGACGCCTGAGTCCTTTGGTCGCACAGTGGCGGAAGCTCTGTCGACAGGAACCCCTGTCGTTGGCTACGACCATGGTGGAGTGGCGGAAATTCTGGCTGCTCAATTTCCAGAAGGAGCCGTGGAACCAGGAAATCTTAATCGCCTGTCTGACACTGTCGCATCCATTTTACAGCAGTCTCCACGACCGGTGCCTCGTGCGAATGCATTTGACAAAGGCACCATGCTGAAGAAAACACTGGAGTTGTACGAAATAGCGGCGGAGCGCGTAGGCTGATCTGTCCTCAGGTCAGCATCCTTTCACATGGCGGGATGGCAAGCAGTGGAATAGCTTGCAAACTCCGCGAAGGGGTGATTTTCCTTCGGTCAGGGCGAGTTGCAGAATCGGGTTTGCCCTGAGATTTGGCAGCGATGGAGGATTCCGACCTGGGACAGGTCGGATTGCCTGGCATGGCAATTGCCTTGTTTTCCTAAAATGCCATATATCTGCCGACCTGGACAACCAAATGTGGGTTTTCCCCTGCGCAGACCCGGCATTGACCGTGCTTTGTCTGATCCAATACACTTGTCAGCCTTTGACTTACGACAAAACCGCCATATTTCGATCCGATAAGATCGTCCTGCCGAAGTGGCAGAACGCCGTCTGGACCTCGGATCATAGATTTATCACCTAGAATCTCAGGACGATCGCGCGACATGGAGTTTCTGGAAAAAGTAGGCGACTTCTTTGAAGTCGCCAGTGGGAAGCTGGTACGCGGCATCACTACGCTGTTTGGTTCATCCAATGAGCGTCATATTAAGCGGCTAGGATTTTTACGCGACAGACAAGGGAACACCACCATCGTTCCCGGTTCAATGCTGGACCGCATCAACGCGTTGGAACCAGAATGGCAAAAGCTTTCCGACGATGAACTGAAGCAAACAGCTTCACGTTTTCGCGCGCGGTTGCTGAAAGGCGAGACGCTGGACGATCTGATGCCGGAAGCGTTCGCGGCTGTCCGCGAATCAAGCCAACGCTTTTTAAAAATGCGTCACTACGAAGTGCAGATGATCGGCGGCTACATTCTGCACAAAGGCATGATTTCTGAAATGGTCACCGGCGAAGGCAAGACTCTCGTGTCATCGCTGCCCGCGTTTCTGAACGCGCTGGTGGGAAAAGTTCACGTTGTCACCGTCAACGACTATCTGGCTCAGCGCGACATGGAATGGATGGGACCGATCCATCTGAGTCTGGGACTAACCGTCGGCGCGATTCAGTCGAACATGGGTTCGGCTCAGCGACAGGTTCACTATGCCTGCGACATTACGTACGGCACCAGCAACCAGTTTGGCTTCGACTATCTTCGCGACAATATGAAGCCACGCAAAGAAGAACAGGTTCAGGGGCCGCTTGATTACGCGATCGTTGACGAAATCGACAACATCCTGATCGATGAAGCTCGAACGCCGCTCATCATTTCCGGACCAGCTCACGACAACCTCGAAAAATACCCGCGTGCTGATGCCATTGCGCGGCAGCTGAAGCGAGATGTCGATTTCGAAGTCAAAGAAAAAGAACACACGTGCCATCTGACGGAAGTAGGCGTGCGCCGCGCAGAGCAACTGGCTGGCGTCGAAAGCTTTTACACTGCGGGCAATATGGAATGGCCGCACCTGCTGGACAACTCACTGAAAGCTCACTTCCTTTACAAACGCGATGTCAATTACGTGGTTGAAAAGGGCGAAGTTGTCATCGTGGATGAGAATACCGGACGCAAGATGGAAGGGCGCCAGTGGAGCGACGGGCTTCATCAGGCGGTCGAAGCCAAAGAAGGCGTGAAGATTAAGGAAGAGTCACAGACTCTGGCCACGATCACGCTGCAGAACTTCTTCAAGCTGTATAAGAAGCTCGGCGGGATGACCGGTACGGCGATGACCGAATCGGAAGAGTTCCTCAAAATCTACGAACTGGACGTGGTGGCGATTCCGACCAACCGTCCGATGCAGCGCGTCAATTTTCCTGACAATATCTACGGCACCGAAAAAGAAAAATGGGACGCCGTCATTCAGGAAATTATCGAAGTTCACGGTACGGGTCGTCCTGTGCTGGTCGGCACGACATCCATTGAACTTTCGGAAATGTTAAGTCACCGTCTGGTTCGCAAAGGCGTTCCTCACAACGTGCTGAATGCCAAGTTCCACGAACGTGAAGCGGAAATCGTGGCTCAGGCTGGCCGCAAGTCCGGCGTGACGATTGCGACAAACATGGCTGGTCGCGGTACGGACATCATTCTCGGCGGCAACCCTGAACATGCGGCATGGGAAGAACTCAAAGCAACCTATTCATCGCGTCTGGATGTGCCGAAGTCCGAATGGGATGGACTGACAAAGAAGATCGCTGAACGCGAAGGCATGGTGGCCGAATCAAAGGCCGTGATGGAAATTGGCGGATTGCATGTCGTCGGTACAGAGCGACATGACTCACGTCGTATCGACTTGCAGTTGCGAGGTCGTGCGGGACGACAGGGTGACCCTGGTTCCAGCCGATTCTTTATCTCGCTCGACGACAAGCTGATGCGTTTGTTTGCCGGTGATGCCGTGAAACGTATCATGCAGTGGGCAGGTCTGAAAGAAGGCGAACCGATCGTCAGTTCCATGGTGACTCGCCGTATTGAAGGCGCTCAGAAAAAGCGTGAAGAGCAGCACTTCGACCAGCGCAAGAATTTGCTGGAATACGACGAAGTGATGGACGAACAGCGTAAACGCACGTATTCGTACCGTCAGCAGATTCTGGACGGCGTTGATTGTCGCGGTCTCCTGCTGGGTATGATCAATGACGAAATTGAACGTTGGGCAACGCAGTTCCTTGCGAAAGATTATCGCTGGGAAACGATTGTCGGTTGGGTCACTCAGAATCTGAATCTGGAGATTGAACCATCAGATGTTCGCGACCTTGCCCGCCCGGAACTGGAGCAATATCTTCGTGATGAAGGTGAACGTCAGGGTGAAGTCCTGATTTATGAACAAATTGATGTCGATCTGCCGGAAGACGCCGATAGCAAACTCGACTGGAACTGGATGGCGTTAAGCAAGTGGGCCAATCGTTTCTTTGGTTTGTCATTGCAGGACAAAGACCTTCGCAAATTTGACCGCGAAGCTTTGGGGCCCGCACTTCTGGCGATGGCCAGGGAAGGCATGGCTCGGCGCGATTACGCTCCGCTCAACGAATTCCTCGACCCGCATTTTCCAAACAAGTCCCTGTCGGGTTGGGCGAACTTCAATTTCCTGCTGGGTATCAAAGCGGAGGAATTGATTGGAAAAGAAAAGCCAGAAATCGTCAAGCTGTTGCAGGAACGTGTTCGTGCTCGGTATGACGAAAAGGAAATCACGTTCCCAGTATCCGTTGGGATGCACAATTTTCTCGCTGGAGACGGCAAAGAAAACGAACGCTTCAACCGCGAAAAACTTGCACGCTGGGCGAACACGCGATTCCGTACCGAATTTGTCCCCGAGCAATTCTCAGAATTGCTATCAACGCAGATCCACGAAACACTCGTTACTGCCAGCAGACAGTTTTTAGGGCGTCGTCCGGATAAGGAAAAAGTTGAAGCACGATTGAATGAAATTCTCGGCCCGGACTCCGAAGAAACCAATCTGATCAGTGAGAAGCAGATTCAGGAACTCACCAAATGGGTGGATGCAGAGCATGGTCTCAGTCTGAACGAAGCCAATCTGAAGAAGATGAACCCGTCTCAGGTCCGAATTGAACTTCTGCAGGGAATAGAACAGGTCTTCCGACCGGAAATGCGTCAGACCGAACGATCGGTCCTGCTGGAATTCCTCGACACCGCATGGAAAGATCATCTCTACTTCATGGGCCATCTGAAGCAGGGCATCGGCTTTGTCGGATACGCCCAGAAAGATCCTCGCACAGAATACAAACGCGAAGGTCGTCGAGCGTTCCTGGCAATGTGGGACCGCGTCGCCGAACAGGTGACTCAGGCCGTATTTCGGATTGAACATGAAAGTCCGGCATTCGTCGGATCACTTTGGCGCATCACGGCAACTGAGCACGATGTCGCTGCTCCTCTGCCCGTGGAAAGCAAAGTGGATCAACTTCAAACCAACGCTCCGGAAGCTGGTGAAGAAGGGAAAACGATCGCTCCCATCGTCAACGATACTCCGCGCGTAGGACGCAATGACGATTGTCCATGTGGCAGCGGCAAGAAATACAAGAAGTGTTGCGGGAAGTAATCCTCGTTCCGGGGCTCCAGCCCTATGGCACAGGATTTGTGTTTATCGTAGACATCACTCTCCGAGTGATGAACGGCGGAGGCTGCGTTTTGCGGCCTGCGTCACTCGGACAGTGACGTCTACTTTTTGAAATCGAGCAGAGTGCAGGCTGAATCCTGCGATGCCCTGGGAAATGGATTTCCAACATGCGGTGGCTGCTGAATACTATTTATCTGCTGCTGCTAACGGCGCTGTCGCCATTCATCGCAGGGAGAGTTCTCCGCCACGGACGCTATCGCAAGGGTATTGCGGAGAAGCTGCTCGGGCGACTTCCGACAGTCAATGACGGACGAGCAGTAGTCTGGTTTCATGCTGTCAGCGTCGGCGAAGTCATTCAACTGCAAAAAGTCGTGGACGAGTTTCGACGTCAAACTTCAGATCAGTTTAGTATCGTGGTTTCGACGTCTACAGACACAGGCTTTGAACTTGCCATCAAGCGGTTTCCGGATTGCCATGTCACATGGTTCCCACTGGACTTCTCATGGGCCGTGGCCAATGCTGTGCGAGCTGTGCGGCCAGGTCTGGTGGTGCTGATGGAACTGGAACTGTGGCCGAATTTTCTGGACGAATGTCAGCGACGTCAAATCCCCGTCGCTGTGATCAACGCACGAATGAGCGAACGCAGCCATCGCGGCTATTCGTGTATTCGCAAGCTGATGGCACCATTGTTCGGTAAGCTCGCATTGGTGGCCGCTCAGTCACAGGCGAATGCTGATCGACTGCGGTCGCTGGGAGTTGCCCCCGACCATCTGCACGTTTCAGGATCGATCAAGTTTGATGGAGTTGCGACGGATCGCAACAATCCAGCGACGGATCGCATGAGAGAACTGTTGGGACTGTCGCCGTCTGAAACCATCTTTATGGCTGGCAGCACGCAGGAACCCGAAGAGCAACTGGCGATTCAGTCGTGGCTTGAATGTCGCAAGCAATTCCCTTCGTTGCGGCTGGTTTTAATCCCGCGGCATCGCGAACGATTTGATAAAGTTGCCCAGTTGGTCAGAAGAGCAGGAATCGAATTGACGCGACGATCACAGTTGCCATCTTCTATTCAGCCGACATCTGACGCCGTAATTTTAGTGGACAGCATCGGTGAACTCTCAGCCTGCTGGGGCCTTGCAGACATCGCGTTTGTGGGAGGCAGTTTCGGAAACCGCGGTGGCCAGAACATGATTGAGCCGGCAGCGTTTGGTGCAGCCGTCATGTTCGGCCCAAATACCTGGAATTTCCGCGACGTCGTCAGAACCTTTAAAGATGCAAATGCATGTCTGCAGTTGAATAGCGCGGAAGAACTGACGCCAACGCTTCTGCGTCTGTTGATAGGTCGAGCCGAAAGAAAACTGCTGGGTATTACGGCGCAGGCCGCCGTGAAATCTCAGGTCGGGGCGACAGCAAAAACGGCGTCACTGCTGGTCGAGATACTGCCAAAGTCAGTGAGGTCCGGACCGCAGCAGCGCGCGGCTTAGTCGATTGGCACATGATTCAGAACCGCACACGCGCCAATGCGAAATCCGCACACCTGCACAATGGTGAATCACGTTTTTCATCTCGTGCGTTCAAATTTCCGCTGGCTATAAATTGCTCGGATGTGTCGTCGAGATTGTAAGTTTTGCATCTTGCACGGCGGAATCTTTGCCAAACAAGGCCAGACAGATGCGCACCTCAACTCTGAAACTCCATGTATCTCCAACGATTCCAGCGAAAGAGATCGCCCGGCACGCCATGTGCAATCATTCTTGCGTGGGTTACTCTCGCTTGTCCGCACAATGCATTTTGGCGTGATCACGGAGGTCTAGAATGTCACGGTTTCCAGCCATACGCGGTTTTCAGTCAGCCATCGTAGTAATCATGCTTACCTACGCAGTGATTGCTGTGCTGGTTACACTGACGCATTCTATCAGTGTGGAGGCTTCGCCGAGTTTCGCAGAGCCCGTGCAGGATCAAATTGCAGCTCCGCCGTCAAAGGCTGCCATGGATGAACTCATGAAGCAGAAACTTGCTGCCGCACAGGGTGCCTTGGAAGCAGTTTCCCGCGACGACTTCGAACAACTGCACGAAGTGTCAACGCAGATGGTCGCGCTGAGTCACAAAGAGATCTGGGAACAGATGGCCAGTCCGCGTTTCGTTCAGGACACAGCCGATTTTCTGGCTGCTGTTGAGTTTATGGATCGTATGGCTGAAGAGCGCGATTCTGACGGGGCGAGCCTTGGCTTCGTTCGGTTGACGATGTCGTGTGCAAACTGCCATCGCCATATGCGGACACCCTCAGTTGCTGAATTGAATTCCCGTCCCCGTTCAATTCGGCAGACTCAGTTGGCGGGGCTTTGATGTCTTTGGTGGATTTTGTTCTTCTCAACTGTCGATCACCGAAGACCGGTTGATCATTTTCATCATCACGACGATGGCTTGTGTGTCTTTTGCAGAATGCTGATTCGCCATGCTCCGTTGTCTTGAATTCACAACTATTTCCGCTCCAGAAACACCGGACAGGCATCGATCCCACGAGGAAGTTTTCCTGGCGATTCGGCTTGAACGTCGGCTTCAATGCCAGATGCTCAGGCCCATTCGAGTTCATATCTGCGAAAATGAACTACAGCTGTTCGGGCAGGTCATGTCATGGTACGAAAAGCAGCAGGCTCAAGAGACCGCCCGAGAGGTCGCTCCGATGTACCGCATTCGAAACGAACTCAGGGTTTCCCCCATCACTGCTGGTTCATGAGTTCGTCCAGTTCCCTCAACTGCGTTTCGATACGTGTAGATTCTGAATTGGCACCTTGAATTTTCGGTGGCACAGACTGCGACTTCAAATTGGCGGCGAGCAGTTCGAGGACTTGCACTCCGGGAACAGGCTGAGCATAGAAATAGCCCTGAGCGTGAGTGCAACCCATGCGGTATAACAGGTCGCGCTGGTCGGCAGATTCGACACCCTCGGCCACAACGTCCAGGTTCAGATTCTGGGCCAGATTGATAATCGTCCGCACAATATCCCGCGTTTCACTGCATTCGAGCATCTTGTGGACGAAAGACCGATCAATCTTCAGCAAGTCCAGTGGTATACGATGCAGGAATGACAGCGAAGAAACCCCAGTGCCAAAGTTATCGATCCCGATGCGGATTCCCAGATCGCGAAGTTCGTTCATGACTGCACGAGTCTGCTCTGGCTTGCCCAGCAAAGCGGCTTCATTGATTTCCAGCTTCAACGTATGCGGATCAATTCCGACATTCGTCATGGTCAGCAGCAGATCATGTTTGAAACTCGGCTGACTGAATTCTTCAGAGGAGCAGTTGACCGTAACGCTGATACTTGGACCTCCGACAGCCAGATCGTTCCACTTCAGCACTTCTTCACACGCTTCCTTAAAGATCGCGCGGCCGAGTCGACTGGTGAGTCCCAGTGACTCGATCAGTGGCACGAACACGTTCGGGCCGACTTTTTCGCCACGCGGATGCTTCCAGCGACACAGCGCCTCGAAGCCTTCGATTCGACCGGACGAAAGTCGCAAAATGGGTTGATAGACCAGAAAGAATTCATGGCTGCGAATCGCCTGCCGCAGGTCATCTTCCAGAGCCAGCTTGGCCGTGGCACCAGCCTGCATTTCGGGATCAAACACGCAATAACGCCCACGACCGCCTGTCTTGGCATAGTACATCGCCGTGTCAGCTTCTCTGATGGCATCAGCGGGAGTCTTGCCTTCAATTCCGCCATAGGCAATTCCAACACTCACGCCAATCTGCACGTCGCGCGCTCCGATCAGAAAGGACTCGGCCAGCGCGATAATAATTCGTTCTGCGACGTGTTCTGCATCTGTGCGTGAATGCAGTTGATGCAACAGAATTGTGAATTCGTCACCACCATGGCGGGCTATTGACCAACCGGATTTCTGTCGCGCGATTACGTCTGATCCGCGTAAAGAGCCCTCTAATCTGCGAGCCACGCTGCAAAGCAGAAGATCGCCGGCGTCATGTCCGAGAGTGTCGTTAATGCGTTTGAAATCATCCAGATCCAGAAACAAGACAGCACTTAAGCCATACTTTTGCTGGTCGAGACTAATGATTTTTTGCAGTTGTTCTTCAAACAGCAGTCGGTTCGGCAGTCCCGTGAGCACATCGCGCACCTTGCCTTCGGTGACATCGGCCAGCGAACCTGCCAGTCGTAGAATATTTCCAAGGGAATCCGATTGCGTTACACCACTGCACAGCATCCAACGATAGGAATCGTCGCGGTGCCGCATGCGGAGCTCACAGTCAAAACGGCCACCTTCCTGAGATACTGCACTGTTGATCGCAGTGATAAGACTGTCGCGATCATCCGGGTGTATTCGATCGAACCACATTGATACTGTGGATTCCAGTTCGTCGTCGGCGAATCCCAGTAGCTCCTTCCAGCGAGACGAAACAAAGATCTGCTGCCGCACAATATCCAGATCCCACAATCCGATCTGCGCACCTTGAGCCGCAAGTGAATAACGTTGCTGACTGTGCTTCAGTTCCGTATGCAAATGTTTGTGTCGCAGCTGCAGCGATACACGTGCCAGCAGAATTTCGTCATTGAACGGCTCGTGCAGCAAATCATTCGCGCCTGCGCGAAACACAGCAGCATCTGGTTTGAGGTCCGGATCTGACAAAATTACGATCACCGGCAACAGCAAGTCTGAGTAGTGCTGGCGAATCTCCCGCACCAATTCAATAGTCTCTTGCGACGATTGAGAGGTGCTCAGGACGACGACATCCGGAAGAGCATGCCTCAATTGATTCAATATCGTCCTGGATTCAGTCGTGTGAACCAGGTAATCGTTTTCGGTCAGCAATCGTGACAAAGCCGCACAGCGATCAGAATCGTGCTCAACTACCAAAATCGATGCGTGGGCAGTTCTGACGTTGCCACGCCGGATATGCAGTCCCGAAAGTTCCAACTGCATGTCTAGTTGATTTGTTGGGTAAATCACAACAGTTTCCGCTACGGGGTTACTTCACGGGGCAACAGAACTTCTGTCTCTAACTGGAGACACCAATGTTTCCTCAAATGAACCTAGGTCTGAGTTTCTGCACGTGGGCAAACAGCGTCGTGCTTTCGCAGCAGAAAACACGGTGCGACATTGCAACGTTCGGGCTTGATGCCATTCAGCATCACTGTCCCGGTTCCGATTGTTCCGAAATTGCCGCTTGTAACCGCCAAACGAGCGAACATCGCGATCCAACGTTGACATGTGATTTGCTGGCTCGATCGTTTTTGCTGCTTCATGTTTCCAGCCTGCAGTTTTCGTAACAGGAACCGCGAATGAATTCGAATAGACGCGAATGAAACGCAGTAGATTCGCGTTCATTTCTGTCTATTCGCGGTTAAAAGACTTCACATAGAATTTCATAGTGTTCGGTGTTTGTCCTCAGCCTGGCCCGGCTGGATTATGGTGTGACGACGACAAAGGCTGGCACAGCTCTCGCTTCGGCAACCCTGTCCTTGCGAAACCTGAAGAGCAACGACGCCCAGGGGTTGAAAATAAGCTGTGGACATGACACCATGCGCTCCGAACACGATTGGTGTCGAATTGGCGGGCTTGAGAAATCGATTTTTCGATCTCCCGAGCTTGAAAATTGGCAGTCGGTGAAAAACGCGAGAGTGGCGAAATTGGCAGACGCGCTGGATTTAGGATCCTGTGCCTTAAACGGCGTGGGGGTTCAAGTCCCCCCTCTCGCAGTTTTTTGTTTTGTTGGCGGTTTTTATTCTGTTGACCCTGACGACAACGATGATTCGTCTCACGCAGGGACCAGTGAAAGGTTCAACCGCACTATGCTTTCGGCGTTGAAGAACCAGGTCGTATTCTTCCGCCAGTTTCGAAAGCGGTTTGAAACAACCGGCGCAATTGCTCCCAGTAGTCGGTTTCTGGCTAGGTCGATGACAAGCTACCTTGCGGCCCGTGATCCTGCAACACCCGTTCGAGTTCTTGAAATCGGGCCCGGCACGGGACCAGTTACAAACAGCATCGTCCAGCTCCTTCGCGCGAACGATGTGTTCGATCTTGTCGAGTTGAACGAAGAATTCGTGCGCATTCTGGGCCAGCGATTTGAATCAGAACCTGAATGGACGGCCGTAAAAACTCAGTCGAACATTCATCAGCTTCCTATCCAGAAATTTCAGACGTCTGAACCGTATGACTTTGTGATCTCCGGATTGCCGCTCAATAATTTCCCGGCTGAATTGGTCACATCGATTGCCGAGACATATTTTCGGCTGCTCAAGCCAGGCGGCGTGTTGAGTTATTTTGAATACATGTATGTGCGACCGATTCGCAAAGTAGTCACACGCGGCGCAGAACGCATACGTATCACGGCAATTGATGACACAATGCAGAAACACTGCAACCAATGTCGAATTCGACGTGACAACATCTGGCTGAATACACCGCCTGCCTGGGTGCAGCATCTGCGCGGTCCGGAATAAGCGGTCCGCCAAATGCCAAACGCCGACGCCTTTGATCTTCGCCTTTTTAACTCGCTGCAGAATCTTGAATCTAGTGATCAGCGCAGAATTCGACGGTGCGTGGAAGCGGTCAGCACAACAGAATGCATTGTCGATGGGCAACGCTGCCTGAGTTTTGCAACGAACGATTACCTTGGCCTGACTCGACATCCAGATATTCTCGCGGCCTTTGCCGATATGGCTGCAAAACAAGTCGGTGCCGGTGCCAGCAGCCTCATCGCAGGGCGGTCGCCGCATCATGTACGACTTGAAGAAGCTCTGGCGGAGTTTGAATCCACAGAATCGGCGATCTTGTTTCCGTCTGGCTTTGCTGCAAATACCGGAACACTGACGTCACTTATCGGAAACAAAGATGCCGTGTTCTGTGATCGCGAAAATCACGCCAGCCTGATCGACGGTTGCCGCGCCAGCACAGGTAAGTTCTTTGTCTATGATCGAGCAGAACTTGATCGGCTTGTTGAATCAATCGAACGCCGTCGCAGTGACTACGATGCCGTATTCATCGTGACTGACACGGTCTTCAGCATGGACGGAACATTGGCAGATCTGCCGAACTTGTGTAACATCGCTGAACGATCCCAATCCACGATGATCGTCGATGAAGCGCATGGGACGGGTGTGTTCGGTGCGACTGGTCGCGGCGTGTGTGAATTGCAGAATGTCGGCCACCGCATTCCCGTGAAGATCGGCACTCTGAGCAAAGCCATCGGCGGCCTTGGTGGCTTCGTTGCTGGTTCTGCAACACTATGTGAATGGTTGTGGAACTCAGCTCGCAGCCAGTTTTTCTCAACCGCATTGCCTCCCGCAGTCTGTGCTGCAGCGGCGGCGGCGTTGCAGGTCATTTCGAATGAACCGGAGCGGAGACGGAATCTTGCCGTGCGGTCAGCTTTGGCTCGGCGATTGCTTCAGGAAAATGAACTCGAAGTGATCGCCGCGCCTTCCGATAGCCCGATCATTGCCGTGCTTCTGCGTGACGATGAACTTGCGGTTCGAGTCAGTCGACGAATGGCAGACCATGGGGTTTTCATCCCTGCCGTGCGTCCGCCGACGGTTGCCGCAGGAACATCACGGCTTCGGATCTCATTGTGCTGCGACCATTCGGAAGATCAAATTCGATCGGCCGTGTATCAGCTTCGAGACGTTGTAAAATCCGAACAGCGATGATGCTGGAATCAAGGCCGTTGTCGGCATAACCTCCCGGAACTGAGCGGCTCGGTGGGCGTTGATTTAATCGTTTAACCCGACTCGAAGAGGAGGTACTGAGTCTCCTGCCTCCTCTTCGAGTCGGGTTAAACGGCAGCGATTTCGGCTGAGACTAAATCAACAATCCACCAGTGCCATTCCTCTGATTTGTGCGTATCTTGATTTCGTCCAAAATGTCTTCATCCGAACCTATCGCACGTCTGTTCACACCGGAACAAATCGATCCGGAGTTAAAAAAACGCGCGGAACGACGTGATGGATTTTCGGACGAGTATCCGTTTGCTTCGCACTGGTTTGAAGTTGACGGCCATGTGCAGCATTACATTGACGAAGGCCTGGGCTCCGTGCTGCTGATGGTGCATGGCAATCCCACGTGGAGTTTCGCCTGGCGGCGACTTGTAAAAGATCTCAGTCGCAATCATCGTGTCATCGCCATCGATCATCTGGGATGCGGTTTTTCTGAGAAGCCTCAGGACCGAAATGTTTACACGCTGAATCAGCATATTCAGCGTCTTGCATCGCTCGTCAAACTTCTCGATCTGCAACAGATCACTCTCTTCGGCCACGACTGGGGCGGCGCGATTGGCATGGGCTGCGCAGGCCGCCTTGCGGATCGATTTCAGCGATTCGTTCTGATGAACACCGGAGCGTTTCACAGTCAGGCAATTCCGTTTCGCATCTCACTCTGTCGCATACCAGTGCTGGGAAAACTGGGCGACCAGGGACTGAACCTGTTCGCTCGCGCCGCACTCACGATGGCCGTTGAAAAACCACTTAGCGCCGCCGCGCGAGCTGGTTTCATTGCACCGTATGATTCCTGGAAGAATCGCATCGCCGTGCATGAGTTCGTGCAGGATATCCCGCTTGATCCGTCGCATCGCAGCTATAAAACGTTGACCGAAGTTGAGCAGTCACTGGCAAAGTTCCAGAATCATCCGATGCAGTTGATCTGGGGGATGAAAGACTGGTGTTTTACTCCAGGCCAATTCCTCAGTGAATTCCGTCGCCGCTTTCCAAACGCAAAATCGCTGGAACTGCCCAACGCGGGCCACTATGTATTTGAAGACGCCGCGGACGCAGTACTGAAACAGGCGCGGCAGTTTCTGAATGGTTGACTCGTGATGACAAAATCCGGCAGAATCTGCTGAACTCCGTATCCAAAATCAACTCCACCAAGGCGACGCCTGACCGGAATTTCCATGACCATTGAACACATCCTCGTCATCCCCACACCGGTCTTTCATCAGGTCGGGCATTTCCAGGGTTTTTGCGGCGACATTGATCGCTATCTGGAAGTGATTCTGAATCCGCAGCACGCCAGTTATCGGCCTCGCCCGGAAATGGAACAGGATCCAACCTTTAAACAGTTGATTCCCTATTGCGTGTTTCGCTGCAACGGTGAGGTTTTCTTCTACCAGCGTGGAACGGCTCAAGGCGAAGCGCGGTTGCATGCGAAGCGATCAGTCGGAGTTGGCGGCCACGTCTCGACGCTCGACATGGACGGCGAACTCACACCGTATTTGGAAGGCATGAAGCGGGAAATCGAAGAAGAAGTGGAGATCGATTCCGCGTGGCGGGAAAAATGCGTGGGGCTGATCAACGACGATGAAACGGAAGTTGGGAAAGTTCACCTTGGCATCGTTCATATTTTTGATTTAGACAATCCCAAAGTTCGAGCGCGTGAAAAGTCGATGATAAACGCAGGATTCGCACCTCCGTCAGAATTGGTGCGCCAAATTGATGAATTTGAAACGTGGTCCCAGATCTGTATTAAGTACCTCGCAGAGCTGGAAAATCAGTGAAAAATACGGATTCCCGTTTGGACCGCATTCTTCGTTGGAGTTTAAACCACAACATTCAATTAGAAGCGTGAAGGATCACGCAGGATTGAGTGATGTCAAACTCATCAGCTAACTACGGCAATTATTGCCGTTGAGATTCAAGGGAGTGAACGATGAAAACGTTAAGTGCTGTACTGCTGCCAGCACTGCTCTTGGCTGGTAGCATGTGGATGAGTGTTTCCGCTCAGGAAGAAAAACCGGAAGTACTGCCCGCGCCGCAGCCCGGTCAGATTTCTGAAAATGAGTTGGGAGAAATCCTGGCAACTATTGGCTTGAAGCCAACCAAGACAGAGCAGCGTTATGACTTCGCTTTCAAGACCAGCTACCGTGGCGAAGAATGGAAGTTTTCGATGTCCACTGTGCTCAGCCGCAACGGTGAGTCCGTGTGGGTGATGGCATGGCTGGATCAGATTCCACAAACAGCCGGTGAAGTACCACGCACAGCTTTGCTGCGACTGCTGGCTGCCAATGACCGCATGGGTGAAGGCAAATTTTTCGCCTACATTCCAAACAACAAACGCTTTGTGTTGCAGCGCGTTGTGGCAAATCGCGACATGAACAATAAGAAGATCATGGAACTGTTGCAGGATCTCGCCGCCAGCGTTGCGGATGAATATCCAACATGGTCCGTTGCCAACTGGACACCGAAGGCTGATCAGCAAGTTGCTGAAGATGCGGGCAGTGGTCGAGGTGTACCTTCGAACCCAGCAGCAGCAACTCGCTCAGGCGCAGCTGCCAACGTGAAGACTTCAGAAGCGGCAACGAAGTTTCAAGACAAGTCTGTCAACTGATATTCGACGGACAAAAAGCTTCGTCTGCGAGCAAATTCTACCATACGCAAGGCCTGACCGTTCAGCAGACGGTGAGGCCTTGTTGCGTTTATAGTAGCCGTCACTCTCCAGGTGATGAATGCCAAGGGCAGCATTTTGCGGCCAGCGTCACTCGGAGAGTGACGTCTACTTTGGGAGACTGAAATTGGATCTTGGAATCTGCGGAAAAGTGGCGGTTGTCACCGGAGGTGCAAGTGGCATCGGCGCGGCGACGGTGCGGATGCTGGCCGAAGAAGGTTGTCGCGTTGCTGTTTGGGATCTTGCCGCCAACGATGCAGTTGTTGGCGCTGAATCCATTCAGGCCGTTGATGTGACGAGTCTCACAGCAGTTGAATCCGCATGGCGTGTGACCGAAGAACAACTCGGGCCGATTGAAATTCTTGTCCATGCAGCGGCGATTGGATCCGGGCATTTCGGTTTTCCGTACACTCATGTTCCTGTAACGGCATGGGAAAGAGTGCTGCAGGTGAACATCCTCGGCATGACGCATATCGCGCACGTTGCTGGACCGGCGATGCAGTCTCGTTGTCAAGGTGCGATGGTTTTTCTTTCCAGCGTTGCCGGGCAGATGGGATCGCAAACCGATCCACCGTACAGTGCGAGCAAAGCTGCGAATATTAACTTCGCCCAGTGCATGGCAAAAGATCTCGCAGCATCCGGCGTTCGCGTGAATTCCGTCTGTCCAGGGATGGTGAAAACCCCGCTGAATCAATCCGTCTGGAAATCATGGTACGATCAACAGCCTACGGATCAACGCCTTTCGTATGACGAATGGTCAAAGGCCAAGATCAATCAGGTGATTCCGCTGCGACGATGGCAGCAACCGGAAGACATCGCTGCTATGATCGTGTTCCTGTGCAGCGCTCGGGCGAGTGAAGTGACTGGTCAGACAATCAATGTCGATGGCGGCTGCGTGATGCATTGGTAAAAACGCAATTGCGTCAGGGAGTTTTTTGTGAAAAAAGAAGCAACACGCTCGCGACCACGCCGGAAGATTCTGCTGATCGCCTTAGCGGTGCTGATATTCATTATTAGTCTCGCTGCAGGGCTTTATGGTCTGTCCAGTTCTTCACGTCTGAATCAGCAGCTCGCAGATCTAAGGTCGCGGAGTTTGCCGACAAATGGCGCAGAATTGAACGCCTACTATGCCGTGCCACCGGATGTCCGTGATACGACAGAACAGTGGACGATAGCCATTAGCGCGATAGGAAACGCCAACATCTACTCCAGAGCCCAAAGCATTCCACTCGTGGGCGAAGGACCAACGCCAGTTCCTCCGCCGGGCGAAGAATGGGCCGAACTGGAAGCCTCACGGTCGTTTCTGAAAGAGTTGGACCACGAGATTCAACTCATCATGCAAGCCGCAGATGCTGGCGGGATGGCGCGATATCCGATCGATTTCACAGCGGGTTACAATACCATCCTGCCAGCACAACAGGAAACCCGGACTCTTGCTCGCTTGCTGTCGCTCAGCGCACATGTGCATGCACATGACGGTCAAGATTTAGAGACACTCAAAGATGCATCTGCAATCTTCGCGGTCTCGGAGTCTCTGCGAGGTGATCCTGTGCTGATTTCGCAACTGATCAGAATTGCAGTTCACGCCATCGGCTGTGAACTGGTTGCCGACATGCTGCCTCACTGCGATTGGACCGACACGGAACTTCAAAATCTACAAATCACAATTGGACGGGCTGACTTTCGTTCGGAAATGCGAATTACATTCCACGGTGAACTTGCACTGTGCCTTGATGCGATTGACCGATTTCCGTATCCACAATCCATGTTTCGCGGTGCAAACAAAATAAAGGCCATCGAATTATTGGCGAAGTCCACAGAGGGGCTGGAGACGTCGTGGCCCGAGGCGTTAAAGAGTCACCAGAAAGTGGATAGTGAATTCAAAGCCCTGACCGCTAACGAGTTCTCCCGCCTGACGTACACGACCTTGATTCAGCTTCTGCCAGCGTACCAGCAGGCGATTCATGCGGGAATCAGAGCCGAAGCCCGACAGAATTGTGCAATTGCCACGATCGCTGCATATCGCTTTAGACTTCAACATGGGAAATTGCAGACGTCGCTTGCAGACCTGCAGGATCTGATTCCTGACGAAGACCCATCAAAGTTATCTCGCTTAATCGATCCGTTCGACGAGCAGCCTTTGCGATTCAAAACAAGCGAGAACGGTGTGATCATTTACAGCATTGGCGAAAACAATGCCGATGATGGCGGGGACGTTGATAACGCACTTCGAGTGCCTGCGGATCTTGGCTATTTGATTTCGGAGTAGTTGAAGTTCAAAGGGCGAAGGACAATCATAGTTGCCTTTCGCTCCGCTAAAGAACGCTGCTTTCGCAGAGCGAAAGGCGACTATAGGACACTTATTGATCGAGCGTTCCTAACCTACAACTTCCTTGATCACACGTGCTGGCAGTACGCCAGTCAAGCGAACATCAAGACCCTGTGATCGCACGCTCAGTCTTTCGTGATTGATCCCCAACTGATGCAGCAGCGTCGCATGAATGTCGCGGACGTGGGTTGATTCTCCGACAGGCCCGAAACCGAATTCATCCGTTTCGCCGTAGGCAATGCCCGGTTTGAATCCGCCGCCAGCAAACCACATTGTGAAGGCATCAATGTGATGATTGCGGCCCGTGGATTCACGAACTTCACCCATCGGTGTGCGTCCGAATTCGCCGCCCCACATCACGATGGTGTCTTCAAGCAATCCGCGCTGCTCCAGATCTCGCACCAGCGCTGAGCCGGATTGATCGATTTCATTGCAGATCAATGGCAGATGCTGTTCCAGGTTTTCCGTCACGCCGCCGTGATGATCCCAGTTCGTATGATAGAGCTGGATGAACCGCACGCCGCGTTCGACAAGTCGCCGAGCCAACAGACAGTTTCGCGCAAAGCTGGATTCGTTTGGATCTTTAATGCCGTACATCGCCAGTGTCTCCGGAGTTTCGCCAGCGGTGTCCATCAATTCCGGAGCGCTCGTCTGCATGCGGTACGCCATTTCGTAAGCGTTGATGCGCGTCGAGATTTCTTCGTCGCCCGTTTCGTCAAGACGCAGCGAGTTCAGCTTGCGGACGGCGTTGAGCACCTGGATCTGCTGCTCGTCATCGACGCCCGCCGGGTTCGTGAGATTCAAAATGGGTTCGCCCTGATTTCGCAGCGGGACGCCCTGATACGTCGTCGGAAGCACGCCACTTCCCCAAAGAATCGCTCCGCCGCGCGGGCCGCGTGGGCCGCTTTGCAGGACGACAAAGCCGGGCAGATTGTCGCATTCACTACCCAGCCCGTATGTCAGCCACGCTCCGAGAATTGGACGACCGAACAGTCCGGTGCCGGTATTCATGAACAGCTTGGCCGGAGCATGATTGAACAGATCGGTTTTGCAGGTGTGCAGAAATGTGAGCTTGTCGATGATGTTTCCAGTGTGAGGCAGCAAGTCACTGACCCAGGCTCCTCGATCGCCGTATTGTTGGAACCGGCGTTTTGATCCCAGCAGATTCGTTTTGTGGCTGCTGTCCATGAACGCAAAACGTTTGCCTTCGATGTAGCTTTGCGGGATGGGTTTGCCGTTGAGCTCATTCAGTATTGGCTTATAGTCGAAGGTATCCAGTTGCGATGGACCGCCTGCCATGAACAGATAGATGACTCGCTTCGCGCGGGCCAGCAGCTGTGTTGCTTTCGGCTGTAGCGGATTGTTGGATGACACGGCAGCCATCGCCGACGTTTGACCGCTAAGCAAGTCACTCAGCGCGATGGCACCAACGCCGATACCGCAATCGCGAAAGAAGTGACGACGGGTTTGGGCGTGAAGTGCTTGATAGTATAGATTGTTTTGCATGGTGAGATCAGTGGTAGATGCCATGAAGGTGTGAGGGGGTCGGCGCTAGCGGGCTGTTGATTTAATCGTTTAACCCGACTCGAAGAGGAGGTGCCAGACGACTCCGCCTCCTCTTCGAGTCGGGTTAAACGCTGGCGCGATACCGCTTATTCCCGAGTAAACGTTTCATCCAGATTCAGCATCGCGCGAGCCGCGTTGATGGGTTCAAGATCTGACAGGACTTCAAGTTCTTCGGGTTTCGGCAATCGACATGTGCAGCGTTGGAATGCGACTTCAATGCCGTCACGTTGAATGATGTCTGCGAGCGCGTTTGCGAATTCGAAAAATCCTGCGTCATTCATCAGCGTCAATGCCTGAAGCGGCGTGTTGCTGCGAAGGCGGCGAGTACACGAACTCTGCCCATCCGGGGCATCGAAGACGTTCAGTTCCGGCGGCGGAGTGGCTCGATAGATGAACGTGTAAAGGCCTCGGCGATAGCGGTCTTCGCCTTCGCTGACTTTCCATTCCCGCTTGACTTGTCCCTGTCCCATCACGCCCGCA
>Ga0105046_10003446_pt1 | contig 25075 bp, 17 predicted proteins | sample MAT03_FD_78385 | JGI IMG/M metagenome (GOLD analysis project Ga0105046, IMG submission 78385) | Freshwater microbial communities from Lake Fryxell liftoff mats and glacier meltwater in Antarctica - MAT-03 (megahit assembly) | ecosystem: Environmental > Aquatic > Freshwater > Ice > Liftoff...
TCGACGCCTGCCATGCTCCTTGACGGTCTTCTTGCGCTCGAAGGCAATCTTGATGCGTGCCATATCGACGACGGCAGCGACCATATCCGTGTTGACCGCAAACTCGAACGCATACTGCGTCGGGCATGTCTCCGTGATGAATCGCTCGCTCTTCAACTGAAAGATGCTTCGTCATATGATTGGCCTTTTGGCTATCGTACGCATCAATCGAAGCACGCGGTCTTTTCCTGCCCTCCGACCTCTCTTGTTGAGCTCCGTTGCAATCCACTCTGCGCCATATGTATAGTACCCGTTGCGAGATACCTCTAGGACTCGACATTGCAGCGTTACCAGTCATTTCGAGCTGTGTTGCTCGATGAACTCGTATCTCATCTCGGCCGTTGAGAGAAGATACCAATCACGTTTTTTAGGATATCCCTCTCCTGCGTGACAAGCTTTACCTCGCGTCGCAATACAACGACTTCATCTGTTGGATTACCGTGGCCAAGGAAGACCCGTTCGTTGTGGAGCTTCGCTTCCTTGATCCACGGATACAATGCCTTCGGATCAATGCCCAGTTCGCGGGCAATACTGACCTTCGATCGAGTTGGATTATCGGCTGCAAAAGCCGTACTGCCTCTCGCTTGAAATCCGGCTCCACGGTCCTGCGTTGCCTCTTCGTTCCCATGGTCTGCACTCCAACGTGAATTCACCCTGTACCTCAAATCAAGGCGAGTTCAGTTCCTCGTTAGCGTAATACTTCCACATGATGAGTGCACTTCTCTGAGCCTCGTTGCACAACGAGCACGTAGGCGCCTTGCGCAACATCCGTAAATGAGAGTGCCAATGCATGGTCACCGCTGTCCAGACTTGCATTCACAAACATTTTCAGCGTGCGTCCCTGTACGTCTACCAACGCAACGGTGCATTGCACAGATCGGTCTGTGTGCACGCGTAGCACAGACGTTGTAGAGACAACTGTTGAAGACAGTGTGCACCACGCTGGAACTGCGGAAGCGTCGTTCACAGATGTGAGCACTCCAGTGACGAATGACGATCGCGTAGAAAATAGTCCGGCTGTGTCTGCATCAACAGATCGAACCTTCCAATGGTAGCGCTTATTACTCTCGAGCAGAGGAATGCCATATGCAGTATCGACAAGCCCATTGCGCTCATGCACAATAGTCTCGAAGGTGAGAGAGTTCGCCACTAGCAAGTCATACGATGTTGCACCCGACACACGTTCCCATTCGATGTGTACTGGATTGCCAACCACGTCTTTTGCATTCGTTACCGGCACAAGAAGTGTGGGTGGACGGACTGCTGTTCGGAACGACCACGTGGTACTTGGTAGGCTACGTCCGCCTTCACCAAAGGCATAGACACGCCACCAATATTCCACGGGACCTTGTGTGAGTCCGGTAACTTTGACCGAGTCTTCACGGACACCGTCGATTACTTTCACGTTTTGTGTAAACGTGGCGTCGGTTGCCAATTCCACTGCATAACTCACGGCGGTAGGCACGGACGTCCACCGCAAGACCCGATCGGTAAACACAGCACGTTTTCCATTCACGGGTGCAACCAGCTCGGGTCCGGCCCCTGGAGCCGGAAGCGAAGGCATCGTCCCGCTGAACATTCCCGCTCCGTGCGATGCGGCGTGTATGGTCCTGTCTGCATTTCGCGCAACAACCATTTCTACCGGAACGTTGCCTATCACCGCGGCGGCACTCTGCGTCCACACCGTCGAAGATCCGTTGAGTTGCGTCGTTGTGTACACGCCCGTAGATGTGGCAGCAACGTAAACGTTCGTTCCTTCAGCATACCGCATGATAGCAACGCTGTTCACAGCAGGTCCGTTCCCACTACCCGACGTGTTCTCTTCAAGATTGCCGGCAATGATCTCCCATGATGCACCGCCGTCGAGTGTCGACACAATACTCACAACGTTATAGTTGGACAACGCAACAACAATATGCTGACTGTTCGTACTATCTACCGCAATACTCGAAACGTTCGCACCTTTCGGAAACGGAGACTTCGAGATGAGCGTTGGCACAGAACCCACCACATGCGCATTGTCGAGCCTATACAACGAACCATTCGTTGTGCCATACAGCACAGAATTCGCAGGAACACGTAGCACGGCAACGGCAGAGATTTGTCCGCTCGCCAATCGCGTTGCCGGCAAGCTATCCCAGTTCACTGCCGTTGAATCCATCGAACCCAGTGGAATGGTGCTTACATCGCTGTTGCGCCACAGGATTGAACCGCCTGCCACATAGAGCACACGATCGTTGTTCGGATCTGCCATGAATGGATTGATGAAGAGGTAGTTCTTCGCGCCAATTGGGTCAATACGTGTACGTGTTGTTTCAACACCGGCATCGCTGAGGAGTACCCGACGAACAACGCCTTGTTGCGACGACACATAGAGCTCCTTGCCACCTTGCACGTATTGCACAAACGATCCATCACCGCCGCTGCGACGGTTCCATGCCGACGTGCCATTGAGAACACTTGTAGAGAATGTTCCGTTGTCTTGGAGTCCACCGATGATGCGCTCATCGTCTGCCTTCTGCACAACGTTCACCGTGTAGAACTGCGTTGCGAGATAACCTCGATTGAGATCGTCCCACTTCACACTATCTGCACGTCCGTTATTCGTACGCCACAATCCACCGTCGTTACATGAATAGACGATGGTAGGGTTGGAGGGCAGAAAGGCAAGTTCGTGCTGATCGGGGTGATGATTCGGATACTGTGAGTATCGCTCTGTAGGAGTTGACGTTGAACCGTATCCACCTATCCATGTGGTGTTGGTGGTAGATGCATATCCATTGGTGGACCTATACAGACTCGTTCCACCCACGATCACATAGTTCGTATCACTTGGATGAATACGCACAAGAAGGTCGTAGCCGCCCTGCGAGAAGAAGTCGCCATTACGACCACCAAACAACGGAATGTTCGCGCTCTTGTTCGTCCACGTTCCATGCGAATACTTCCACAAGCTGTGCCACTCTTCGCGCGTTTCATACGAGAGGACGAACACACCCTTTGTACCAGAGCCAGGCGTTTCTGCAATGGCCCACACTTGCTCGGGATCGCTCGGTGCGATACCCAACGTTATACGATTGATAGATGCTGGCATATCCGGTGGCGAGATCTTTATCCACGCAACACCATCCAACGAGCGGTAGATTCCCGCGCCGGGAGCCACTTCACCTCTAATGCCGGTAGAGCTGCTGAGAGCGGCGTAAAGAACGCCGCTCCTGGTAACGACCACGTCTGCGAACAGGCTACTACTCGCAAGTATTTGCTTCCATGTGGTGCCGCCGTTCGACGAGCGATAGATGCCGGCGCGTGCAGTGGCAAGGTAAACATCGTCGGTGCTGGATGTTGGATTTGTTGCAATGCGCCACGTGAAGCCAAACGGACCTTGCACATAGATCTTCGATTCGACCGTAGAGGGCAGCACATTCCACGACGTGCCACCATCAATACTTTTAAACACACCATTGCCGCTGATCTGCGCAGAGTTACCCCAGATCTCGCCCGTGCTATAGTACCACGTTTGTGTTTTGCCTGTGCGAGTATCTTGTGCGATGCTGGCTACGGAATGCAATTGATCAGGTCGCGTTGTCCGCGTCCACGTGCCGCCCGCATCCTCGCTCCTCCACATCCCTGCACTCACACCACCCGCCAATAACACGCGTTCGTCCGAGGCATCAATGGCAAAGGCGCGCGTACGACCTCCAATATTCCACGGACCTCTACTCGTCCACGCATCGGACTGTTCGCGTTCACCATTGCGCTCAAGAAGTGCGAGGGAGCCGGGCATGGTTTGAGCATAGGCCAGCTCTCGCACACGGATATTTGCAGGAATAGTGCCAGTGGCAGGATCTGCATGTCGCGCACGTTCCCACTCTGCGCGCTTCTGCGGCATGATCAATGCCTCGTCGTTCCCACCACGCTGGATAGAACACGACGTCAACACACAAAGTGTTGTGAGCAAACCAGCGGAGAGTAGTTTCATCGTTGTACAAGTCCTCGAAGAGTACGCAACGTTTGTGGGCTGATTACACCGATCGGCACCAAGAGCAGAACATAAACGGGAACAACTGCAATTCGTACGATCAGGTGCAGTGTAGAATTGGGCGGAGTAATGAGAGTTACTCCATATAACGCAGCCGCCGCGATCATCGTCAGCGAAACACGTGTCCAATCATACTTCATCGGATAGATGCGCTGCACCACCACATAGAGCACGGCAGCGCCTGCCACATAGGCAATCACTTTTGCCCACGCAACACCATCAATTCCCAGCAACGGGAATCCAATGAACGTGGCGAGAACATTCACAACCGCCGCAACACCCGTGGCTATCGGTAGCGTGGCCGTGCGCTTGGTGATGTGCGGACCCACAGCAAAATTAATCATGAATCCATTGAAGACGTAGGCCAACAAAATGATAGGGATGATGTGCATACCCGACCAGTAGGTGGGGTTAATGAAGCGACCGCCAATGAAGGGTAGCTGCACCACAATGGGCATGGCAATCGACGTGATCAAAAACACGGCGCCACACACGGCGGTGAACAACGTGAAGATCCGCGCGAACGTTTCCTTTGCATCAGCATCGTCGCGGTGATGCAAGTAGAACGGTTTCCACGCATACTCGAACACGGTTACAAACAACATCATCGGAATGGCGAGTCGAAAGTTCGTTTGATACATTCCCACGGCTGCGCTGCTCGACAGCATCAGCATAATCGGTCGGTCTGCCACTTGTACCATGATCGAAGAAAAACTCGACGGCACTGTTGGCAATCCGAATCGGACCATCTCTCGATACAAGGCACGGTCAAAGGCGAATCGTAAGGAGGAAAGGATGGAAGGCACGAAGACTGCGAACGATACTGCACTTGAAATGATGCCGGCATAGATCACACCTTCGATTCGCATGTGCCATACCACAACAAAGAGAATGTTCAGCACAACGTTCACAACAATGGCGAGCAGGCGCATCGTCGCGAACACACGTGGACGTTGTTGCATACGCAACCGCGCAAAGGGAATCAACACGAGTGCATCAAAGAGAGGTATCAGCGCGGCGAGGCGTACGAGTGACGCGCCGTCTCCGTCAAGTTTTAGAAACGACGAAGTAGAGATCGGCACGGCGAAGAGCACCGTTGCAAGTGTGACGAACATTCCAATGCCTGCAACCAGCCAGAATGCAACGCTAAACACGGATCGGTTGCGCTCGTCGTTGTTGCGCTCGAAGAATCTCATGTATGCCGGTTCCATACCAAGCGAATACAGGATATTCACGAAGGCGATCATAGAATAAATAGCAGCCACTTCTCCCATCTCGCTCAGAGATAGATAGTTCGTGTAGAGCGGTGTAAGGAGGAACGTGAGGAAACGTCCAACTACCGTACTAACGCCGTACACCAGGGTATCGGAAGCTAAAGACGTGATCTTTGATCGCATGGTCTGTAATTTACCACATGAAACGTACCCTCCTTGGCCTAAGCCTTGTCCTTGCCGCCTTCATCAACCTTGGCGCGCAAACAGCAACGACTCCCGAAGCACAACGTGTTTTGGAACACGTTCGGTATCTCGCTTCTCCAGAGCTTGCCGGAAGAGCGCCCGGAACCGATGGGAACAAGCTCGCAGCAGAGTATATCGAGAAGCAGTTTAGGGACGCCGGACTGTTGCCGGCCAATCAAGGTCAGTTCCAGCAACCATTCACGCTCACCACTGGCATCAAACTCGGCGCACTGAACAGCGTGATGTTTGATGTGCTCGTGGAACGTCCGGGCGTACCACTCGACCAAACACGTCCAACCAAGATCGGCTGGAAGATGGGCGCCGACTATCAGCCCTATGGCTTTAGCGAGTCGCGCACCGTAAAGGGCGCCATGGTGTTCTGCGGATATGGACTCTCTGCACCGGAGAAAAAGTACGACGACTATGCTGGCATCGACGTGAAGGACAAGATCGTGATCGTCTTGCGAGGCATTCCCATGTGGGCAGAGAAGGAGGAAAGTATCAAAGCGTTGGCATCTCTGCGTTCCAAAGCCACGATGGCGCGTGATAAGGGCGCAAGCGCCATCATCTTTGTGAATGAAAAGGGCGACTCTGCCGATGTCCTCTCGCCATTTGGACTCGACCGAATGGGCAAAAATTCGGGCATCGTTGTGCTGCAAGTGCGTCGCACCCCTTGTGCACGCATCTTCCCTCCCAAGGACATGCCGATGTTCCAAGCAGAGATGGCCATCGAGAAGGACAAGGCACCGCACTCCTATGCGCTATCAAACACAACGGGCTCCATTACTACATCTCTCGAATACATAGAGAGCACAACGCACAACGTGCTTGGCATGGTGCGGGGCACAGAGAAGCCGGACGAATACGTGGTCGTTGGGGCGCACTTCGACCATTTGGGAATGGGTGACGAGAACTCGCTTCATACATCGCGCGCACCCATCATCCACCCGGGTGCCGACGATAATGCGTCGGGCACGGCAGGCGTGATGGAACTCGCACGTCGTTTTGCAGCCGCCCCCGGTAAGCGTTCGGTTGTCTTCATGTGCTTTAGTGGCGAAGAAAAAGGTCTCCTCGGATCGAAGTACTTCACGAACAACTCTCCCATTCCGTTGGCAAACATCGTGACCATGGTGAACATGGATATGATCGGAAGACTGAAAGACAACAAGCTTAACGTGCAAGGCGTTGGCACTTCTCCAGGCTGGCCTGCTCTCTTGGAGCGCGCAAAGGGAGATCTTCCGTTTGCAATGACCACCACGGCCGATGGCTTTGGTCCATCCGACCATTCCTCCTTCACCGCAAAGAACATCCCTGTGTTGTTCTTCTTTACGAACCTGCACAGCGACTATCACCGTCCGACCGACACGTTCGATAAGATCAACTACGATGGCGAGGCCATGGTGCTGACGATGGTGGAGCGCACGGTGCGTGAGGTGGCCGATATGGCAGACAAGCCGGTATTCACCATGCCAGTGCAGGCTGCACAACAGAGTGCGTCGACGGGCTTCAGGGTGACGTTTGGTGTGATCCCGGACTATGGCGACGATCCGCAGGGATTGCGCATTACGGGTGTGAAGGCCGGAGGACCTGCAGAGAAGGCAGGGCTGAAGGGTGACGATATTGTTATCAAGTTTGGCACAACAACCATCAAGAATATCTACGACCTGACGTCGGCCATGGGCGAGCGCAAACCGGGCGACATGATTCAGGTTGTGGTTCTACGCGACGGGAAGGAACTGGTCCTCCCCGTCACGTTAGAGGGTAAGTGATCGCTTACTTATCGGCGAAGATAAAGCCTATGATGGCAAGCGCGGCAGCGCACTTATTCACTTCGTCGGGACGAAGTTTGTCGATCGTGTCTCCTTCGGTGTGGTGATACCAGAAATACTTCGAGTCTTCGACGTTCAACGACAATACCGGAACGCCTTTGGCTTCGAGCGGACTCGTATCGGCACCGGTATGTCCGTTCCGCACATACGTCACACCCAGTGGCTCGAGAAGCGTACACGCTTCCTGGAAGGCATAGAGCGTGTCTCCCCCAGAGGCAGTTGTAAAGCCAAGCGGAGCAAACGTGCCTTCGTCTGACTCTATGCCAAGGACATGCTTTTCATTGCGCGTTTGCTCTTCGTAGGCCGTGGCTCCGCGGAGTCCGTTCTCCTCATTCGTCCAGAACACCACACGCAGCGTTCTCCGCGGCTTCAGTCCAAGTTTTCGAATGGTATTCAAACCATGCCATGCTGCAAAGCAGCCGCCGGCATCATCCATGGCACCGGTACCGAGATCCCACGAATCGATATGTCCGCCCATGCACACGACTTCGTTGGGTAATTCCGTACCAGGAATATCGATGATGATGTTTCGGGATGGGGCATCGGCCATCCAATGTCCGCCTAGCGAAAGAACCACTTCGATCTTCTGTTTACGATCCTGCATCCGTTGCATCATCATGGCATCTTCCATCGTGATAGCTGCATGCGGAATCTTCTTCACCGAATCGTTGTAGCTCATGCCACCAGTATGTGGTGTTTGAATTCCAAACGGTCCAACGCTTCGCACCATACTGGCGATGGCGCCAAGTCGTGCAGCCGCCACGGCACCACCAACGCGATACGATACCGTCTCGCCGTAGTGTGTGAACGGCACATTGAAGAGCACGATCTTGCCACGTACGATTGCGGCATTCTTTGCTAGGTCTTCGTAGCTGGAAACCACAACAACCTCTCCGCGAAGTCGGTCGCACGCAATCGAACCACCCAAGGCGCAAACCGGAAGTGTGCGCTCGATTGGCAATGTCATGCGGGCAGATTCATTGCCTCGCATCCAATGCGGGACCATCACTGGTTGTGTGCGGACGTTCCACCCGTCTGCCTTCATGCGTTCCACAAGCCAATCGATTCCACGTTCGAGATTGGTTGAGCCGCTCAGACGTTTTGGATAGGCGTCGCAGAATTCCCCAAGTGTGCGATAGATGGTACTGTCCGCCTGCGCGGCCGCAGCCACTTTCATGGCGATCTGACGGTATTTATCGGCCACCTCGCCTCCCTTCGCCCCTCCCGTACATGCAATGCAGAGTATGATGACGGCGAAGATGTCTGCCCCTCGTGTTCGACCGTACGTCATACGATCTCTCCCCATGTGTGTGTGTGTTCGTGAATATAGTATCTGAGCGCACAACTGCCGTCTGCCAGCCGCCGTTTTGGTATTTTTGTTTTCATCCCACTTCGGAGTATCCATGAGCCTGCAGATCCGAACCCTCGACAACGACGATACGCTGCCGTTTATCAAGGCGCAGTGGCTCTTCTACAAGGACGATCCTCACTGGGTACCACCCATGATCATGGATCGGAAGAAGCTGCTCAATCAGCACAAAAACCCATTCTATAAGCACGGCAAGCTGCAGATGTTTTTGGCTGAGAAGGATGGTAAGGTGGTGGGGCGTATCGCCGCCATTACGAATAGCAATCACAACTCAACGTATGCAGACAAGATTGGCTTCTTTGGCTTCTTTGAATGCATTCAAGATCAAGGCGTGGCAACAGCCTTGTTCACGGCGGCTGAACAGTGGTTGCGCGATCGTGGGATGACGCATGTACGCGGACCTGTGAATCCATCATTAAACGACGAGTCGGGATTGCTGATTCACGGCTTCGATGGCTCCCCAGTCATCTTGATGACCTACAATCCGCCGTACTACCAGCAACTCATCGAAGGTGTTGGCTACAAAAAGGAAAAGGATCTCTACGCCTATCTTCTGAAGAACGAAACGTATCTCGATGCGAAGGTGCAACGATTGCGCGACGTGGTAATCAAGCGATACAACCTAACGTTCCGCAACATCAACCTCAATAACAAGGCGCAGTTCCGCAAGGATGTAGACGCTCTGCGAGAAGTGTACAACGCTGCGTGGGAGAAGAACTGGGGCTTTGTGAAGATGACGCATGCGGAGTTCGACTTCCTTGCGGCAGACCTCAAGCAGATCGCCAATCCTCAGTACGCATTTCTTGCAGAAGTACATGGTAAGGTGGCGGGGTTCTGTCTGGCATTACCGGATATCAATCAATCGTTGAAGCATAACAAGAAGGGCGGACTCCTAAGCGGCGTCTTCCACCTCCTTTCAAAAAAGAAGCACATAGATCTCGTTCGTATTGTTGTTCTTGGCGTGTTGCCGGAGTTCCGTGGTAAAGGCATTGATGCGCTGATGTATCAAGAGATTGGCGATCGTGCTGCGCAAGACGGCATCATGAAGGGCGAGGCATCGTGGATCCTCGAAGACAACGTGATGATGAATCGCGCCCTTACAGACACCATGCATGGCGAACGCTATCGTACCTATCGCATCTTCCAAAAACCACTCTGACACAAGACTGAACCTATGGGTAGAGCTTTTGAATTCCGTCGTGCCCGCAAAGAAAAGCGCTGGGCGAACATGTCGAAGACCTTCACACGCTTGGGCAAGGAGATTGCCATTTCGGTGAAGCTTGGTGGGCCAGATCCCGACACCAATCCCCGCCTCCGTTCCGCCATACAAATGGCGAAGGTGGCCAACATGCCGAAAGAAAACGTCGAGAATGCTATCAAACGCGCATCAAGTAAGGACGCGCAAGAACTAGCAGAATCGAGTTACGAAGGCTATGCGCCACACGGTGTTGCCGTTTACATCGAAACTGCAACCGATAATCCTACGCGTACGGTAGCGAACATCCGTTCCTACTTCAACAAACTCAACGGTTCGCTTGGCACATCGGGCTCACTCGAATTCATCTTCGACCGGAAGGGCGTGTTCTCGATTCCAACGAATGGCGTTGATCACGACTCGCTCGAACTAACGTTAATCGAGAACGGTGCAGAAGACATCCAGGACCACGATGGCGAGCTTACGGTGTACACGTCGTTTCACGATTTCGTGTTGATGCAGAAAGCACTCGAGGAGGCAGGCATCACGGTAGAGTCGGCCGAGTTACGGCGCATTCCAAACAACACCGTAGCGCTCACCGATGAGCAGGCAGAAGACGTAATCAAACTCATTGAGCGTATCGAAGAAGACGACGACGTCCAGAATGTTTTTCATAACATGAACGAGAGCGACTAACATGTGCGGTATCGTAGGCGTCTTCAATCATCCACAGGCCGCCGTTCTCGCGTACTATGCGCTCCACGCTCTGCAGCATCGCGGACAAGAGGCTTCTGGCATCGTGACGATCTATGAAGATGCGATGAAAAAGAGACCACGTTTCGGGGTCCATAAGGGCGAAGGACTTGTTCTTGACGTGTTTAGCGATCACAAGCTGTTTGAGTCGACCATTCACGGTCGCGCCGCAATAGGTCACAACCGCTATTCAACCACAGGTAGTAACTCCCTTGCCAACATCCAACCCTTCCACTTCAATTATCGCAATGGACTGTTCGCTCTTGCGCACAACGGCAATCTGACGAATACACGAACATTGCGAGAAGAATTGAAGAACGACGGGGCGATCTTCCAATCCACAACGGATAGCGAGATATTCCTGCACCTGATTGCTCGTAGCAAGAAGCAAACGCAGATCGAGCAAATACGAGATGCCGTGCAAACCGCCCATGGTGCGTATTCGCTCGTCATGATGGGCGAGAACGCATTGTATGCGGCTCGCGATCCGCATGGATTCCGTCCGCTCTGTATCGGTCGGTTGAAGCATGAGGAAGGCTATGCGTATATCGTTGCGTCGGAATCGAATGCGCTCGACATTCTGAGTGCTGAGTACGTGCGAGAAGTAGAGCATAACGAGATCCTCGTGATCGATCAGCATACGATCGACACAGGCGAGTTCACCTCGCACTACATCAACGAGTCGATGGAAACATCGAAGCACTGCATTTTCGAATACGTCTACTTCTCTCGGCCCGATAGTAAGATCTTTGGAACACCTGTAGATCGTGTACGCCGAAAGCTTGGCAAGAACCTTGCAGAAGAGAGTCCGGTACCATCCGAGAATGACGAAGAGAAGGTAATCGTAATAGCCGTTCCCGATAGCGGCAATACGGCAACTCTCGGATATGCGCGCGTGAACGAGAAGAAGTATCCAACTCGATACGAGATCGGACTGATTCGAAGTCACTACGTTGGGCGTACGTTCATTGCACCCGGACAGAACAATCGTGATTTCAAGGTCAAGACAAAGTTCAACGTTGTGCGCGGCGTACTCGAGGGCAATCGCGTTGTGGTGATCGATGATTCGATCGTGCGTGGCACAACGTCGAAGGCTCTTGTTAATCTTATCCGAGAAGCGAAGCCTAAGGAAGTCCACCTTCGTATCACCTCGCCGGCCGTGAAGCATCCGTGCGTGTACGGCATGGACTTTCCGAGCAGACATGAGTTGATCGCGAATCACTATGATTCCGAGGAGCAGATCGCAGAGGCATTGGGTGCCGACACTCTCCACTACCTCTCGGTAGAGGGCATGATGGACGCCGTACCACAAGGTCACGGCATTGGCTATTGCACAGCATGCTTCACCGGAAACTATCCGGTTCCCGTAGATGTTGCTGGCGCTACGTACAATACGGAAGAATAATGATCGACACCGATACCGAACCATCCATGCTCCCTCCGTCAAAGAAGAGCAATTGGAAAATCATCTATGTGGGCTTTGCCCTACTAGGCATTGCAGGCGTTGTGCTGGCGGTAGTGTACCGCCAAGTACCAAAGCGTACAGAGATCGTCAAAAAGCGCGCTGTACCGGCCGTACGCGCCGTATTCACGGCCGTGCTCAGTCAGATGCCACCAGAGGAGATCAATGCGATCATGGCCGATATTGCCGCAGACGTAATGATCGACTCGGCGAACACGGACATGGTGGTGGGCTCGACATCGTATGGTAAAAAATGCGCGTCACTCCGCGAGTATCGCGAGCTTGTGGTGGAGTCGATGCAGTCCACATCCCATCTTCCGGTTGGCAAGCAATCCTTGCTTTTTTCTCAGGTTCTGGGTGTGTTAATGGACGATCACACACCTTCAACACTGTACGTAATGGGCGATTTGCGTGATGGGGATTTCAACGATGTCCGCAGGCGAACTGCGCAAAGTGCAGGAGCACTTGAGATACGACAGAAGTCTATTGCGCCGATTCGTGTTGTGTTTTATTTACGACCGAAGAGTGCTCCGGTGCATCGCGACTACATTTCATACTTCCAGAACAACGGCTATCAGGTAGACGTTCGCTAAGTCTTACTTGGCAATGATAACGATCTCGGTACGACGGTTCAGCCGACGTCCAAAGTCGGTGGCATTATCACCAATCGGACGTGCAGCACCATGACCGAGCGTTTGCACACGCTTAGGGTCGATCCCACGCTGCACAAGATATGCCTTCGCTGCTTCGGCACGCAGAAGCGACAAAGCCTTGTTCGACACAGGCTGACCCTTTGAATCCGTATGCCCCTCCACCCTCACAACCACAGCAGGCCTTGACTTCATGAAGTCGATGAGGACGTCGAGCTCCGTGATTGAGTCGGGCAGGACGGCGCTTGCCGTTGCAAAAAGCAGATTCTCGATGATGAACTTTCGGCCTATCTCAACAATTGGAATGATCTGTCGAACGAGTTCGCGTTTCTGCTCATCGAGGATAGCAACGTTGATCGAATCTCGAAGCACTTTCGAATCTGTCCGATACGTAACGGCATAGAGATTCGTGAGCTGTGTGGAGTAGTTGTCGAGGATGTTTGCGAACGACTCTTTGATGTTGAAGACGGCGCCACGTGTTGCGTCTGCAATCGTGTGATACTCAGGTATCTGCGGGGGTGCGATGGCGAATAACCGAATGCCATTCTCCTTCAACATCGAGATAGAACTTTCGGTGGTCATGTAGGTGCGACCATTTCCTTTTTCACCGAACTGATGATAGGGAGCATCGGTAATGAGAACCGCCACTTTGTTCGCTGCGGGTGTGAATTCCATTCTGCAGGCTTCGCGAATAGATTCAAGCGCGTTCTCCTTCTCGTCGAAGCCACCACTTGCATATACCTTGCTTAGCCAGCCGAGAAACTCTTTCACGTTCGACGTGGGTTGATAGGTTCTTTCGATAACATCGGAGAAGAGCACAAGTCCGATGCGATATTCAATTCCACGATCTCGTAGTGCCGACACGAAATTCTCGACATTGTTCTTCACGCCATTGATGTACGACTGCATCGTTCCGGTTACGTCAATCAGAAAGATGAAGTCCACAGGGATGCGGTCTTCGATCTTTATCTTCTCTACTGATATCACTGGCTTTGGCACACCATTCTCGACCACAGTCAACAACTTCGGGTTAATCGTGTCGAGCATGTTCGTGGTGCTATCGGTGACAACTTCCACGATCAACTTGATTTTTGGAAACGCCGTAATGTCGACGTTCTGAATGATCATATTCACACCAAGTGCCGACGACCTGATCTTGGCACTTTCTGCCGCCTTCCGCGCTTTCTCTAACGAATCCGTTCCTTGCGCACAGAGCTGTCCGGCCATCACGAAGAGAAGGCTTGCGACGGTAGCAAGGTGGCGAGGGCGGAACGTGAACATCATCGTGGAGTTTATAGAAAAAAGCCCCTTGAAGACATCTTCGAAGGGGCTTTCGATATCATCATCGTTTCGTTAGAAGTTGAGTCGAAGTACCGGAGAGACCATGAAGAAATTCGGTATTTCAAACGGTCGAACTCCGCGCAGTGGCGTAGAGTAGCGGCCTTCGATGTAGAGCCAATCACCCAAGACTGGGAGATAGACTCTACCCAACAACATCTGATTTGAATATTGCAAGCTAACGCCAAATGGGAATGTTGCCTGATTGCGATACTCTGCCTTGGCATAGATCCAATCGCCGAACTCATTGTTCTTGTAGGTCTGAAGGCCGTTTACACCCGCGTTTGCGAGATAGGTGAATCCAACTGTCGTGTCTTTGAAGACAGCTGCTTCACGAACTTCAGCATACGTCATACCAACGTCGAATCGGAAGAAGTTCTCAGGACGTGCCGGATCGACCCACCAGTTGTAGAACAACGTTACTTGGCCGGTCCCACGTAGTAGGTAAGCAGTAGCGTAGGGATCTACTGCGTAGCTTGGAGCTGTGATGCGGCGAGTTCCAATGTCGTTCAGAAAATACGTTGTCGGATCGATGCCTCGGTCTGCAGAGATTCCCGCCATTGGCAGTTCAAGATTGACAGCAAGACCAGCTTGCGGCTTGAATGGCATGTGGAAGTCTATTCCAGTAACGATCTTGCCACCTGCTCCTGCGTTGAGCTTACGACCGGGAACGAACTCAAGCAGTTTCTTGCCGCTGTCGAGTCCACCCGTAACACGATATCCTGCACCAAGACGAATGTTCATCAAGTATGGGATGGCGCGCTTCGTTTCTTTATCCTCATTCACGTAGAGTGGACGTTGGAGATAGACACGTCCTTCGCCACTCGACCAGTATTGATATCCAACTTGGTCGGTACCGATACTTGACTTCAACCAGAAGCCAGAGTTGCCGATCTTCAAAGCCTGCTCAAAGAGCGACAACGTAAACGCGTGTTGTACGTTCGTTGGCTCCATATAACTGATGATGGTGGCGGTTTGTTGAGCGGATGGCGGTGCTGCCGGAGGAATGTCGACGTAGCAATACGGTCGTTTTGGATCTGAGATCCGGAACGAAAGTTTTTTCATGTTGGCAGCGATTTCTGCAGCAACCATGCGTTCCGATCCGCATTCAACAAGAATGAGGTCGTACTCGGGTTCGCCGGCACCTTCCTTCAATGGGGCGCATGTTACAATGATGTTCTGTGCGTCGAGATCTGCTGGATTGTATCCCATCAAAGCGAAGTTCTGCTTGATCTGCACTTGCAGGTCAGGCTCACAAATGCGCCAGCGCGGGAAGTACTGCAGTATCTCGGGATCGATCGTCTTAAGAGCACGGATGATCGAGTCCTGCGACGCTTGCGCATTGGAGGCAACATTGCCAACAAGAGCAAATGCGAACAGAGCAAGTATGACGTTGTAGCGATTCTTCATCATGTTCACGATCATCAGAAGTTATAGATCAGACGGACGGCAGGAATGACAAGGGAACTGCGTTCCCACGGACGTGGATCGCGGAAGATCGGAGCAAAGATCTTCGCATCGAATCGAATGGCAAACTGATCCACGATCGGAACCTGCAGCCACGGAGTGCCAAGGATCGTTTCGTCAAAGTACGACAGCGAGAAACCAACGGGCGTAGACCAGCTCGTTGTCATAAAGTCTACGCGACCTGAAATGCTTCCAATCGTTTCGCTCGACACCTTGGAGAAAGGCCTTGATGTATCAGTAGGATTCGTGGAAGCGACGTTCGTCCACGTTTCCATTCCGTACACAGCACCCCCAAGTCGGAGGCGGAACATGAAGTCATTATCAATACGAATGGCAAATGAGTACTGCAACGATCCCGTAAATCGGACCAAGTAGTCTTGACCACGATTTGTTGCCACATCATACACTTGGTGATCCGTCTTCTTCGCGTCGTCGAACACATAGCTGGCAGCTATGTTGAAGACGCCCGACTCCGTGATTACACGAACTGGGAAATCGAACGCACCGTTAACTCCCATGCCTGCGTACGTCATCGTACGCTTTGCACCCAATTGATCGGACACCGATGCCCATCCGTCCGTTGGCAACACAACACCCAGACGCGTGGAGCTCCAAATTGCATTGAGCGACATCCGGCTTGTGAAGACCGATGGGTAGTTGATCTCTTCGAGACCATACTTCAGTTCGGCACCATACTTAGGAAGGTTGTCGTTGGTTGCTTCGGCAGTGTCGACTTCTCCGTCTGCGTTCTTCTTTCGCTCGTAGTGGCGATACGTTATTCCCTCTACGATACTTACAACGAGCTCGTTATCGTAGATATAGTCCATTGGCATACCTTCGCTAATGCGAATGTAGTCTTGAACATTGTCTTCGGTGATACCCTTCGTTATGCCGTATGCTTGCTTTGCAAAACGGACACCTTCTTCACCAATTCCTTGAGCTTCTGGTGTAACGTTTTCGCAGTTCCCCTGAATGATCTGATTCTCGAGAAACTCATAGAGTGTGGCAGCGGGCGAACCTTCTGGTGCCGACGTTGCTCGCAGTTCACTCTCGATGTAGGTGTCACTTGGCGGGTCGAGATCTTGCTTCAAGCCATAGTAGCTTTCCGTGGTCTTCTGCGTCATCAAACCGATTACCTTGAATGGCTCACCTGGTACACGTCGTGTTGTGACAATAAAGGCCTTCTTGAACTGCGCCTTCTCCCATGCCACCCTTTGCGAATAGTACTTCTCGTAGGCTTTACAACCTTGCGATTTGATCCACTTTTGATACTCTTTTTCATCCACGCCTTCACCGCCGGAAAGCACATAGCCTTCGAGCTCGTCTCGGAACTTGCAGACCTTGGCCTCGTCCGGAAGAGCCGGCTCCTTGGGTCCGAGAAGCATATTTAACTTTGGAATGCTTCCATCTTCCTCGGAGACCTTATAGACAGAAACCATACCGTATCGCCAATTGCGGAACTTCTGGAGCAGACTCTTTACCTGCGTGTTCTGTTGGGCCGGTACGACGCCAACAGAGACGGCAGCAAGAATGACCGCACACACCGATGTTCTCACAAACTTCATTGTTGTTCCCATTCCTCGTCCTTTTAGTTCGATACGGAGATCGGTACGACCTTTTGACGCGGCTTCGACGTAGCACCCTGTGACTTCGCCGTAGCCGAGATCGAGACGCTTACATTACCCTTTACCATCCCCTTATTCAGTGGGATCTTTCCACCGGTAAGCTTCAAGGTCACTTCGTACTCTTGTCCACTGATCTTCTTTGGCTTTCCAATCACAACAACCTTGTAGACCTGGTTTGTTTTCAGATCTCGCACGGTTGACGACGTTACTTGTGCCTCTACATCGCCGATTTCAGCCTTTTCGTCTGAAGAGATCTGAGGTGGTCGCACTACAATTCCGCGGATCCTAAATTCAGGATCGTTGTTATTCATGATTGGGTCTACCTTGAGGTCTTGGGTAAGAATCTGCGGCTTCTTCAGACCCACTTCACCGGTCTCGTTAAAGAGCTCAACAACTTCTCCCGACTGTGGATCCTTCCATGCGATGGACAGACCTACCTTGTCGGTGCCAGCAGGGACGATCACATTGTCGCTTGACCCAACGGAAAGCTTACGAATCGGTTGCGTCTGCGATGATCCACCTAGATTGAATTGCATGATGAATTCATCAGGCTTGATCGTGCTTCCCGACGACGTTTGTGCAACCACCTCGATGGCGTCACCCCACGATGCTTCAAGAGCACCCTTTACTTCATCGAAGTTTGTGATCTTCGAGGAGTAAACATACACGGAGCATTGAACTGTTTCAGATGTCTTCGAATTCGCTTTCTGCAGAAGTTCGAACACATAGGGTTCGTCACGTGGCGCGAGGTTGCCTGAGATTGGGATCTCGAGATTCCGAGTCACGAACTTCGCTGTACCGGCGACTGTAGATGCTGTTGCGTTCGAACCGGTGATAGATGCGGATCCTGGCTTCTTTGTCATTTCCGTCGATCCATTCGCCGGTGAGACCTGGAATGGAAGCGTAAGCTTAGAGAGTCTATCAAATACGCGAACAACTGTCTTGAGGTCTGCGATCTTCGGTTCGGCAGTTGGAATGTTCGGCTTGACCACACGAACCGTAAAGCCCATGGACGCTTGGTTCTGTATGAGTTCGCCAGACTGATTTGGGCTCAAGATCATGCTGATGTAGGCGTACAGCTTAGCTTGGCGTGCGAGATCAGGATTGGAACCCTGCAATTCGATGACTCGCTTATCAATGTTATCACGATACACGCGGCCCGAGAGTAGACCTGCTTGAAACTTCGTCGTGTACTCCTTCGTGGGATCATCATTCATCGTGCGATCCAATTCCCTGATCACACTCCGAAGATCCTTTACCGAAAGCTGCACCGTACCGATGTTCACCTTTTCTTCATCGCCCGCCTCTACGTTTGTAGAGTTCTCATCGCGCCGAATTCCAAGGATCTTATTTGTTCGCGAGAAAAAGTGGAGTTGGTAAATACCAGTTCTGCCCGACGGTTTAAAGCGTGCCATAAATGAACGCACTTTAAGGGAAACCGGGAATTTATTCGTACCTGGCGCAAGCGTTGTGTCGTGGTCGTACTCGAATTGGACTTTATTATCCAATCCACCCCAATGCGACTTGAAGTCTCCTACTGGAGTCTCCATATTATACTGCGGTACTGCCGACTTGAACCAATCTACTGTCTTTGACAATTCAAGAGGAATCTGAGCATTCTTCAACCAATCTTGGTCAAACGTCGAGCGTTGGAATCCAAGAAGTGTCCAGCCGTGTGACTCTGCATTGATACCAGTTCCCTTTTCGAGAATGTCTCCAATCTCTTCATCAGTTGGGAAGTCTGTAATGTTCTTCTTATCGTCTGCGGTGTGCCAGATCTGATAATAGATCTCGCGCACATTCGAGGCTAAAACGAAGTCGCGAAGTCGCTCTTGCTTCTGTGCAGCTTCAAGGTGATCGTCTTTAAGAACTTTACTCAAGTCGTTCATCACGTCAGTAACGCCAACTTCAACCAGATATTCGCGCTCTTCCTTGATAAGATCCATGCCAGGATTGTTCGCCCACGAGGCGTCCTTGATAACAATCTGATCTTGTGGACGCGTACTCAAGCCTTCAACGCCAGTGCCGGTTTGGAGCTGGGCCAAGATCGACTGAACGATCTTCATCGACTCTTTTTGCTTGGCAATAAGATGCTCTTCAGCTTCGTCGCGCTCCACGATGATGATCAGGAGCTCGAGGATAACTGCGAGGTAAAGCACAAAGTAGACTTTGCCTGCTCCGCCCTTTGACATAGTTCCTCCAAACCTACTTGAGGTTGATGTGTATCGTTAGAAAACGAAGAATGGACTCAGCTTACTTAACGCTTGTGGTTGCAGTTGCCGAAGCTTGTGCGTCTGTCGTTGTTGTTGTTGCGGCCTGAGAAACCTTCGTGGCCTTAGTGGTGCAGCATGAGCTGTTTTTTGCCTTCTTTGCCATGCATGCTTCCTTTTCAGCTTGAGTGCACTCTGGTTGTACAACTGCTGTTGTGGAGGCGTTGGCCGCTGTGCAGTGGTCATTGCTCTTTGTGGAAGCCTTCTTGGCCATCGACGAGCAGCACGAAGCGCCCTTCTTTGAGGCCTTTGATGCCTTTTCGTCACACTTGATGCTTGCAGTTGCGACGGCGAACGATGCGCCAAGGCAAATAACTGCGGCTGCGAACAAACGGTTGATCTTCATGAGAACTCCTTGTGTAACAGATAGAGAGGTCAATTTAGGTTTCAGGGCTGTCTCTTCCAAAGAAAGAATCCGTGTACGATTATTGTGGGGGCAAAAAATGAGCGTCGCCACAGGGGGCGACGCTCAAATTGTCCAACAGCACGTATGGCGAATCAGCTCAAAAGGTTACGAGCATCCGCTCGTAGTACCACAGTCTTCACACACGGTGCAGCTACCATTGCGTTTTACGCGCATAGAACTGCAATTCGTGCACTGTTCTCCGGTGAAACCTTGAGCACGAGCTGTTTTGTACTTGGAGACCGTCGACGTTTTGGTGCCGTTTTCGACAGGTGCGACCTTACCTTCGTCGTTTACGGCAAACGGACGTTCGAAGTCCCCTGGGTCCATTGTCATAGGTCCAATCACGTCTGCCGGGAGGGCATCTGACCCGGATATAGACGTAGACATGCTCTCCGTGCCACCCTTCACCTCGTCGATTGCCTTGACATGGACGAAGTCCGTCCGACCCAAATAATCGTATCCGAGTGTACGGAAGACGTAATCCAGGATGGATGTAGCATTCTTGATGGCGTCGTGACCCTCTACGAAGCCGGCTGGCTCAAATCGCGTAAAGGTAAACGAGTCAACGAGTTCCTCGAGTGGGATGCCATATTGCAAGGCCTTCGACGCCAAAACGGCAAAGCAATTGAGCAAGCCCTTGAACGAGGCCCCTTCCTTGTACATGTCGATGAAAATCTCACCCAACGAGCCGTCTTCGAATTCACCCGTACGGAGATAGACCTTATGTCCGCCAACGCTTGCCTCCCGCACAAATCCGTGACGGCGCTTTGGTAACCGGCGTCGTTCAGCACGGTGATACACCCGCTCAACGATATGCTGATAGACTTCCTTGGGGCCCTTGGTCTCGTCCAGCGAATCTTCGTCGCCGAGCATGACGATCTCGTCATACTCTTCGGCATTGCTCGAATTGAGAGGCTGGGAAAGCTTCGAACCGTCGCGATAGAGGGCAATGGCCTTCAACATGAGGCGCCAGGACGCCATATGAACGTCGCCGATCTGCTCGACCGTTGCTTCGTTTGGCATGTTGATCGTTTTGGAGATAGCTCCGCTGATAAAGGGCTGTGCGGCAGCCATCATGCGAACGTGCGCCATGTAGTCGATGTAGCGCCGTCCCTTTCTGCCACACTTATTGGCACAGTCGAATACCGGCAGGTGCTCGTCCTTGATGTGTGGGGCTCCTTCGATCATCATGGTGCCGCACACAAAGTCGTTCGCCTCTTCAATCTGATCCTTGGTAAAACCAAGGCCCTTGAGCATGTCGAACGACGTGTCGTCAAGCATTTCCTCCGTGAAGCCAAGCGTGCGACAGAACTCGTCGCCAAGGGTGTAGCGGTTGAAGACGAACTTCACGTCGAAGGCCATATCAAGCTGGTCTTCGATCTTCTTGATGGTCTCGTCGCTAAAGCCCTTTTCCGTAAGCGATGCCTTATTGATGTGCGGACATCCCGTAAGCGTTCCGTTACCCTTACAGTAGCGTTCGATCTCGTCGATCTGCGATTCTGTATACCCCAATGTGTGAAGAGCCTTGTGGACACTCTGATTCACGATCTTGAAGTAGCCACCGCCCGCGAGCTTCTTGAATTTCACAATGGCAAAGTCTGGCTCGATACCCGTGGTATCGCAGTCCATCACAAGGCCGATTGTGCCTGTTGGCGCGATCACTGTTGACTGTGCGTTCCGGTAACCATTCTTCTCACCCATGGCAAGTGCTCGGTCCCACGATTCGCGGGCTGCAACGAGAAGGTCGGATGGGCAGACATCCTCACGAATAGCCATGGGACGAATCGTCAGACCTTCATATGCTGAATCCTCTGCACCGTATGCTGCATGCCGGTGATTGCGGATCACGCGAAGCATGTCTTCACGGTTATGTTCAAAGCGAGGGAACGCACCGACGTCGCCGGCCATTTCTGCCGATGCGGCATAGGACTCACCCGTGAGCAATGCTGTGATCGCACCCGTTACCGATAGTGCTTCCAGAGAATCGTATGGCACACCCGCTGTCATGAGGATGGTGCCGAGGTTTGCATAGCCGAGTCCGAGCGTTCGGAAATCGTACGACAGCTTGGCCATTTCCTTCGATGGGAACTGAGCCATCAACACCGAGATCTCGAGCACCATCGTCCACAGACGTGTTGCGTGCTTCAGATCGTCGATGCGCCACGTGTGCGTTGTTTCGTCGTAGAAGTGTGAAAGGTTCAGGGAGGCAAGGTTGCAGGCCGTGTCGTCCAAGAACATGTATTCCGAACACGGATTACTGCCGTTGATGCGACCGTCCTTTGGACATGTGTGCCATTCGTTGATGGTGGTATCGAACTGCAGACCTGGGTCTGCACTCTTCCACGAGCTGACGTTGATCTTATTCCAAAGGTCGCGTGCTCGTACGGTACGACGTTTTGTAGAGTCTGTCCGCCACACAAGGTCCCATGTATCATCTTGCAGTACCGCATCCATGAAGGCATTGGTAACGCGGACAGAATTGTTGGAGTTCTGACCCGACACCGTCACGTAGGCTTCACCCTCGTAATGCGTATCGAACGTTGGGAAATTCATGGCCGTGTAGCCTTGCTCCACAAGCGACAACGTGCGCATGATGTAGTTCAACGGAATCCCGCGATGCGAGCCGCGTCGGATGAGTCCATCGAGCTTCTTATTCGTCTTTGGATCCGTGCCACCCTTGACGGACTCGTCCATGATGGCCTGCAGGAACGTTGCATTGATCTTTGATCCTGCAACAAGAGCCGCGACTTTCTCTTCTTCGCGGGCCTTCCATTCGATGAACTTTTCGATATCTGGGTGGTCGACGTTGACGATAACCATCTTGGCCGCGCGACGTGTGGTTCCACCGCTCTTGATTGCGCCAGCGGCACGGTCGAAGATCTTCAAGAACGACATTAAGCCCGACGATGCTCCGCCACCAGAAAGCCGCTCATTCTCGCCACGAAGGTTGGAGAAGTTCGATCCCGTACCGGAACCGAATTTAAAGATGCGTGCTTCGCGTGTAGCGAGGTCGAAAATTCCGCCCTCGTTCACCAGATCGTCGTCTACCGACTGAATGAAGCAAGCATGCGGCTGCGGATGCGTATAGGCATCGGTGGACTTCGTGAGTTTCTTGGTGTCTGGGTCTACGTAGTAGTGGCCTTGTGGTCGCCCCGTAATTCCGTAGGCGAAGTTCAAGCCCGTGTTAAACCACTGAGGCGAGTTCGGTGCTGCCATCTGCTTGAGGAGCATGTACGAGACTTCGTCGTAGAAGACCTGAGCGTCTTCTGCCGTGTGGAAGTAGCCGTACTTCTCTCCCCACCAACGCCAGCAACCAGCCAGACGGTGAACTACCTGTTTGATAGAGCGTTCCGGCCCAAGAACGGGCTGACCAGATTCATCAAGGATGGCCTTGCCACCCTCATCAACCTGCGGAACACCGGCCTTGCGGAAATACTTCTGTGCAAGGATATCGGTAGCGACCTGCGACCATTGAACCGGAACTTCGATGGCATCCATTTGAAAGACAACAGATCCATCTGGATTTCGCAAGATCGACGTACGGCGAGTGTATTGAAAGTGGTCGTAGACCTCTTTCCCTGCCGACGTAAACCGTCGAGCAATCTTCATGCAGCCCTCCAAAGGCGTGTAGGTATGAACGAGAAACGGGAAACGATCCCATACAGCGAAATGTGCATGACGCTGCCGTTCTTTCCGATTATTCGAAACAATAGGGTGAGAGCCGCAATCGAACTGTTGTAGGTAACCCCAAAACGTTCATTCCACCGCCGTTTCTGCCAAGCGATTTGTTCTCTTTATGCTGCTGAGTTCGATTGCTGCGGGGGGCAAATTAGGGTGTTCGGGTGCTCAGTTCAATACACTTCTGTTGGTGTGGAAAAATATCGTTGTGAAGAGGGGTGATTATCTTCGTGGACGATGATGAATCCACTTCTGCCCTTCTTTCTGTTTGCCGCATCAGTCCTCGTTGGCATCATTCTACGCACCGTCGCGGTGCGTTCACTGCTCCGTGCGGCAAGGAGGAATGAGTTCTTGCAGGCGGAAGCGGCGATCGCCTCGATCAAGAACATGATCATTCTGTGGTCGGTATTGGCAGGTATCTCGGTCTCTCGGATGTTAACAGGAGTGATGCGCAAGCGAGCCAAAGAGTCGCACAATGCATCATGGTTTTCGTCTATCACTCGCCGTTTGGTGCAATTGGGCATACTGGGGCCGGCCATGCTGGTGATCATGTCGTCGCTTGGCCTCCCGATCTCAACACTTCTCGCCGTATTCGGCATCGGCAGCGCAGCATTTGCCCTGTCCCTTCAAGTCACCCTTGGTAATGTGTTCGCAGGCGCTTCGATCACCTTGGGGAAACAGATCCGGGTAGGCGACCAAATCAGCATGGGCGCCACGATCAAGGGCGAGCTCTGCGATATTGGCTGGCGAAACAGTACGATGCACGCTGCCGACTCGTTGGTGCGCAACACAGAGACCCGTGATGCCCTCTCGGTTCACGGTATCATAGCGGTCCTCGCATGATCGAGACACTCTATAGCATCGACGTGTGGCTGTTCTACGCTGTGAACCACGGCATGTCGAACCCTGTTTTCGATGCCATCATGCCCTTGTACACGAATTCGCGTATGTGGCTTCCCATCTACATCCTAGGTTGTTTGTACTTGGCGGTGCGGCAGGGCAACAAGGGGCGGTGGTGTGCTGGGATCTTGGTGGGTACGGTTGTCATCTTAGACCAACTCAGCAATCACTTCCTGAAGGAGACGATAGGTCGACTCCGTCCATTCGACGCCCTCGGTGATGTGTTTCAGCTCGTGGGGAGCGGTGGTGGATCGTTTCCGTCGAATCACGCAATGAACAATGCGGCGGCGGCCGTGATCCTATCGCACTTTTACCCATCGCTGCGCCCCCTTTGGTGGACGATCGCCGGCGTCATGGCCTTTTCGCGCGTGTATTGCGGAGTGCACTATCCGAGCGACGTTGTTGGCGGCATCGTGATTGGGTCGGTGGTTGGGTGGGTTGTGATAAGCGCCACGAAGAGGACTTCGTGCGACGCTGATGCGCGACACTAAGACGTGCGAGTTCAATTCCTTCCCGGCAGCTTCCCGGCAGCTTCCCGGCAGCTTCCCGGCAGCTTCCCGGCAGCTTCCCGGCAGCCAGTCACGTTTCTCACTTCTCA
>Ga0105046_10003449_pt1 | contig 25056 bp, 21 predicted proteins | sample MAT03_FD_78385 | JGI IMG/M metagenome (GOLD analysis project Ga0105046, IMG submission 78385) | Freshwater microbial communities from Lake Fryxell liftoff mats and glacier meltwater in Antarctica - MAT-03 (megahit assembly) | ecosystem: Environmental > Aquatic > Freshwater > Ice > Liftoff...
ATTCTCAGTTCAAAAAACCAGCATAAGATTAGAACTTGCAATAGATCTTAAAATCTTGCAGGGCTGTAATTCGCTTATGCTGGCAGGTTGGTTTATTAAATGTAGTTTATCCACATTTGCACAACAATTCACAAAGAAAAAAGAAGCAAAAAAGAAATGTAGTAATAGTAGTAGTTTTATTAATGAAATGATGAATACAAATCTAAAGGCAGGGCTTGACGTTGAAACAATCGGCTGCACTTTGACAGCACTCAGAAACTTCAAAATTTATTCAAATTCGTGGCATTATTTTGCACTTATGAAAAAAGCGACTCTATTAATTCTATCAATTATTATTTTATTATTATCAACTAAGGCACAGACAAAGAAGGATACAATATCTTTTATCCAATCCAAACGAATGTCAGACGCAGACTTGGCAAAAAAGAAAGAAGGAACATTTATAACAGGTATTCCAGACTTTTCTTCTGACCCTGTGACAGGTTTTGGGCTTGGTGTTAGGACAAATGTTTATTGGAATGGCAAACGTGAAAATCCTTTTTTTGCTTATACACCTTATCTAATGAAACTTAAAGCTAACGCAGCTTATTACACTTCAAATGCAAGAGAATTAATATTATCACTTGACGTACCTTATTATAAAGGAACTCGTTGGCGTTTTAAAATTGACTTTAAGGCTCAACAAAATCCAGCTAATTTATATTTTGGTTCAGCAGAATCAACTCTTGGAGAACTTAGACTACCATCAACACCAAATGGTGGACAAACTTATTCAACTTATTCGACTTTTGACAAAGCAAGAAAAACTTTGAGAGCAGGAGGAATTGGTGAAGCAAGTTTTGTAACAGATGCATTATCTAACAGGTTTAGAGAAACAGAATATATGCTAAATCTGAAAGCGGATTATGCACTTGGAAGAAAAGGAATTTGGAGAATTATGGGTGGTTATGAAATTCAACATTTAAGTTACAAAACATTTGAAGGTACAGACGCAGTAGCAATTGACCCTAACACAGGGCAAGAAATTAGAGCACCAAATGGTACATCATTATTAAGGAGAGATTTTCAACAAGGACTAGTTTCAGGTCTTGACGGTGGTTGGGTTTCGATATTACAGACAGCCTTCATTTTTGACACAAGAGACTTTGAACCAGACCCAACTCGTGGCTATTATTTTGAATTAGCAAATGAATTTTCAAATCCAATAATTGGCTCACAATTCAATTTCAATAAACTTTTTTTGCAAGGACGTTTTTATAAAAAAATACCTATTGGACCGAGAACTGTTTTTGGTGGACGACTTGGAATTGGTAATATTTTTGGAGACAATGCACCTTTCTTTGAGTTTCAAGACCAATGGAGTCCTGATGGTAGTATAAATTCGTTAGGTGGCAAACAATCACTTCGTGGACACAGAGCAAATAGATTTTTAGCACGTTCGTTAGCATTTGCAAATTTTGAATTACGAGTTAGGCTTGCAGAAACTAAATTTGGCAAACAACGCTTTGCATTTGGCGTAGCACCATTTTTTGATGCAGGAACTGTAAGAGATAAATGGCAAGACTTAAATTTTTCAAATATCAAAACATCGTATGGTGGTGGACTAAGAATTGCTTGGAATCAATCAACAATTTTGTCTTTTGACTATGGCGTTTCAAAAGAGGACAAATTATTTTACATTGGTATTGGACAAGCGTTTTAATCGACAGAGAAGAAGCACAGCACACAAACAAAAGTATTGCTGCAAAGGCAGGGCTTGAGTTTTTATCTTCGGCTGCACCCTAAAATACAACAGTTCAATTATGAAACGACTTTATCATATCGGACTTTGTGTTCTTCTCTTTACAGTTTTGACAAGTTGTAATGGGCAGACCAAAAGCAACAATCAAATACAACCTAATTCATCTACTACTAAAAATAAATTAGTTGGTGGTGGTTGTGACGGTTGTGAAATTATGTTTGTTGGTATGCCGACAAATATTAATTCGGTTGACACCAGTGTTGGTTGGACAGAAAAAGGGCAAAAACTTTTAGTAACAGGAACAGCTTTTAAAATTGACGGTAAGACACCTGCACCAAGTGTTATCATTTATTATTGGCAGACAGACAACAATGGATATTATTCACCCAAAAGCGTAATGGATGAAAAAGCAAAACGTCACGGACACATCCGTGGTTGGGTAAAGACTGATGAAAATGGCAAATACTCAATTTATACTATCAGACCTGCACCCTATCCAAACGAAAATATTCCTGCACACATTCACACTTCAATTAAAGAGCCAGATATTGATAACGAATATTATATTGACGAGTTTGTGTTTGATGATGATAAACTTTTGACAGGTGCAAAAAGAAAAGCCCTTGAAAATCGAGGTGGTAGTGGAATTTTAAGAGTATTAATTTCAGGTGATTTACAAATTGCAGAACACAATATTATTTTTGGCTTAAATATTCCAAACTATCCAGACACATTAAAATCGGAAAAACAATCAGGACTTCAAATTGGAGAAGATAATCCTTCATTCATTCCTTATCACGCCTTCGGGCCTGACAAGGGAACAAGAACTTGCCCAGTTTGCAAATATGGACGTTACCACGGAATTGTATTTTTTGTTGGCAATAATCCAAATTGGGACGACATTAAAAAGTGGTTAACTTTTCTTGAACAAGAAAGCACAAATAGAAGTAAATATTTGAAAGCATATTTTGTTTACGGTAATGAAAATAACTACGACAAGAAAGCAAGGGAAAACGAGTTGGAGAAAATAGGAACAGAATTAAATTTAAAAAATATAGCCTTGACTTTTGTTCCCTCAATGACAGACACAGAAAGTGAAGTCAACTTAAATAAAATAAACCCGACAATTGAAAATACTTTTATCATCTTCAGACACAGAGCAATAATAGAAAAGTACATTGACTTGAAAGCAACACCGGAAAATTTTAAATTAATTTCGAGTACGTTGGACAAAACAAAAAGCGCCTATTTCAATTTATCAGAACCAGCTCACGACTGACAGAAAAGGGTATGCACATAACAAAGGTATTGCTGAATACAAATCTAAAGGCAGGGCTTGACGTTGAAACAATCGCCTGCAATAGAATTTATCATTACGAACCAATCTTTGGTAATCTGCAAGACATAGAAAATCAATACAAAGAAATGGTAACGTTTCTTACATGGCTGGACACAGATTTGCCCAAACTGCTTACAGATATAGACCGCTTTGACGACATTTTGAAAAAGGCAAGAGCAATATATACCTAGAACATTATACTTACAAAACAATAGTCGATTTGCAGTACCGGTTAAACCTTGCTGTTAATCTCTATAACACGGAAAGGCCCCATCTTAGCTGCAATATGCTTACCCCGGAACGGGTACATAAAAACAAGTTAACCACTACTAAAAGCTGGAAGAATTATTACAAAGGCAAACCAAAACCACAAACAGCAGAAGCTATGGGTAAATAAAACAAACAAGCTATATGAAGCATTATTTGGCATCAACCACTTTATTATTTAACTTTCATCTGCTGTATTTTTATTCCACTTAATAAACCTATTTCAGGACTATTAATGCAACAATAAACCTATAGCAGGATTATTAAAAAAACAGTAAACAAATTCTAGGACGATACATAACTTCAACTTCAGCTTTTCAATCGGCTTCTGTTCTTGGCTGACCCAACACGGATTACCAGCACAGCAGAAAGCCCTGACGCTGCGAACAAGCTCTGTGCCCTGCCTGTTTTATCTGAAGTAGCGTTTTTTCAACCACACTTCAAACAGCGGGTCATTGAAAGAAACTTTTTTTCCCAGTATATCAATTATTTCATGGTTTTGCAATGCTGTCTTCACCCTGGAAATATTGGCAGAAGTACCAAGGTTATACTCCTGTAATACTGCAGCGCTGTTAAATGAAACTACTTTATCGCAAAGGGCTTTTAAAAAATTAAGCTGGTAGTTAGTCAGCATATCAGTTTCTTTCTGGTATAAAATGGTGTACTGGTCAAGCAGTTCTTCTATAGCCTCATCTAAATCATTCGCCGTTGCCTTTTTAGATGTCTGCTGCCATACAGCCTGTGCCAATTGCTGTACAAAATAAGGATGGTTATCCATCTGTAGTGCAATAATGGCCGCAAGATTTTCATCAATAACCTTTCCGGTTGCTTTAAACCGTTCTTGTATATAAGGCACCCAATGCTCTCCGGTAATTTTTTCTAAAAACAAAATCTCGCCAAACTTATAAAAGGGCATACTGGATTTGGTGAAAAAATCCATCATGAGGTGCCTGCGGCTGCCGTACAACACATACGTTATTTGCTGATGTGTTTGCCAGTGTGACCTTAATTTTTTCTGAAATGCAAGCCCATCATCCATAAAACTGATATTCTGAAATTCATCCACACAAACTACTATTTCAATACCCTTTTGCCTGGCAACCTTTTCGGGCAGGTTGAGCACTTCTGAAATATTCTTTTTCAGCTCCTTCCAGTTAAAACTCAATTCCAGTTCTGTTGCCGGGTCCGGGCTTATGTTCACAGCAGGAAGTAACTGTTTGAAAAAATTTCTTACATTTCTTACCGCATCTTCAAAAGAACTGGAAACTGCCTTTATTATCGTGGATGAATATAGTTGCAAAAATTCCTGCTCACTCCGCACATTATATAAATCAATAAAGCAAAAAACCAGCTTTTTATTCTTTGCCTGCATCCGGCGGGCAGTATGCAAAACCAATGATGACTTTCCCCAACGCCTTGGTGAAATAAGCATACAGTTAATACCTGCATGAATTTGCTTTTCCAGCCACTGGCTTTCTTTAACCCTGTTGGTAAAATAATCTTCTTTGATTAGCCTGCCATAATTAAAAGGTTTTTTCATACAGTTGCGATTGTTTACAAAAATATGTAACAAAGTTGTTACATACAAGTTTGTTACATACAAATCTGTTATATTAAGTATAATCAAAAGGCAGCACTGCCAGAGGTCAGGAACCCAGCAGTTGCTTTAAAATGACAACGGTCTTCTCAGCGCCAGGCAACATAGCTTTTTCCAATCCCATGTTCATAGGAACTGCCGGCAGGTTTAATGCTCCCAACACCTCAACAGGTGCATCAAGAGATGTAAAACAATTTTTTGAAATCCTGCCGGCTAATGCCTCTGCAAAAGAATTGTTTTGTTGCTCTTCGGTAAGTACTAAACACTTGCCATGCAAATTTACTCTTTCAAAAAGCAGTTCTTCATCCAATGGATACAATGTTCTTAAATCAATTATTTCAACCTGCTGATTAAAACTCTTTGCCGCCGCCTTTGCCCAATACACACCCATGCCATAAGTAATCACCACGCAGCTTTCACCATTATCAATAGCATTGGCAGAAGCCATTACAATAATATTGGCCTTCCCCAAAGGAAGAATATAATCTCTTGCAGGTTCAATAGTTTTTGCTTGGTCAGTACCCGGTACTTTGCTCCAGTAAAGCCCTTTGTGCTCCAATATTACAACCGGGTTGCCATCATAGTAAGCAGCTTTGATCAGTCCTTTCATATCAGCCGCATTAGATGGGTACACTACCTTAATGCCTTTAATGGATAATAGGGTGGTTTCTACACTGCCGCTATGATAAGGACCACCACCACCATAAGCACCAATAGGTATCCTCAATACCATCGAAACAGGAAACTTTCCGCAGGTGAGGTAACAACTCTTCGATATTTCTGTCACCAATTGATTGAAACCCGGATACAGGTAATCGGCAAATTGCACTTCTACTACAGGTTTTATTCCAACTGCATTCAGCCCCACAGTAGAGCCAACGATATAGGCTTCTTGTATTGCTGTATTAAACACCCGGTGTTCGCCAAATTGTTCAGCTAATGTAGCAGCTTCCCGAAACACACCACCTAAACGTCTGCCTACATCCTGGCCATACAAAATCATTTCAGGGTTATCTTCCATCAATTCCCTGATGGCATATAACGCTGCATCCACCATCAAAACCTTCTCAGCATTTACCGGGCTTCGTTCTCCCTTTTCTTCTGTTACAGGTGTAGCAACAAAAACATGTTGCTCTACCGTGGCGGGGTCAGGTTCTGCAGCGGCAATAGCATTTGCAAAATCCACAGCTATTTTTCCTGCCGATTCTTTTTCTATTTGTAATAACTCTGCTTCCGGTACACCCCTTTCAAGTAATCTTTTTCTTAATTGTGGAACCGGGTCATTCTTTTCATGTTTATCCCAGTCTACCTGTGTACGATAAAAATCGCTGCGTACACCACTCGTATGGTGACCGAGCAATGGCGTTTCTGCATGTACGAGACAAGGTCTTCCTTCCTGCCGCACAAAGTCACACACTTCTTTCATTACTTTATACGATGCTTCAAAATCACTTCCATCTACCTGTACCCGGTTCATCCCTTTAAACCCCGCTACATATTCATAAGCATTCATTGATCTTGCCTCACCTGCTGATACACTAATACCCCAATTATTATCCTGCACTAAATATATAATTGGTAATTGCTTTAATACGGCAAACTGCATAGCCTCACTCACTTCGCCTTCTGTTACACTTGCATCACCCATCGAACAAATAACAATAGGCGATTCTCCATTCTCACCTTTCTTTAATTTATCCGGGTTTGCTTTTTCCCAATATCGTATTCCCTGTGCAATACCAGTTGTTGGTATGGCCTGCATACCAGTAGCACTACTCTGGTGAATAATGGTTGGCATATCATCACCCTTATAATTGGGGTGGGAATAATATTCCCGGCCACCAGTAAAAATATCGCTGCCTTTTGCCAGTAGTTGCAGCATTTGCTGGTAAGGTGTAAACCCCATTGCCTGCAACATACTTTCATCCCGGTAATAAGGGCTAACAAAATCCTGCGGTTGCAATTGAAAAGCGGTGGCTATTTGAATGGCTTCATGGCCTCTTGAAGTAGAATGAACATACTTACAAACTGAACGGTTCGCTTCATAAGTTTCGGCCATACTTTTTACCTGACTCATTATGCGATAGGCCCGGAGTAATATATTGGTATCAATCATGCAAACAAAGTAAGAAGCAAATTTAAGGGAAAGCCCCTGTCTCCGCCATCTGGCAAAGAACTTAGGTCAATGATTCATGGCACTTCGTACTATTTATAAAGAAGAAAGCCATTTTGATTAAACAAAATGGCTTTCAATTATGCAGTTGGCATTGCCTGTTGAGAATAATATGCTTGTCGCCAGGTAAAATTATTTATTTTACTTCCAGTGTAAACATGCTGTCGTCTTCAATAAAAGCCTCCAGTTCATCCCCTACCACCGCCTCTCCCACACCAGCCGGTGTACCGGTAAAAATAACATCACCGATATTAACAGAAAAAAAGTTTGAAATATAAGCTACTATCTTATCAAAGCTGTGAATCATATTGGAAGAATTTCCCTGCTGCACCAATTCTTTGTTTTTATACAAACAAAAATTAATGTCTTTTTTATTCTTAATGTTGGTAAGTGGAACCCATTTTCCAATCACCGCAGAGTTATCCCATGCTTTTGCTTTTTCCCAGGGCAGGCCTTTTGCTTTTAACTCATTTTGAATATCCCTGGCCGTAAAATCTATGCCTGCAGTGATTGCATCATAATATTTACCGGCAAATTTGTCTTGTATATATTTACCATTCTTACTGATACGCAATACCAGCTCACATTCATAATGTAATTCATTGGTAAACTCGGGGTAATAAAATGGCGTATGTGGTTGCAGCATGGCACTTTTAGGTTTCATAAAGATTACCGGTTCGTCGGGAACTTCATTACCTAACTCTTCAGCATGTGCTGCATAATTACGGCCAACACAGAAAATTTTCATAAACTGGAAATGTTTTTAATAAATACATCGGATACACGAAAGGACTGTTCATCCCATATATTCTGTTCTGGCAATCAATATGTCAATTGGATTTTTAAAAAGATAGCGGAGTCGAATCCCGCAAAAAGGGCGGGACTGCTAAAGTAAGTAATCAATCTCATTTCTCATAGCGAATACTCCTGATTATTTACCTGGTTCATGGCAGTTGTAATGCCCTGTACAGCAAAGGTTTCAATGGCTTCTGCTGATTTATCAATCTTGAGTTTTACGAGGGGTTCTTCTTCCTTGTTCCATTTACCCAATACAAAGTCTGCCTGATGTCCTTTAGGATAATTATTCCCAATACCAAACCGTAGCCTGGCATAATTAATTGTACCTAACACTTCATGCAGGCTTTTTAATCCATTGTGACCGGCATCGCTGCCCGCAGGCCTCATTCGTAATTTGCTTAATGGTAACGCAAGATCATCAAGGATAATCAAAATATTTTCCAGTGATACCTTTTCTTTATCCATCCAGTACTTAACGGCTTTGCCGCTCAAATTCATAAAAGTAGCAGGGCAAATACAAACAAAGGTTTTCCCTTTCCATTTTACATTGGCCACATTAGCCAGCCTGTCCACCCGAAAACTGCCTGCATGTTTTTGTACAAATGCATTTACCACATCAAAGCCGATATTATGCCTTGTGTGGGCATACTCATCACCAACATTACCTAAGCCAACTATCAGAAATTTCATACAAGTATTTAATCAGGCCAAATATCGGGTTTACTAATTAAAAAACCCATCCCGATAGTTATCGGGACGGGTTTGAATATTCTTAGAAAACAGCTTATTTTTTTCCTTTGGCAGCAGCGGCAGGTGCAGCAGCAACGGCAGGAGCAGCAGCGGCAGCTCCTGGCTTGGCAGCACCTGCAGCAGGGGCAACAACGGTTGCTTCTTCCTGTTTCAATTGTCTTGTCAATACTACAGAAGCAATTGGAATACGGGGAGAGTTCAGTATTTCGTAATGATCAATTTTCACATCTTCTACCCTGATATTACCATTCAGTTCCAGGCCATCAATGCTAACCTCGATTTGCTCTTTCAGGTATTTTGGTAATGTTTTTATTTTTAGTGATTTAATCTTAACGACGAGCTTACCACCATCTTTTACTCCTATAGAAGTTCCAACGAACTTCAACGGAATTTCAGCGATCACTTTTTTATCTTCTACCAGTTCCAGCAGGTCAATATGGATGAGTTTATCATCTATTTTGTCAAACTGTAAATCTTTCAGGATGGTTCTGTAAGTTTTACCATCCAATACTACTTCTGCTATCTGGAAACTCGGTGTGTACACAAAATTTTTGAAAGCCGCTACAGGAGCAGAAAAACTGATCTCCTGTGGGCCGCCATAAATTACACCGGGCACCAGTTCCTGAGAGCGGAGTTGCCGGGTGGCTGTTTTCCCGAATCCGGTCCTCAGACTACCTTCGATTGTAATTGATTTCATTTTATTATTGTTTAATTGTTTACTTAATTAATGCTGATTTTATTTAACCAGCTTCAGATCCCTGATCATCGTCCCTTGCGTCGCACTCTTCATCTTTCTATCCACTATTCATCAATGTTGAACCCCTACGGGGTTCGAAATACATTCTTACATTTTATCTCCGGGTTTCACCCGGAGCTACCAACATTTTACCCCTCCGGGGTATTGCTTTAAGGGTAAAAGCTTTTTAAATTATGAGCAACATTTTTCTTTAAAGAACTTCTGAAGTCAATAATGACTCATTGACCTACGTCTCCCTTTAGGGGACAGGGATTTTACTTATCTCTTCGCTGCGAATGAATAAAAAGACTTGTGATGCTTTTATTCTCATACGCATTTCGAATCGCTACTGCAAAAAGCTCTGCTACACTCAGCACTTTAATCTTTGGGCTTTCCTTCCTCAGTGGTATCGTATCACACACTATCAGCTCTTCCAGTACACTGTTTTCGATATTCTCGTATGCCTTACCACTTAAAACCGGGTGAGTTATCAAAGCCCTTACACTTCTTGCCCCTTTTTCTTTTAAAAGACCTGCACTTTTTGCCAGTGTGCCACCCGTATCGCAGATGTCATCAATAATCACCACATCCCTGTCTGTCACATCTCCTATCACCACCATGCTGGCAATCTCATTGGCCCGTTTCCGGTGCTTATCGCAGATTACCATTTCGGCATTGAAATAACTGGCAATTTCCCTGATGCGGTTGGTTGCTCCTACATCGGGGGCGGCAAAGGTAAGGTTTTCAAGCCGCAGATTTTCTATGTAAGGGATAAAAACTGCATGACTGTCGAGATGGTCAACCGGAATATCAAAATACCCCTGAATCTGGGGGGCATGAAGGTCCATTGTAATCACCCTGTCAGCTCCGGCTGCTACTAACATATTGGCTACCAACTTACTTCCAATAGCTACCCTTGGGCGGTCTTTCCTATCTTGACGGGCATATCCATAATAAGGAAGAACAGCAATAACCTTGTAAGCGGAGGCCCTTCTGGCTGCATCAATCATCAGCAGCAATTCCATCAGGTTTTCAGCAGGCGAAAAGGTGCTTTGCACCAGAAAGACATAATCACCCCTTACACTTTCCAGGAAAATGGGGCTTATTTCGCCATCGCTGAATTTTTGGATGTTGACTTTGCCCAATTTGGTACCATATCTTGCGCAGATTGCTTCGGCCAGTTGCTGTGAGCCGGTTCCAGAGAAGATTTTAGCAGTTTGCATGGCTTAAAAATGTGCGGCGAAGATACTACTTCGCCTGCCTCATTTACAAAAAATGAAGGGACAAAATAGCTTCGACGTACAAGCAACGGTTCGCAAATCTCATTTGCAAAAAAAAGCCTGAATCTGCTATAAATCGCTGTCACAATTTTGAGAAAGAAGGTTTTTTCTATCGAAAAGCCACCGCCGCAGTCTGTGCCTCAGGTTTTTTAACCGCTGTAGTTTTCTCATTGCCGGGGCTGGCAGATCGGGCATTACAACTGTAAAAAAGAGAAGAACAAATAAAAATAGAAAATAACAGTGCCACCGCATATAAGCCTGCAAAAAAAAGAATGGGGTGCAGGGAGCCCATAGGGGTAAAGGTCTTGGATTTCATAGGTACAGGTTATTGGTTTTAAAAATTAGTTGCTGGAGGCTTGCTGTTTCTACCACTTAGTGGTATTGACAGTATAAAAATATTAGCTATACTTGTTGTATGCAAGAGCACAAGTACTCAATAAAGCAATGGGCAAAAGACGATAGGCCACGAGAAAAATTACTGTTAAATGGGTCTGAAAGCCTTAGCAATTCGGAGCTGCTGGCTATCCTGATTCATAATGGAAGCAAAGAAAAAACAGCGGTTGATCTGGCCAAAGAAGTATTGAAATTAGGTAAAGACAACCTGGGTGAACTGGGCAAACTATCTATAAAAGAGCTGATGAAAATAAAAGGAATTGGCGAAGCGAAAGCCATTACGATTGCCGCTGCACTGGAGTTGGGAAGAAGGCGGGAGTCATCGGCACCACTTGATAAAACAATAATAAAAAGCAGCGGTGATATTGCCCGTTACCTGCAAACCAAACTAAAAGATTACCGGCATGAAGTGTTTGCTGTGTTGTACCTGAACAGAGCTAATAAAGTAAATCATTTTGAAATAGTAAGCGAAGGTGGCATAACGGGTACCATCGCCGACCCAAGAATTATTCTGCGAAAAGCATTGGAAAACGATGCTGTTAATATAATCCTTTGCCACAACCATCCTTCCGGGAGCCTGAAGCCCAGCCGGGCTGATGAACAGTTAACCAATAAAATAAAAGAAGCTGCCCGTTTCCTTGATATTGCTGTTATAGATCATCTTATTGTAAGCGAGGATGGGTATTACAGTTTTGCAGATGAGGGACTTCTTTGAGTCAGGAGTCAGGAGTAAATACAGGTCGCTTAATTTTTATAAATACTTACAATGGGACACTATAAAGAATTGCTTGCCTATAAGAAAGGGTATGAATAAGCGATGGAAATTTTTATGCTGACAAAAAGATTTCCGAATTAAGAGAAATATTCATTAATTGATCAGATAAGAAGATCGTCAAGATCTGTTTGTACTAATTTGGTGGAAGCATACAGAAGACGACGCTACAAAGATTATTTTATCAGCAAACTAAATGATTCAGAAACTGAAAACGCAGAAACACAAGTCTGGTTAGATTTTTCTTACGATTGCAACTACATCATTTTAGAAGAGCATACAAATCTTACGGCTAAAAATGATGAGGTTGGGAAACTAATCTGATATATGATTAACAATCCCGATAAATTCCGATAAGAAATAATGTAGCTAAAGACTTCTGTATTGGCTGTTAACTCCCGACTAATGACTCCCGACTCTTGTATTGGCTGTTACCTCCCGACTTCCGACTAATGACTCCCGACTCTTGTATTGACTGTTGCCTCCTGACTAATGACTCCAGACTTTCCTATGCCTGTGCTGTTGGTCCTCCAAAATTCATCGGCAGTTGTATTTCTTCCAGGTCTTTGATAGAGCCATTTGCAGATTCGTATTTAACAATATTCTCTGTCAATGCTTTCATCAATCGCTTTGCATGTTGCGGTGTCAGGATAATTCTTGACTTCACTTTGCTTTTGGGTGTACCGGGCATTACATTTACAAAGTCAATTACAAACTCAGCATGTGAATGTGTGATGATAGCGAGGTTAGCATAAGAGCCCTCGGCTACTTCTTCAGAAATTTCAATGTTGAGCTGGTTTGGAGGTTGAGGCTGATCAGGCATTATAAAATGTTTGGTACCAAAGATAGGGAAAGATGGGGGCCGAAGTTGCAACAATACCGGTCAATTGAGCAAGCATCATTGTTATAGATACCCATTTTAAATAGTTAAATTTGCGGTATTCAAAAAAAAGATATGTACACAGAAGCAAGAAAAATAACCCTTATTGAAGAAATGCTGAAAGTTAAAAATGAGGCTACATTAATTGAATTGGAATTGGTATTAAAAAAATCAAAAAAGAGAAAAACAGTAAAGAAAGCCAGTATTTATGATTTTGTTGGTATGCTTACAAAAAAAGAAGCCAATGAGATGAGAAATGCCATAAAAGAATCATCCGAAACAATTAATCCTGATGACTGGAAATAATTTTTTACTTGATACCAATATTGTAATCGAAATTTTTGATGGTAATAAAGATATTGCAGACAGGGTCAATAAGCTATCTGAATTTTTTATTTCGTCCATTGTGTTGGGTGAACTCTATACAGGAGTGAACCGTGTAACGAATAAATCAAGGCACCTTAAAAAGCTAAATGGCTTTTTGGAATTATGCACTATAATAAACATTGACAGTATAACAGCGGAATATTACGGTGAAATAATGGCAAGATTATACAAGAAAGGAAAACCCATCCCCACTAACGATGTTTGGGTAGCAGCCATTGCCCGGCAACATAATCTTACACTTGTAAGCCGGGATAATCATTTTAAAGAAATAGAAAAATTAAACCTGAAACAATGGTAATCACACCTATTACAAACCCGGCATGTGAATGTGTGATGATAGCGAGGTTCGCTAAGAGCCTTCGGCTACTTCTTCAGAAATTTCAATGCTGAGTTGGTTAGGTATGTTTTGCTCGTCGGACATAGATCAGGTATTACAGGTTAATTATTCAGGTATTCGAAAACTTTTACAAATGCATCATCAGGGGTTAAACTAAAGCCATCATTAGTAGCTACTGAAGAAACGTCTTTAATTCCTTTAAATTCTTTTATCACATTGCTGGCATTTGCTTTTATCTTTTTGATAGTTTTTTTTTCGGTATCGGTATAGTAGTATTCAAACCCAAGATCAAATTGCCGGAGTTCTGATTGCACATAATTACTGGAAACGTATCCCAGCTCAGATTTATATCTTTTATAAATTCTAAACTTTGTGCCGGCATATACTTGCTGGTAATATACTTTTTCAGTGCTGCCGATTACAGTACCATACACAAATTTCAGCGGATTGATAATGCCTAAATCGGTGCTGGGTAGAATAATGAAAGAATCTACTTCACCGGGTTCTTTCACCAGGGGCTTATCAGGATTGGAAACAGAATAAAATTCTAGCTCCTGATTATACGTGTTGTAGCTAAGAAAAATATTATATGCTTTAGCGGCAGTTGAAAAAAGATTGCCATTGTTTTTTTCTCCAAACAAATAAGAGGTTCCTACTACCTTAAATGGACCAATCATTTTATATACCCCATCGCCGGTTTTTTCCCGTACCAAACGGTTATGGTTCATAGCCAGGTCTGAATTAATCCCCTGACCATAAGAAATAATTGCGGAAATTAGTAGACAGTTCATTAATAAAAACTTACCAGGAACATGCATATCCATAAATTTGGAGAAATCAAAAATAGTGAAAACCTAAGTGCTAAAAATTAGCTAAATAAAAAGGGACTGTTAAGAAACAGTCCCTTTTAGAAAAATAGAAATAATTATTGTCTAGGTCTTAAATACGTTAAAGTGTCATAGAACCTGCGCAAATCATTACCATTGTACTGAAATACTAAATACATTTTTTTAGGAGGTCCTGGCTCATACCTGTTTACAATTGGGCCATTCGGGTTGGCATCAGCAACGTTATCGCTTGTAACCATAGCCAGCGTAACGGTATTTGCAGGCATACCCGTTACACTTGTACAGAGATCTGTAGCCGGGTCAAACAGGAAGTTAGGAGAAACTGCCGGACCATACCAGTTTGTAGCACCTGGTCCCACACCGATGGGCTGACCGAAATCTCCACCATCAGGCCAGAACATTGCTACAGAAGAAGGTCCTGTTGTCCACATTTCAACTTCTGTGGTAAAGGGGAATGTATAGTTAGGAGCTGTACCGTTTGCGCCCCGGTTATGATATCCTTTTAGCTGGTATACACCATCATATTTATTCTTCACGGTAATTTCAATAAACAAATCATCCAGGTTAGACGCTATTCTATACCCCCCTGTAACTGAAGCTATGCTTATGCCAAATCCATAAGAGTTATTTGGATTAAGGCTGCTGGTATTAGGAAAGGTGATTGGAATTTGGCCATTCCTTTGACCTGCAGGAATAGTTACAGTAAGCCCTACATTAAAAAGTGAAGGATTCAAGGCTAAAATGTTAGTTCCATTTGCTGTGTTGTAAGCAGTTCTTAACGCATCTTTCAACACTAAAGTAACAACTACATCTGAAGTAGCCGGTACACCTGATTCAAGATTCACATATATTACCCCATTAACAATCTGTGGCGTAGAACTTAAATTAATTCCAACAGTGTATTTAGCCGCTGCTGCTCTTGGAAACCCAACACCCGGAGGCTGTGAATCCGGATCATTGATACCATAAGTGCCATTATCAAAGCCCTTGTCTTTCAAACAGCTGGTTAGCAATAAGGTCACAACTGTGAAAAGGGAGAGTGATAAAAATATTTTTTTCATATTTCTGATTTTAAAGATAAACTAAGTTAATTAATATCCCAGAATACACGACTGGTTGGCAAAATACCTTGTGGTACATTCGCCGGATTATAGTTATATTCTGATTGCGGATATAAATACCTTACGGGAATTTTTGAACCCGGAGGTAGTTGTGGAGAAACTGAAAGCACAGGTCCTGCAGCATAGCCACCTGCTGTACCATAGGTAAAATTGGTAGTGGATGCCCCTGGCAAAGTTGACACAGAAGAAAAAGGAACCCTTCTATAATCTGTCCACACTTCCAGTGTATTGATGCCATTTAAAGCAAACCATTTTTGCGAAATTATTGTTGCAATACCGCCTGAAGGATAACCTGCAGCCAAAGGACCAGCTGTAAAATCCACATCAGCGTATGTTGCATTGTAGGCCAGATAAGCACTTAGTGCAGCAGCCGGTGAAGGAACACCCAAATATGTAAAACTGGACAAAATACCGCTTTCCATTAATTGTTGCGCTGTAGGTCCGGTTGTAATAAATCCTCTTTGCCTTGCCTCTGATCGCAGGAAATACGCTTCAGCGGCAGAAAAAAACATCTGTGGCGAGCTGCTTGTTTTATACAGACCGACACCGATACCTGCCACATTAGCCCTTACATTTGCTCCAATCGGGGGTGCACCATAAGGTACTCCAACCAGGCCATTAGCACCAGCATCATATAACCGTGGTGTAGCAGCGGCAAAGGCAAGATTAGTAACACGGGGATCTCCATCTCCCTTATAATAATCAATTCCCCATTTGTTAGCAGCATAATAAACCTGATTTGCTGGTGTTCCACCGGCTGCATCTGTCTTATAATTAGCATGGAACGGCATAGGTTTATCAGACTTATAGCCTGGTTGTACTAATGCATCTTCTTCCAGGTATCCACTTCCTTCTGTATTAATGATGCCGATTTCAGTTGCTTTATTAATAGCACCTACAGCATAAGCATGTATAAGCATCCTGAGCTTTAAGCTATTTCCAAATTTTGCCCATTTCACTTTCATTGCAGGCACACTACCAACAACACCATTAACTGGGTCGCCAAACAAAATATCATTTTTCCAGATATCCTTATTGGTATTATCAGCTGTAACCACCGCATTTTTTATCAAAGCAATACCAGCATCAATTTCACGGAAAAGAGCCTGGTAAATAGCCAATCCGTTATCGTAAGCAGGAGTTGGGTTACCGCTTCCTTTTAGTGCCTGAGAATAAGGTACATTTCCATATACATCCACCAGTATCTGGAAGTTATGGGCCTTCATAATGCGGGCAATACCTTCATAGAAAGTAGCACCGGCCACATTGGCTTTTAATTGTACGATATTGTAGTCATAATTGTTATCGTAACAGTTATTCCAGACAGCATTTCCAAAATTGGTAGTAATCTGGTAGGTTTCTTCGATAACGTTTGGAGCATACGTACCAGACCTTGCCCAGAAGCCCATCCAATTCTGGATTGGACCCCAACTACCAGGACTGGCCATTATAGCACCGCTGGTATGTAAGGCTGCTGGCAACACTACATCGTAGGTTACCGTACTGTCCGTAGGATCATTAACGTTTTTATTGATATTAAATTGACTTTTCCGGCAACCCGTTGCCGCAGCAACTAATATAACTGCGAGGGGAATACTATATATTAATTTTTTCAGTTTCATATCTTAAAAGATTTATAGAGTTATAACTGGATGTTTATGCTTGCTCCAAAAATTCTTGTTGGTGGAAGCGTTTCAAATCCTGTAACACCCTGGGCATTACCTATGCTGTTAGAAAATTCAGGATCTGTCCACTCGTTTGTTTTTGGCAGAAACATAAACAGGTTTCTTCCGCTTAACGTAATGTTTACGCCTTTAACTGCATTTTTAGTAAACCCAAACCATTTTAGAGGGAGATTCCAGCTTATGCTTGCTTCCCGTATTTTCCAGAAATCAGCACTTACAAGGTAGTTGGTATTAGCTTCAGTATTTACAGCTTGTGACCAGAAGTTGTATCCACCGGTCATATAAATGTTTGTATTCTCTACATACTTTGTTCCATCAAAGTAAGAAGAGTTCGGCATGATGAAAGGCTGACGGCTGTTTTGTCCGCTTCTTTTTGAAATACCTGAGAAATCCATACCACTAGCCCAGTTACCAGTATAGATTTGTGCACCTGCACGATAATCTGCAACTACGCTGAAAGTAATATCTTTCCAGGTAACCCCCAAGCTTATTCCCAATAAATGGTTTGGAGCAGTTTGACCAAATTTTTTAATGGTAGGGTCAACTGTTGGCAGACCTGTAGAAGCATTTACAATTACACGACCCTGATCATCTCTTGCATAATCACTTAATTGGAAAGTGTAAGCAGGCTGTCCAACTATTACAAAGTTGCCATTTCCAATACCAAGCTGATCAACACCTTCAATAATCTGGGTTACTTCATTAGTCTGATAAGTATAATTAGCTTTTAAATCTATTGATACGTTGCGGATTTTTACAAGTGGAGTCAACTTTAAGTCAACCTCCAATCCGTCATTATCAAATGTAGCTGCATTCAATCTTGCTTGTGTAAAGCCTGTGGCACCAGAGTAAGCTACATCCACAATCTGGTTTGAGTTTTGCTGGCTATATGCAGTTGCTTCAAAACTAATCCTGTTTTTAAGGAAGCTAACTTCAAAACCAACTTCCTTATTTTTTACAAACTCTGGCTGGTAAGTTGGTAAACGCAACAGGTTGCGTGATGTGTAACCAACCAATGTACCATAAGGGAACCCACCCCCAAGTCCATAGGTGTTTTCAAGACCGTAAGTACCAAGGTTTACATTACCTGTTTTAGAATAAGCGCCACGAAGTTTCAGATAAGAGATTACTTTGCTGTTCTTAATAGCAGGAATGGCTTCGCTTAACAAAACTGAAAGGCTTGCGCCGGGATAGAAATAATTGATATCAGCAAAATTGAAATCATAAAAATTTGCAAGACGGCTGTTTACATCATAGCTTCCTGTTAACTCAAGGAAAGCCCAATTGTTATAATTAATACCTACTTTTCCAAAGAAACGCATCAATCTTGACTTGAAGTTACCTTCATTAACTACAGCATCACCCTTACGACCAATAATATTAAATAATGCAGGAAATGCCAGGTTATCGCTTGATGTATTTATATTCTTTGAGTTATCTTCTCTGAATGACTGACCCACCAATGCATCAAGTTTAAAATCACCAATCGTTTTTTTGGCCGTTGCAAAAAACTCGGAGTTGATGCGGCTTGAAGTACCAGAAGCATCCCTGGCAGCAGAAGGTAAATCGCCAGCTCCACCAGCGGCCTGAGATTTGTGATCTTTGGCAAAAGGGCTAAATGTCCAGGCACCTTGTGTAGCCTTAGAAGAGGCATTTGATATAGTAGCACCCAGCCTGTAGGTAAGGTTTAACCAGCTTGTAGCTTTCAGGTTCAATTCAAAATTTCCGAAAACATCTTCTGATCTTCCTACTTGTCTGAAATTATCAATACCAAAGTAAGGGTTATAATAATAATCGTTGAAATAGTAATTAGGGTTAGCCCAGTTGATAGTGCCATCCGCATTACGATCTCCCTGCCAGTTTTTAAAACGGGTAACCGGTATTTGCATTGGTGTGTTAACCAGGTTCCAATAAGGTACATAGTCACGACCATTATCAAACTGCTGGCTTGCATTTATATCGTAATTGCCTTTTGTATAATTAAGGCTATAAGATGCTTTGAATTTGCCATATTCTTTATTAGCAGCCATGTGAAGTGAAACCCTGCGGTTTACATCTTTAGGCTGAATACCTTCTATTAAGACATTCTGAGCACTGAGGTAAAAATCGCCAGTTGAGAAAGAGATATCAGTCTGGTTAGTCATACCTGTATTCCAGAATTTCAATTTTTCTTTTGGAAGAGCAGTATATGGAACAAGATATTGTTCGCCATTTGGACCATCACGGCCAATCTGGCGGATAGAACCATCAAATTCATCACCATAACACTGATTCTCAATGGGGTCATAAACACCATATCCAAACTGATCAACAGAAGAACCAGAACCGAATTGCGTTTGCAACTCAGGCATAAAAGAAACTCTTTCTATTTGTGTTGTATGTCCTACACTAATCTGTGGTTTTGTACGGCTTCCTTTTTTAGTAGTAATTACCAGGGCTCCGTTTGCTCCATCAGGACCATAAATGGCAGTAGCAGATGCAGATTTCAGGATGGTTACGTCAGTTATGTCGTTAGGATTGATAGAACTGATATAAGCCAATGCAATGGGAACACCATCTAATATCAGCATTGGCTGGTTATTACCAGTCAATGAACGGATACCACGAAGGGTAATCCTTGTATCAGCGAAAACGCCGCTGTTAGTTGTTTGTACGTTCAAACCAGACACTTTACCAGTTAAACCATTTTGAAGGTTAACTGATTTAGCCTGGGTTAATTCTGCTGCTTTTACTTTAGAAACAGCGTAGCCCAACTCTTTTGGCTGACGAGTTTGGCCAAGAGCTGTAACAACCACTTCTGTACCTGCGATAACAATTGTTTTCACAGAAAAGTTAATCGTACTTCCGGCGCCAACAGTTGACTCAGTAGTCTCCATTCCAGAACTTGAGGCTACAAGAATGTCTCCGGTTTTAGCAAGAATGCGGAATTGGCCGTTATTATCAGCCGAAACACCTGTACGGGTACCTTTAATACTTACAGTTGCTCCGGGCACAGCTTCGCCCCTTTCATTGGTCACGGTACCGGTAATCGTCCGGTTCTGACCGAATGCCAATGCAGAAAACAGCATTAGCATCGTAAACAGTGATGCGATTTTTCTCATGTTAAGGTTAATTTTTAAAATTTAAAAGCATTGATTATCAATGGAAACCGTCAATTTTCGATAGGCTATGATGTTTTTAAAGACATAGATGCCTTTAAAATTGCTGCCGCAAGGTAAATTATTTTTTAACATTTACTTAAAGTTGCTCAAAAAAAAGAGAATTACCCTTGGTATTAAAAAGTGACCTAAAAAATGTACCGGGCCTGGAGTTTTAATTCAGTTCTTTTGTTGTCCTGAATTTCATCAAGCCCTGAGCCAACTGTATTCCTGTTCTTATAGATAGTTTGTGCCCAACGAAGCCAAAAAGAGACTTTTTTGCTCAGGTCGTAGTTCATGGTGAGGTAGTATCTGAATCCCTTATCAGAAAATTGGGGAATGGAATAACTGTACAAAACATCATTTTCATACGCATAGATCCGGGAATCGTACCCGTCTGTTTCAAAATATTGCAACCGCAGCACTCCTGAAACAGGTTTTAGCATGGGTTTAAAAATAAAATCGAAGAATGTGAGAAAGCCATTCTCTTTGTTGATTCCTTTATTATCATACCATAATAACTCTATCCTGTTTCTGAGAGTTATTGCCGGATTTATCTTACACATCAACTGTGTCCGCCAGCTTTGGCGGGGTATAGTAGCAAGAAAATTGGTTACCGTAGTGTTATCTGATTGATTTGATTGTCTGGTCTCATTTCTGAATCTTGTATATACTTCTACTTGCCGGTTGGGTGTATAAGTTACCTGTGCCAGGTAATCTTTTCCACTACTTGGTGCATCTACCAGGTATTTGAGCCAGGGAAATTTATATATATCGCCATACGCATCTATCCGCCAGCCGATTGCCGGACGTATGGTGACACCAGCATAAAAACCTGTTTCGTTAGTAGGATAAGTATTTTCTGTAAAAGCATTTCCATTAATAGACTGATACCCTTTGTTTATGGTACGCTGCACAAAAGAAATATCAACTCTTGAGTCAACGCTTAGCAAGAGTCCATTAATAAATGCTTTGTTTAAATTTTTATCAGCAGCCGCTTCGCCAAAAAAATGAAGGTTCTTGTAGGTATAACTATAATCAACGCTGAAATTGTACCATTGCTTTCCACTGATGGCATATAAATTATACGGTTCATTTCTTTTTTCTATGGGCAAAGAAAAATTATAATGAATACCGTTCACCCCTATTTGCCAGCGGTTACCCCTGTAAAGTATATTACCACCAATTGTTGTTTGTGAAAGATTGTTTCTGTCTTCGTTTTCACTGGCTGTGCGATGATAGCCCGAAGTAAGAAAGGATGAAATGAAATCTTCATTGTTTACGGTGTCTGCCACAAAATTGCCTCCCAGCTTACGGAAGGAAACAAAAGCTGTTGATTCTATTCTGCCTTTCTTTATTGTAATGCCTGCGCCGCGGTGAAAATAAAATTCCCCGGCTGAACTGTAAGGACGCAGCACTGCCGATTGCCGCTTCACCCCCATTACATCCACACTTTTTTTAAAGGCAAGCCCCTGCCATTGTATCAAACCCTGCCCCATATTGACCAAAAAATCACCAATAGCCAGCGATTGAATAATACCGATCTTCCTTGCAAACAGGTGGAAGGAATAAAAATCGAACCCTTTATTCTGTATGCCTTTTAAAAATTGTTCACCAGCATCCTTATCGCCAACTACACCAAACTGCAATAAATTTTTGTACGTGTAGCGATACCGGAAAAAAAATCGCTGAGGGCTACCCAAATACTTAGTTCCTCCTGTTGCTTTATTAAAGCCATCAGCTTTTTCAAGCACTTGTGACACCCGGAGCAGGAGGCTGTGTTCACCATCACTAAATCGCCGACCCGCCTCTTCCGACAATGAAAGAGGAGTAGCAGCAGTAATAAAAGGCAACAGTTTGCGGATAGTGTTTACATCCCAGGCAGGAACGGCCTGCAATTCATATATGCTTAATAGTTTTCCAAATAAGTTCCGGTATGAAATCAGGTTAGCAATTTGCAAGTCGGTTACGATTCTTAATTGTTTTAATTCATCTGCCTCTGCTGAATTAATGTTGAGAGGATTTCTTCTGAAATGCTCCAGCTCCTGCAAGTAAGTATCGTCTTCTGTTTCGCCCTGGTCAGCATCCGTTAGGTTTTCTAATTGCTGTTCGGTGCTGACAGGTATTTCCTGCCCCCATCCTCTAAAGGGGAGAGAAAAAAAAACAATTCCTAAAACGAATATTATTGATAACCCTTTTTTCACTTTACTATTTAGTTTTAATGTTTCCGAACCATTACTCCCCTTTAGGGGATGAGGGTTTGAAATTAAAGAGCATCATTAATCCGGGAGAAATGCCTAATTGAGGATGATAGCTGGTGGTTACATCCAGCCGGAAAGATTTTAAAGTAAGCCCTAATCCTAACCAGGCAGATGAAGTAGCGGTAGCCATGCCAGCCCTGACTAATAACTGCGGAATGAATTTATACTGAAACCCTGCATTTACATTTACCGGCTGATCCTCTTCCTTTTCTATTTCAGCACTGATGAAAAATTTTTCGGAAGCATCATACCCAATTCCAAAGCCATATACAGAGGATAGTTTTTCCTGCTGATCTTTTCCAAATTTTCCACCAATGGGATTATTGATGTGAATACCGGCATTCAGTTTATCGGAGATATGCAAAACGGTTCCTAACTCAAAGCTTATTGCTGAAGCATTGCCATATCCGTTAGAAATCCGGATTGAATTATAATTGAATTGTGCCCCGATGTCAAGTTTACTACCCAGCTTTCTTCCATAGGCCAATCCTAATTGTGTTTCGTTATAATCTGCAAAGCCGGAGTAATTGGTTTTTAACCCAAAATTGCCAGAGTTGGTGGTAAGGCCGATAGCGGCAGTATAGTTACTCAATTCGCTTAATAAAAAACGTCTTTCGCCATAAACAGCCGCAGCACTATTTTTTAATTGTGCCAGCGATGCCTGGTTAGTGGTAAAAGAAAATACATCAGCATGATTTATACTGTAAGCACCAAGACCTGTGTAGCTGGCTGCAACAGGACGACGCAGCGTTTGTGCCTGCAAAAAAACACAAGTAAGTACAAGGGCGGATAATAAAAAAAGATATCGTACCAAGCAGTCAGAATTTATATGAAAGTTACAAGGATGGTGCTGGCTAAAAAAATAAAGATTAGTGTTTATTAGTTGCTTGATAGTTTGAAAAATCCATACTACTTGTCAGTCCGGGACCGATGGACAAGTAGTACCTTTGTGCCATGCAAATTTTAGATGGGAAAAAAGCCGCACAGGCAATTAAAGATAAATTGAAAATAGATGTAGCCTCAAGGGCAGTAGAAGGGAAAAAAGTTCCTCACCTTGCTGCTATTTTGGTGGGCTCAAACGGTGCCAGCGAAACGTATGTAGCAGCTAAAGTAAAAGCCTGTGAAGAAGTGGGCTTCAAATCAACATTAATACGTCTTGAAGCTGATATTTCTGAAATGAAATTGCTGGATGCCATACATGATTTGAATACCAATCCTGATATAGATGGCATTTTAGTACAGCTTCCTTTACCTAAACATATTTCTGATGAGAAAGTTATCAATGCGATAGATGCAGACAAAGATGTAGATGGCTTTCACCCGGAGAATGTAGGGAAACTTTTACAAGGTCTGCCCACTTTTGTTCCTGCCACACCACATGGAATTATGTTATTGCTGGAGTATTATAAAATTGAAACCAAAGGGAAACATGCAGTTGTAGTTGGCCGCAGCAATATTGTTGGCAGGCCAATGAGTGTTTTGTTAAGCAGCAATACCAATCCCGGTAATTGTACGGTTACTATTTGTCATTCGCATACAAGCAATATCAAAGAATTTTGTTTACAGGCAGATATAATTGTAGCGGCATTGGGCAAACCGGAGTTTATTACAGCTGATATGGTGAAAGAGGGTGCCGTAATTATTGATGTAGGCATCACAAGAACAGAAGATGCGACGAAGAAAAGCGGCTATAAATTAAAAGGTGATGTAGCTTTTGATGAAGTAGCTCCAAAATGTTCCTGGATAACCCCGGTGCCAGGTGGTGTGGGACCGATGACGATTGCAGCACTGATGAAGAATACGTATCGTTCCTGCATGCAGAAGAATTAAACCCCAACCCCTTCCTTCGGTAAACTCAGGAGGGCTTACTATTTCCGTTATGAAAGAATCGTTACAGCATATTACTATTTCTCTCCCGGTGATGGAACATTTTTATACGTTGCAGGGAGAAGGCTATCACCAGGGCAGGGCTGCTTATTTTATCCGCCTGGGTGGTTGCGATGTCGGTTGTGTTTGGTGTGATGTAAAAGATAGCTGGGAAGCTGACAAGCATCCGAAATACTCAATAGAATGTCTGATCAACCAGGTAAAAAAAACACCGGCTGAAATGGTGGTCATTACTGGCGGCGAACCGCTGATGCATAACCTTGATGAGTTAACAGAAGAATTTCAAGCCGCTGGTCTTAAAACGCATATCGAAACATCGGGAGCCCATCCGCTAAGTGGGCAGTGGGATTGGATCTGTTTATCTCCTAAAAAATTTAAGGCTCCGCTGAAACCTATTTTACACCTGGCGCATGAGTTAAAAGTTGTCATCTTCAATAAATCTGATTTTGACTGGGCAGAAAAATATGCTGCTTCTGTTTCTCCAGCCTGCAAATTGTACCTGCAACCTGAATGGGACAAAGCCACTCAGGTAACACCGGTGATAATAGAATATATTAAGGCCAATCCGCAGTGGGAACTGTCATTGCAGATCCACAAATACATCAATGTTCCATAAAGAAAAAGTTGCCAATTTTTTTTGAAAGTTAGCAACCCTTTTCAAGCAACC
>Ga0105046_10003450_pt1 | contig 25056 bp, 19 predicted proteins | sample MAT03_FD_78385 | JGI IMG/M metagenome (GOLD analysis project Ga0105046, IMG submission 78385) | Freshwater microbial communities from Lake Fryxell liftoff mats and glacier meltwater in Antarctica - MAT-03 (megahit assembly) | ecosystem: Environmental > Aquatic > Freshwater > Ice > Liftoff...
GCGCCGAGTTTTCGCATGCTCCAGCGTGATCTCCTTGACACCTACTGCGCAGACATCGAGCGCACCGAAGGGTCGCGCGTTGATCTTGAACGCGCGCTGGCGGCCATTCGCCCCGACACCTTCTCTGAGACCGAAAAATCACTGCGCGAGTTAAGCGATGCCAAGCTCGCCAATGACCAAGCCCGCAACATTCTGGCGCGCAGCCAAGACGAGCTGGCAATGGCCGCCGCCGCGATCTTTCTCGACCAAAACGGCGCTCTCGGCGTCCCCCCGCACAGCGTCGATCGCGAACACCCCGCGCTCCTCAACGAGCTGGTCGCCGACGTCGTCGGCTGGGTGCGTTGCACCGAACTCAACGGCTGCGCCGCCCGCGCCGGCCCGGTGATCTCGCTGTGCATGAGCTCCAACGACTGCCCACCCTCCGCCGACTACGCCCAAGCCATGCGCAATCGCCTCAGCGATTCGCGCTGGGAACAAGCCCTATGGCTACGCGCACAAATCCAGTCGCAACGGGCTCGGCTACGAGGTTAGGGTCGGGAACCGCGCGCGCTGGTACCGCAACTATTTAACTGTTTACCTGCATCGCTTCTTAGCAGCACCTGGGGCAGTTTGAAAAACCTCAAGCGAGCGAGCCGAGAGCAAGGCGCACCGCGCGCAGGAACCGCAGCGGACGTTGAGTCTCGTTAAGGATTCCGAGCACGGAGCAACTTAGCCATCGGCTCGCGCCGTAGGTTTTTCAAACTGCCCCGTAGTTGGCAGCTGTCAGTCGTAATGAGTCCACATACGTAAAACTTTGACCGTACGATCAAATTCGAGCACTTGATAGACAAGCCGATGTTGAATACTGATGCGGCGCGAGTAAGGGCCGACCAAATCACCAACTAACTTCTTATAAGTTGGTGGGGTTTGAAATGGATTAATTGAAAGTATGGCTAAAAGTGAACTGGCCTTCTCTTTCAGGCCAGCCGAAGCAAGATTGCGTGCATCTTTTTGAGCGTGCTTAGTGAAGACAACTTGCCAACTCACCAGTCGAGCTCTTTGGCACAGGTATCAACCGGTTCCGACATACCGGCCTTGACGGATTCGCGCATACCTGGAACAGATAACAAGAACAAAGTTTCTTGAATTGCCTCCCAGTCTTCCTCAGCGATGAGAACGGAGTTAGTACGTTTGCCAGAAATGACGATAGGCTGATGGGACTCTGCCGCTTGATCCATCAAGCGATAGAGGTTGGCGCGGGCTTCGCTCGCAGAAAGGGTGGTCATAGCATGCTCCTGTAAGGACGCCGGAAACGTACGTTAAAGCGTACCAATACGCAAGTGTTGCTTTTTGACCGCTAACGTTGGAGTTAAGCAGCTCGACGAAGGCGAGTCGCCGTTAACAAATGGTCAGGCATGACCGCACACAGCATTTCTTGGTAGCGATACGACAGCCAAAGGAGCGCGCGTTGCCGCAACCAAAACACACCCCACTGCTGGTCTAGGTTATGCGCTTCACATTTTACCGTCACTGATCGCCTTAATCGAGATGCCAAGAAACTCAGCGCGCTGAATAAGGTTATCAACGGGCGGCGCCGAATGGCGCAGTGCAGCTCGCCGCCATCGAGCAGGCGCGCGAGATTGGGATGTTTAAGCTTCGCCAAAAGCTGACGTTTCTGGGCGAATTCCATGCCATCGGCGTTGAGCGCAATCTTGATCGCCACGCGCTGGCTAAACGCGCCGTCAGCGCGCTCAGCGGCAAAGACAATTGCCTGTCCGCCGCGGCCAATTTCCTCGGTCAGCGAGTAGGCACCGAAGCGGTCTGCTGGCTGAGGTTCTAGCGCCTCGCCCGCAATCAGCTGCTGGGCAAGCAGTCCTTTGAGCGCGCCGCCGTCTGCAAAAAACCAGTCCGGCAGCGGCGCTCGCGCAGTTAGATCAGGCACTGGGTTGCGCTGCGGGGGCGGGCGCCGACAGCGGCGCTGCGAGCGGCAATGACATCAAAATCTCAATGCCGTGGCCTTCGCTGCCGCCCGCTTGAATCGAGCCTCCCAGCACGCCGGTCACGAGGTTGTAGACAATGTGCATGCCTAGGCCTGAGCCGCCTTGGCCGCGCTTGGTCGTGAAAAACGGGTCGAAAATGCGCGCACGCACCTGAGCCGACAAACCGACGCCCGTGTCAGCGAACGTCAGCGCGACGCTCGATCCGTTCAGGCGTGCACGCACGCTGATGATGCCCACTTCAATGCCTTCAAACCCATGGATCAATGAGTTCATCACCAAGTTGACAATCACCTGGGTGAGCGCCCCCGGATAGCTTTTGAGCTCGATATCAGCGGGTACGTCGAGCTCAACCAAATGTTTAGTGCGCTTAAGCTCCGGGCGCAGCGAGGTGAGGATTTCTTCCAAGTACTCGCGCAAGTTAAACACCCGGCGCACTTCGGAGGATTGATCCACGGCGACCTGTTTGAAGCTCTTCACCAGCCCGGCTGCGCGCTTGAGATTGCGCAAAATCAGGCTGCTCGATTCAGCGGCAATCTGCAAATAGTGATCAAGCGTCGAGCGCGTCATGCGGCCGTTGGCCACGCTTACACTCAGGCGCTGGGTTTCTTCTTCCAGATGCGAGGCGGCTGTCACTGAGACACCCAACGGCGTGTTGATCTCATGCGCCACACCCGCCACTAGACCGCCAAGCGAGGCCATTTTTTCAGATTGCACGAGCTGCGATTGCATCGATTGCAGCTGGTTGAGCGTTTCCTCCAACTCCTCAGTGCGCGCTGCTACACGCGATTCAAGCGCCTCATTGAGCGTGCGCAATTCTTCCTCAATGGCCACGCTTGCGTCGATGCTGCGCATTGTGCCAACCACGCGATTAACCCGACCGTTAGCATCGCGCGCAACCACCCGCCCGCGCACCAAAACCCAGGTCCACGCATCGTCCAATCGGCGCGTTCGAAAGCGCAGCTCGAAAGCTGGGGTAAGGCCCTTGAGGTGCGCGGCAAACGCCTCATTAAAGCGCCGGACATCAGCCGGATGCGAGTACGGAGCGTAGTCAATTAGCGAGCTAATTTCGCCTAAATCTTGGTTCACTTTCAGATGCGGCAAGCGGTTTTCGCGGCGGATGGTGAGCTTGTTGAGATCCATATCCCACAGCTCATCGCCCGATCCCCAAAGCGCCAATTTGAGACGCTCTTCGGACTCTTGGCTGCGCACCAGCGCACGCGCTTCCCGAGCGCGCAAGCGCCGTCGCTGCGCCAAATACAGCGCAAAAACCCCCAGTGCGGCGAGCCCGTACAAAATCTTGGCCAGCACGCTCGACCACCACTGCGCTTGCTGAATAACCTGCAGCTGCGTTGCAGGGGCAAAGTCGCCGGCTGCATTGCTGGCGCTCATTTCAAATGGGTAGTTGCCCGCTGGAATGCGGCTGTACAGCGCGTAGGGGCGACGCGGGTCGGCAAGCACCCAGTCGCGATCGACGCCCAGGAGTCGATAGCGAAAGCGGTTACGTTTGGGATTGACGAAATTGAGCGCGCTGAACTCAAACTGGATGTTGCTGGCATCGGGCTCAAGGTTGAGCGTTTTCAGATAGGGCGAACTTGGCGCGTTAGTGGGTGGCTCAGTCATCCATCCGGGCAACCAAGGGACGCCGCTCACCGAAACTTCCACAATCCGCGAACGTGCCACCGATGTGTCCTGCCACTGCGCCAGCGGATCGATCCGGGTAAAGCCTTGCAGGCCGCCAAAATACAGCACGCCTTGGTTATCTCGAGCAAACGATCCGATGTAGTAGCCGCTGGCCTGGGCGCCATCGTCTTGATTGAAGTTTTTGAGCTCACGGGTGCTCAAGTCGATCTCGGTCAAACCCGCGGTAGTAGATACCCACAGCTTGCCGCGCTGGGTGATCGCTAAAGCGCCAATCGCATCTGCGCCAAGACCGTTTGCGGTGGTTAGATGCTCAAAACCGCGCGCCTGCAATGTGTCGGGCTTTGAGTAATTCAAGCCGCCGCCCTGCGTGCCGATCCACCAGCCGCCGCTGGCGTCTTCGGCAAAGGAGGTGATGTTGTTATGGCTAATGTGCAGCGCTTTAGAGTCGTCGCGGCGATAGACCTTAACGGCCCCCGAGTCCGGATTGAACACGTTCAAGCCCGCGCCTTCGGTACCCACGATCAGCTCGCCATTGCGGGTCTGATCGAGCGAAAAAATATTGTCTGAGCTCAAGCCTTGGGCTTTGGTGAACAAGCGCATGCGCGAGTCGCGCACATCAACCGACATCAAACCGCCGCCGCGTGTGCCGACCCACAGCAAATTTCGCCGTGCATCAAAGCGCAGGCAATAAATATCCGGGTGCGGCAACGGGCTATTGCTCGCATTAAAAGCTTGCGGAACGCCGCTGACGGGATCGAGCTTGATCAAGCCGCTGCCGCGCGTGGCGATCCACAAATGACCAAGGTGATCTTGCGCAAGCGCTTGCACAAAAGTGCCTGCAAGGGGCTGGCTGCCGTCGGCTAATGTGAAGCGCTCAAAACTGCCGTCGGGCCGACGTTTGAGCAAGCCCACACCGTCCAAAACGCCAACGTAAAGGTTTTCATTTTGATCAATCAGCAGTGCGCGAACGTTATTGGACGGCAAGCCGGCAGGCTCACCGCGGTAGCGCACTTGCTCAAACCGCGAGCGCGCAGGGGAGAGCCGATTGAGCCCGGCAGTCCACGTGCCAATCCACATCACGCCCGAGGAATCCTCAAACAGCGACTGCAAGCGCGTGCCGCTTAAGCCCAAACTATCGCCGGGATCGTGGCGCCAGCTCGAGAAACTCGCTGAGTCATCGTTGAGCCGCGAAAGGCCGCGATGCGACGCAACCCACAAACGATCCATGCGGTCGACTTTAAGCGCAGCCATTAGTCCGCCCGCAAGACCATCCGCGCTGCCCAAGCGCTGCTTTAAATCACCCGACGCGCTGAGCTGGATGACGTCGCCATCTTGCAGGCCAAGCCAGACATCACCGCTGCGCGTTTGCGCGATCGCCAGCGCGCCGAGTGTTGCTGAGAACTCGCTCACCGCGCCCGTTAAGTCCACTCGCTGCACGCCGCTTGGGCCAACCGCTAACAGCTCGCCCGCCTTGTTTAGCGCAAGCGCCGCGATGGGCTGTGAGCTGCCCGCTGGAGCAAAGGCAGTCGCGCCTTTTTCAAGCTTGAAAAGCCCCTGATCGCTGCCCAACCAAATCGTGCCATTCGGACCGTCGAGCAGGGCCTGTACGATGGTCGACGCGGGCTTGAGCTTGAAGGTATTGAAGCGCTCGTTTCGCGCATCGTAGCGATCCACCGAGCCCGAGCGCGTGCCAATCCACAGTGCCCCATCGGATGCCACGTGCAACGAGTTGACATAGTTATCGCTGAGCGAGCCTGCGCGCCCGCGCTGCACGCGAAACACCTTGATGCGGTGGCCGTCATAGCGGCTCAAACCATCTTGCGAGCCGATCCAAATAAATCCGTCGGCGTCCTCAACGATTGAAGTCGCGGTTGCCTGCGCGAGTCCGTCCAGGGTGCCGATCCGATCAAACTGCAGTTCAATCGCGCGCGCGCTGAAGCTGACCAGCAACAGCGCAGCGGTACAGGCAAGGATCAAAGCGCGCAAGGTGTTCCCCAGTTGAGTGCGGCGACTCGAGAATTGATCGAACGCAAGCTCGAGTCAACTAGCCACGCAGGTATGATTTGGCGCTTACCCCACATTCGCCCAGGTAAATCCATGATTGCAAGCTCCATTGAGCTTACAGAGCACCCGTTGCTCGCCAGGTTGCGCGCAAGTTTGGGTACACAAGCGGTGATCACCGATCCAACCGAGCTTGCGTTCTACGCGTCGGATGTTTATCGCCAAGCGCCATCTGGGCTTGCGGTGGTGCGCCCATCGAGTGTGGATGCCCTGAGCAGCGCCATTTCTCTGATTACCGCACATCGCGTGGCGGTCGTGGCGCGCGGCGGTGGCATGAGCTACACGGACGCCTATCTGCCGACTCGAGCCGACTCGGTAACCGTTGATGTGAGCCAGCTCAATCGGATTGTTGCGATCAACGAACAGGACCGCTACGTCACCGTGGAATGCGGCGTGACGTGGGCTGCGCTCTATGAAACCCTCAAACAGCGCGGTTTGCGCACGCCTTACTGGGGCCCACTGTCGGGCTTGCGCGCGACGGTCGGCGGTGCGCTCAGCCAAGGCAGTATTTTCCTGGGCTCCGCGCGCTATGGATCGATCGGCGATTCCGTGCTTGGGGTGGAGGTGATCACCGCAGACGGCTCGCTGTTGCGTACCGGCTCTGGTTCGGCTGCCAATGCTGATCCATTTATGCGCTACTTCGGGCCCGATTTAACCGGCCTGTTTGTGGGCGATGCGGGCGCGCTGGGTATCAAGGCGCGCATCACTCTCAAGCTGCTCGCGGCAAGTGAAAAGATCGATTATTTAAGCTTCGCGTTTGAACACAGTGATGCGCTGTGCGCTGGCATGGCGCACATCGCGCGGTCTGGGCTCGCTTCAGAGTGCTTCGCGTTCGACCCTTTTTTACAGGCGCAGCGCATGAAGCGCGCGTCACTGATGGCCGATGTTAAGACGCTTGGCAAGGTCATGCGCAGCGGTGGCTCGCTGCTAGGCGGGCTTAAGGAAGGCGTGAAGCTGGTCGCCACCGGGCGTAATTTTCTCGATGACGTGAAGTATTCCCTGCACCTAACGATCGAGGCCAACTCAGAGGGTGAACTAAAAGCGAATCTGGCCAGCGCGCGCGAATTACTCACGCCGCTCGGCCGCGAAATTGAAAATGCGGTGCCGAAAGTGCTGCGCGCGGATCCGTTTGTGCCGCCTAACAGCATGCTCGGCCCGAGCGGTGAGCGCTGGGTGCCGGTGCACGGCATTGTGCCGCTGTCTAAAGCCCAGCACGCGCTGGCGCAAGTGGCCGCGCTGTTCGCGCGACATCAAGCGCAAATGCAGGCGCTCAAAGTAGAAGTCGGCACGCTGATGGCCACCATTGGCAGCAGCGCGTTTTTGCTTGAGCCGGTGTTTTATTGGCCCGATTGCCAGCTCGATTTTCACAAACGCATGGTGGAGCCTAGCCACTTGGCAAAGCTGACAGATTTCCCCGAGAATCTCGCCGCGCGCGAGTTGGTTGACCAGCTCAAACACGCGCTCGCCGATCTTTTTCATAACCTGGGCGCTGCGCACTTCCAGCTGGGCAAGTTTTATCACTATCGAGGCGGCCGTAACAAAGCGGCACTCGCACTCTTTGACGCGATCAAAAGTGCGCTCGATCCGCAAGGCCTGATCAATCCGGGTGCGCTAGTCGAATGACTATACCTAACATTAAAGTACGCAATCCGCGCGACGGTTCCTACGACAGCGAGATACGCGAGACCTCCGCTGAGGAGCTGCACGTGCTAGCCAGCGGGCTGCGTGCGCAGCAAAAACCCTGGTCGCGTCAAGCCCTAAAGCTGCGCGCGGAAACCCTGCAGGCGTGGGCCGACGCGATCGAAGCTGACTCAAATGCGCTGCTGCAAGCCCTCACCCTCGATACCGGACGGCGGCTGATTTCACTGATGGAAGTGAACGGTGCGGTGCGCACCATCCGGCGCTGGTGCGCGGATGTTCAAACATTGCCGTCTCAAGCTGACGGCTACGCGCGCGCCAACCCGCAAGTGCGCTATCAAATCGACTGCGTGCCCTACGCGCTGGTCGGCTGCATCAGCCCGTGGAATTTTCCGCTGACCCTGGCATTGATCGATGCGATCCCCGCGCTGCTCGCGGGGGCAGCTGTCATTATCAAGCCCTCCGAGGTGGCGCCGCGTTTCGCCGCGCCGCTGCGCGCGTTGATCGACAAGGTGCCCGCGCTTGCTCGTGTCTTGAGCGTGGTCGATGGCGCAGGTGCAACCGGTGCGGCGCTGCTCGATGAAGTGGATGCAGTGTGCTTTACCGGCTCGGTCACGACCGGCCGTCGCGTCGGTTTGCGCTGCGCTGCGCGGATGATTCCGGCGTTTCTTGAGCTGGGCGGCAAAGACCCAGCGATCGTGCTCAAGTCGGCTGATATCGAGCGCGCCGCGAGCGCAATTTTGCGCGCCTCGGTGTCGGCCACCGGACAGGCTTGCCAATCGCTCGAACGGATCTATGTTGAGCGCAGCGTCGAGCCTGAATTCCGCGCGCGTTTGATCGAATTGGCGACGGCCTGCGAGCTTAATTTTCCGGACATCGGTAAGGGTCAAATTGGGCCGCTGATTTTTGCGACTCAAGCCGGGGTCATCAACGCTCAAATTGACGACGCGAAAGCCCAGGGTGCCACGGTTCATTGCGGCGGCTCAATTGAGAATTTAGGCGGCGGCCTGTGGTTGCGGCCCACTGTTGTAACCGGTGTTTCGCATGCAATGCGGTTGATGACCGAGGAAACTTTCGGCCCGGTGATGCCGATCATGGCGTTTGATTCAGCCGAGGAGGCAATCGAACTTGCCAATGCCGGTGACTTCGGGCTGTCGGCCGCGGTCTTTGCCGGCAGCAATGACGAGGCGCTGCTGGTCGCACGCGAGCTAGAAGTGGGCGCGGTATCGATCAACGACGGCGCGCTGACCAGCCTGATTTATGACGCCGAAAAAAATTCGTTCAAGCAATCAGGTATCGGCGGCTCACGCATGGGTGCGGCTGGGTTCACGCGTTTTTTCAGGAAGCGCGCGCTGCTGATTCAAGAGGGAACTCCGGCCAGCATGGCGATGTTTGAAGAAGGCCAAGTGCGCCCATGAGCGCTGATGCGCGGGTTCAGGCCCTGCTGCGCGAGGCGCAACGGCTGATTGAGCGCAACGACGCGCGCGGCGCCGAGCGCGTGCTTTTGAGCGCGCATGTGCTCGCACCCACTGTATGGCCAGTACTTAAAGCCGATGCAGAATTCAACCGGCGCGCCGGTCGGCCCGAAGCCGCCGCGCGCACGCTCAATCGCGCGCGTGAACTGCATCCCGAGAACGCCGCGGTGTTGATCGCGTGCGCGGCATTGGCGTCTGATTCCGCCGACTTTGAGCAAGCGCATGCACTGCTGCTTGCTGCGTCTGCGCGAGCGCAAAGTTTTAGCGACTGGCTCGAGCTCTCTATTGAATATGACCGGCAAGGTGACAACGCCGGCTTGAAAATCTCCAGCGCAGCCGCGTTGCAGCTAAAACCCCAGGACGCCACCGCGCGCCTGTTGCACGCGCGCTCTGCCAGCGCACTCGGGCACATTGAGGCGGCCGTTACGGACTATCGCTGCTTGCTCAAGCAGCGCCAGCACATTGGCAGATCGTGGTTCGCGCTGCTGGATCTTAAAACCGTCAAGCCAAGCGCGCTCGATATCGCGGATCTTGAACTCGCCGCGCGCGATCGCCGCCTGGACGCGTTTGATCAAACCTTGCTCGGCTTCGCCCTCGGCCGCGCCTATGAGATCAACGGTGATTTCGCCCGTGCTTTCGCGACTTTTACGCGCGCCAATGCGCAGGTTCAAAGTGGCTGGGACGCCGTAGCGTTTTCAAAAAGCACGATTGCGCTCGAAAGTGCCGTCGCGCAAGTTAATACCAGCGCAGTCGGGCAGGGCAGCGAGGTGATCTTTCTGGTCGGCTTGCCGCGTTCGGGCACCACGCTGATCGAACAGATCCTCGCCTCGCACAGCTGGGTGGAAGGCGCCAGCGAGCTGTCCTATTTGCCGGATTTGATCGCGCAAGAATCCGCTCGCCGCCGTGCGCCCGTTGAGCGCTGGGTGCCGTTGGCCACAGATCAGGACTGGCAGCGCCTGGGACAAAGCTATTTGCAGCAAAGCGCGCGTTGGCGACGCGACAAGCGAATTTCTACCGACAAGTTGCCCGAGAATTGGCTGCTTGCGGGAATCGCCCTGAAAATGCTGCCGGGCGCGCGGGTGATCGACTGCAGGCGCGACGCGCTCGAAACCTGCTGGTCTTGCTACAAGCAGCTATTCGCCACCGGGCGCGTTGGTTTTAGCTATTCCCTGGACAATTTGGCCGCTTACTGGCACGACTATGTGCGCACCTGCCAAAGCTTCTCACAGCAGTTTCCAGCGCAATTCAAAACCCAAAGCTACGAGGCGCTGACCCACAGTCCAGAGCCCGAAATCCGCGCGCTGCTGGCGTTTTGCGGGCTTGAATTTGAAGCGAGCTGCCTTGAGCCCAACCGCACCGAGCGCTCGGTGCGCTCAGCCAGCGCCGCGCAAGTGCGTGAACCTATTCAAAAAAATACCGCTCGCGCGCTACGCTACGGTGAACTGCTCGCGCCGCTGCGCGAAAAACTCGCCTCAAAACTCTAAAGCCATGGTGCACTGATGAAATCGATTGACGACGCCAAACTCGACAAAATCGTTGCTAACGCGCGACGCGACTCGGTCATTCGCGATTTGGGCTATCGCGAGCGCGCGCTGAAGATGTACCCGTGGATCTGCGGGCGCTGTGTGCGCGAGTTCACCCGCGCCAACTTGACCGAATTGACCGTGCACCATAAGAACCACAATCATGACGACAACCCCGCCGACGGCAGCAACTGGGAGCTTTTGTGCGTGTATTGCCACGATAACGAACACAGCCGCTACATCGACAACAACGATTTGAACTTGGGCCAGCCCGCGCCGGATAAAGGCGCTACTTCCAACCCATTTGCCAACCTAAGCGCGCTGATGGGCAAGAAGTAGCCGCTGCCAGCCCGGCCACCAAAGTCCCTCCGTCCAGATAAAGCCACGAGACGCCCCCATGCCCAAGCGATTGTTGACCCTGTTGCTTGCGAACGCCGTTGGCTGTGCTGTTGCGGCTCCAGTCACGTATAAAATTGATCCATCACAGACCTACCCAAGTTTCGAAGCCAACCTCATGGGCGGCCTGTCGGTGTGGCATGGCAAATTTGGGAAAACCGAAGGGAGCGTGGTGTTCGACAAGGTCGCAGGCAAGGGCCGGGTCGAGATAATCGTGGATATGGACAGCCTCGATTTTGGTCATGAAAAAATGAACGATTACGCCAAGAAGCCAGATGTTTTCCACGTCGCCAAATACCCGAAAGCCACCTACAGCGGCGCGCTGGCTGGCTTTGAGGCGGGCAAGCCGACCCGCGTCGACGGCACCCTGACGCTACACGGCGTGACCAAACCGCTGACCCTCAAGATCAACACGTTTAACTGCAAAGCCCACCCAATGACGAAGAAGGAATTCTGCAACGCCGACGCGATTGCGACCTTCAAACGCGACGAATTCGGCGTTGATACTGGCAAAGCGTGGGGCTTCAACATGGACGTCATTCTGCGCATCCAGGTCGAAGCCGGCATCAAGTAGCCCTTCGAGCGCTTGCCAGCCAGGGGTCGGCTAGATAGCGGTATATCCGCCATCCACCGCTAGCTGATGGCCGGTGACGAAGGAAGAGGCGTCTGAGCACAGCCACAGGACCGCGTTGGCGACTTCGTCTACTTCGCCGATGCGCCCAATCGGATGCATGTTGGTGATCGCATCGGCATTCGCCAGTTTGGCCTCGATTACGCGCTCGAACATCGGCGTGCGAATGACGGCTGGACACACCGAATTGACGCGGATGCCGAGGCGCCCGTATTCGGCTGCGGCACTTTTAGTCAGGCCGACGACCGCGTGCTTGGTTGCCGCATAGATGGCGTGTTTGGGTGCGCCGCCTAGGCCAGCCACAGAGGCGGTATTGACGATCACGCCGCGGCGCTGGGTTTGCATGTGCGCGAGCTCGTGTTTCATGCACAGCCAAACGCCTTTCACGTTCACCGCGAGCATGCGATCGAACAGGGCTTCGTCTGATTCGGCCAAGCGCCCGTGTTCTTCTTCAATTCCAGCATTGTTGAAGGCGAAATCAATTCGTCCAAAACGCGCCACGCCGGCTGCGAGCAGCGCAGCCACTTGCACGGCGTTTGCGACATCGGTTTGCACGAATAGCGCTTGTCCGCCTGCTTGTTGGATCTCTTGTGCTAGCTGCGTGCCTGCCTGATGGGCGATATCTGCGAGCACGAGCTGTGCGCCGGCGCGCGCGAAAGCCAAGGCCGTGGCCTTGCCGATTCCACTCGCGGCGCCGGTAATTAACGCTGTTTTTCCAGAGAAATTGTAGGTGAGCATTTGGCGTGGCCTTAAGGGTCGGGCGCCGATAGTACGACCATCGAGCGCACGATTATTTATGTCCGCTTTTGGCACACTACGCGCCCTTTTTTCCACACAAGAGCACGTTCGCCCATGATCGATAATCAACAATTTGCGCACGGCACAGGAGCTAGCCCATGACCCAGCCAACCGGTGCGGACGGGCAAGCGTGGAAGTCGTGGCTGTGCATCGTGTGCGGATTTATCTACAACGAATGCGACGGCTGGCCGGATGATGGAATTGCGCCCGGCACCCGTTGGGAATCGATTCCGGAGACGTGGATGTGCCCGGATTGCGGCGTGACGAAAGCTGATTTTCAGATGATGGAATTGGCTTGAGCCATGCCCCGCGCGCCGACTAGGAGCGCGCTTTGTTTGTCTGCTGTGACCCGTGTGGCTGCGCTGTTGATGGCAGCGCTGCCGTTCAAAACCACCGCGGCGGACAGCATTTGTTACGGTACGCCCAGCAGCGGGCGACTTGCGGGAGGCGCGCAAATCGCCAAATCCGGCCCCAACTTCGGCGCCTACAGCGCGCTCGGAATCACTTTAGGCCGCACCTACGTGCACTCCAAGATCAAGCGTGTGGTCGAGCAGTCCTATGCCGCTCTGGCGAAATCCCAGCCCAGCAAAACCTATCTTTACGGCGAGTCGGGCTGGGCCGAAGGCGGGCGAATTCGGCCGCATCGCACGCATCAAAATGGTCTGGCGGTCGATTTCATGGTGCCAGTGATGGATGCGCAAGGGCGCTCGGTCGCGCTGCCGACCAACATAGGCAATGCCTACGGCTACGACATTGAGTTTGACCCAGCCGCGCGCTTTGAGCATCTGCAAATCGATTTCGAGGCGCTCGCCGAACACCTGTACGCCATTCACGCGGCAGCACTTAACCAGGGTGTGAAAGTGGGACGCGTGATTTTTGATCCAGCCTACCTGCCAAAACTGTTCAAAACGCGCCGTGGCGCATTTATCAAAAAGAATATTAGTTTCCTGAAATCCCGCGTATGGATTCGCCATGACGAGCACTACCACATCGATTTTACTTATCCATGCCGGCGCTTGGTCGCGCGCTAAAAGCCAAGGCCCGATTGTTTCGAACAGCGCGCCCTGCTTTACCACTCTCTTCGCCGCAAATTGCGCAGCAAAAGATTTCCTTGGGTGATGATTTTGGTCGTGGTACGCCGAAGGGATTAACGCGCGTGTCTGCGCTCGGTTGACTGGGACTGGCGCGCCGCGGTGGTGGTGGTGATAGTTGGTTTAAGCGCTTTAGTTTAGCGAGTTGCAGCGTGGACGGCGTGCCTTAAAAGCGCGCGCAATGGACTAAGCTTAGCCCGTGATTGCCCTGATCGAAGCGCACCGCGCTGGCCTGCTTGCCCGCAAGAATTGGCTGCCCAATCTGGTTGCGGGGGTGATCGTCGGTGTGGTCGCGCTGCCCTTGTCGATGGCGTTCGCGATCGCCTCAGGCGCGCGGCCCGAACAAGGGCTGTATACCGCAATTATCGCCGGCGTGCTGGTGTCTATCCTCGGCGGCACGCGCATGCAAATCGCCGGCCCAACCGGTGCCTTCATCGCGATCCTGGCCGGAATAACCGCCAAATACGGCATCGCAGGCCTGCAGATGGCCACTTTGATGGCGGGCGTGATTCTGCTTTTAATGGGCGTCGCGCGCATGGGCGGGGTGATCCGCTTCATCCCCGCACCGGTGATCATCGGATTTACCGCTGGCATCGGGTTGATCATCTTCGTCGGCCAATGGGCTTATTTTCTCGGTCTGCCGGCGGTAGGCGGAGCCCACTTCCACGAAAAACTCTGGCTTCTGCTCAAGCTCCTGCCGGCGCTGCATTCGACTACCTTCGGCTTGGGCTGCCTGAGCCTGCTGCTGGTCGTGTTTGCCCCGCGGGTCAAAGGGCTCACCCGCGTGCCCGGCCCGCTGGTGGCCATGCTGGTGGCGACCGCTCTGAATGTCGTGTTCGCATTCGACGGCGTGGCCACCATCGGCAGCGCCTTTGGTGGGTTACCGCGCGAGCTTCCAAAGTTTGCGTGGCCCGATATCTCGATTCCACAAGCGCTGCTGTTGATTGGGCCTGCCTTTACGATTGCGATGCTGTGCGCGATCGAATCACTGCTTTCCGCAGTGGTTGCAGACGGCATGACCGGCAGCAAACACGATTCCAATCAAGAGCTGATCGGCCAAGGCATCGCCAATATCGTGGCGCCTTTGTTCGGCGGTTTTGCAGCAACCGGCGCCATCGCGCGCACCGCCACCAACATCCGCAATGGCGCAACAAGCCCGCTCGCTGGCATCGCACATGCCGCGACGCTGATCGCAATTTTGCTGTTTTTAGCCACGTTTGCCGCGCACATTCCACTCGCCGCACTGGCCGCGATTTTGTTCATGGTCGCCTTCAAAATGAGCGAGCTGCACCGCTTCCGCCACATCCTGAAGCACGCACCAAACGCCGATCGCTGAATCCTGCTGATCACCTTCCTGCTGACCGTGTTCGCCGATCTCGTGGTGGCCGTCAACGTGGGCGTGATTCTCGCCATCTTGCACTTTCTGCGGCGCATGTCCGAAGTGGTCGAAGCCGAACAGCTTGGCGAAACCGCGCTCAAAGATGACCTAGCCGAAGCCGGCCTAACCGCACTCCCCACAGGCACGCTGGTTTACGAGATCAACGGGCCAATGTTCTTCGGCGCCATAGAAAACCTAGAACGCGTCCTCCTGCAAACCCACACCGATCCACAGCTGTTGATCCTGCGCCTGCGCCGCGTCCCTTTCATGGACATCACCGGCATCCAAAGCCTGCAAAGCGTGCTCGAAACCCTGCGCAAACGCGGCGTCCGCGTGATCCTGTGCGAAGCCAATCCGCGCGTCTTAAGCAAACTCAAGACCGCCCAGGTGATCGGCGATGCTGACCCGAACTATCGCGAGCGCTTCGCGGAGACGTTGGGCTCTGACCTTCTAACCGAAAAAGCCGTGCCAAATCAGGTGCAGCCGATTCCGTAACCAAGTAGGGCGCAATAACCAAAGGGCATTGAGCCGATACGGGTTCTACCAACCACCCGGCGCCCATCCGCAACGGCGGTGGTTCGGCATGCGATCAGCCTCGTTACACAATTGATTCGGCGCAATGGCCGTTGGTTATTGCGCCCTAGGGTCCTTGAGATAGTGGTGCCAGCGATCGCGCATCAACTCCCAAGTTTCGCCAACGCCGCGCGAATCTCGGCGAGCAGCGGGTGCTGCGGGTCGGCAACGGCGATGCTTTGCAAACAAGCCGCGAGCGGCCCGGAAAAACGCGCGCTTGCCGCCGCCTTTTCGTGCGCCGACAAAGACGCCATGCTGTGATAGATCTGACAGGTGGTGAGGTGGGTTGCGCCGACTTGCGCCGTGGCGATCTTGAGAGCGCGTTCGAGGGTCAAAGAGGCATCCGTTGGATTCGCCATTTTGATTTGAGTCTGGGCGAGGCCACGCAGCGGCTTCATCAGTTGATAGGCGTCCTGACCAAGAATTCCGCTGAGCTTGGCAATGGCCTCGGTTTGCATGGCAAGCGCTTCTTGCGTGCGGCCAGTTTGCGCTAAAGCGCCACCGAGGTCGGACTTGGTGCGCCAAAGCTCAGCTGCGTTGTTGCCTAAAATCCGCTCAAAAGCGCTGATCGCCACCGCGAACGCTGCGATTGCGTCGGCCACTTGCTCACGCAGTAGAAGCGTTTGCCCAAGATAGCGGTGCACGTGCGCGTACGAAATATCGTCTTGCCCTACCATCGTTAAGGCTTCGCGATATAGCGCTTCAGCATCGGCGGAGCGCTCAGCCGATTGCAAAAAAATTCCGTACGAGAACAGCGCGTCCGCAAGTGGCGTGCCGCGATTATCGTAAAGTTTACGCAGCGTCGGGATGCTGAGGGCAAAGGCTTCGTCGGCCAGCTTGCGCTCGCCGAGGCGATCCAAAATCCCCGCCAGCAGATAGCGGGCATGGGCCGTGTCTGGGTGAACTTCACCATAGATACTGCTTAGGACGCCAATCCCTGCTTCATAGGCCGCGCGTGAGGACGCAAATTGCCCCATGCCTTCAAGCATCGCGCCGTGCTGCACTTGGGCACGGGCGTATTGCGGGCTTTTGATGCCTGCTTCGCGCTCAAATAACGCGAGGCCCTCACTCTGCTGCCGAGTGGCCGCATCCGAGTCGCGTAATTCCCAACTGCAGTGCCCCAAATCCAGCATCGCATCGGCAACCAGCAGCTGGCGGCTCGGCACTTCCCGCAACAGCGCGATACCGGCCTCAAAGCGGATCTGCGCTTGGCTGTATTGCCTCTGCGTCACGTCGACCTTGCCATGGAGGATTTCTATTTCGCCCAGCAGCGTGTTGTTCGCGCTGGGCAATCGCGCATACGCCGAGCGCGCCATCAGCGTTAACTTTTCGGCCTGCGCCGGCAGCTTCAAGTTGAGATAGATGGTTGCCAGTTTAAGCGCCAGCTCCGCTTGCTGGGTAGGATCCTCATTAAACTCAGCCGCCAAACGCGAGGCACCGGCATCGAGAATCTCTTTGGCAGTCAGGCGTTCGCCGCGCGCTTGACCCGGATCGGCGCTGGAGAAAATTGACAGCAAGAAGTCTTGCGCACGGGCAACACGCACCACCTCGCGTTCAGCGCGCACGGCCTGATCGCGCGCGTTGTCCCACTGCCAGAGCGCCGCGCTTAAGCCCGCGATCAGCGCCAGGAAGACCGCGCCGGCACCTGCGACGATTGCCCGATTGCGCTTCACATAATTACGCATGCGATAGCTAGGCGTATCCAGCTGCGCAGCCACCGGCATGCCGGCAAGCCAGGCGCGCAAATCACTGCCAAAAGCGGCTGCATTGGCGTAGCGGCGAGCGGGTTCTTGCCGCAGCGCCATCAGCAAAACAGTATCCAGATCACCAGCGATTTCGCGCGCCGCGCGCGTTTGGTCGACGCCGGTTACTGTTTCGCCGGTTTTCGCCGTGCTGCGGCGCAGGGCAGAACTCGGGCGCTCGACGGTTTCCTGACGCACGCTGTCGGCCAAGCCAATCAGCGCACCGCTGCGCTGATGCGGCAGAACGCCGGTCAACAGCTCATAAAGAATAATGCCGAGCGCGTACACATCGGTGGCGGTGCTGATCGGCTCGCCCAGAATTTGTTCGGGCGCGGCGTAGATCGGCGTCATCGCGCGCATTTCGGTCGCGGTTTGATGCGGGTCGGAACTGTCCAGCAGCTTGGCAATACCAAAATCCAACACCCGCGGCTGGGCGTTTTTATCGACCAGAATGTTCGATGGCTTTAAGTCCCGGTGGACGACCAGGTGCGCTTGCGCGTGGGCGACGGCGTCGCACACCTCAGTCATAAGCTGCACGCAGTCGCGCACGCCGAGCTTGTTCTGGCGCGCGTACTGCAGCATCGACACGCCTTCGACGAATTCCATCGCGTAATACAAACGGCCATCGGCGCTGATGCCGCCGTCAATAAAGCGCGCGATGTGCGGGTGATTGAGCTCGGCCAAAATCCGCCGCTCTTGCACAAAGCGGCGCACCAGCGCCTCGCTGTCCATGCCGCGCTTGAGCAGTTTCAGCGCCACCTGCTGGACAAAATCGCCCTCGCTTTGCGTCTGCCTGCGCTCGGCTAACCATACCTCACCCATGCCGCCCTGACCCAGCGGGCGCAGCAGCGTAAAGCCGCCGATCACACTGCCGGCTTGAAGACCCTCAGCCAGAGATTTCTCAACATTCAGCGCATCCAAAACCGTTCGCGCCACCGCGTGCACGCCGTGGTCCAGCATCCCCGATTCAGCGGCGTCCGCAGCCAGCAGACGCTGCACTTCTTCGGCCAGCTCAGGATCATTTTGGGCCAAAGCGAGCAAGTGGGATTCGCGCTCAGCGGCGGGCAGTTCAACCAGCGTGTCGAACAGTTGCAGCGCTTTGATTTTCCGTTCAGGTATGGTCATGCTGGCAATTTAAGCTCTGCATTGACTTCGCGCAAACGTGTGTATAAAAAAGCGCGCTTGTCGCTAGTCGCGCTTGAACGAGCGTTGCTGCGCGGCGCCGCAAACCTTCCGCAATCTCGGCTAAATCCATAAGCTCAGCTCAACGATGTTTGCGCGAATATAGCGGCCGCGTGCCTGGTCTCACGCAGCCGATGTCTGCGCCAGAGTTCATAACTCTTCCGAATTGACTCGGGCGATCCTGCTGCGTTGCTACCAGCAGAAAAAAGCCTCAGCGCAGCAGCGCCAACAAACTCTCGCCGTAGCGCGCGACCTTTGTTTCGCCAATGCCTGGGATCTTGAGTAAGGCCGCTTTGTTCGTGGGATTTAGCTCAGCGATTGCGCTTAAGGTGCGGTCGTGGAAGATCACGTACGGCGGCAGGCTTTGTTCTTTGGCGACGGTTGATCGCCAGGTGCGCAGGCGCTCGTAACGCTTGCTGGCGGCGGGGTTTAGTTCAGTGACCGTGCGGGTTTTGTCGGCCTTAATGCCTTTGACTTTCTTGCGTGGTTGGATCACGTGGACTTGCTCATCGCCGCGCAAAATCGGGCGGGCCAGGTCGGTGAGGCGCAGTGCGTTATAGGCTTGGTGCTCCACCTCGATTGCGCCGCGTGAGATGAGCTGGCGCAGCAGCGCGCGCCACAGCAATTCAGGCTCAGCGGCGCCGATGCCGTAGACCTTCAGCTGGTCGTGCCTGTACTGCTCGATCAGCTCGGTTTTGTGGCCGCGCACCACGTTGATAACGTGCACAGCGCCAAAGCGCTGGCCGGTGCGCGCGATCGCGCTCAGGATTTTTTGCGCAGCGACGCTTGCGTCGATCACGGTCGGCGGGTCGAGACAGTTGTCGCAATTGCCGCACGGCTGGGGATAGCTTTCGCCGAAGTGGCGCAGCAGTGCGATGCGACGACATTCGGCCGTTTCAGCAAATGCCAGCAGGCCGTCGAGCTGGCCGCGTTCGTAGCGTTTGCGCGCATCGGGGGCGAGTGATTCATCTATGAAGCGCTTGAGCTGCAAGATATCGCTCAAGCCGTAGGCCAGCCATGCCTCCGCAGGCCCGCCGTCGCGGCCGGCGCGGCCGATTTCTTGGTAGTAGCCTTCGATACTTTTAGGCAAATCAAGGTGGGCAACGAAGCGCACGTCGGGCTTGTCGATGCCCATGCCAAAGGCAACGGTTGCCACCATTACCACGCCGTCTTCGCTGACAAAGCGGCGCTGGTTGCTTTGCCGCTCCGGCGCGCTCATGCCGGCGTGATAGGGCAGGGCGCGCACGCCAGAAGAAGCCAGGCGCTGTGCGGTCTCATCCACCGATTTGCGCGATAGCGCGTAGACAATTCCCGACTCGCCAACGTGGCTTTTCAAAAAGGCGTTGAGCTGCTCGGCGGGGCGATCTTTGGGCACCAGCGTAAGGCGAATGTTCGGCCGATCAAAGCTCGAGACAAACACCGCTGCTGAGTCGAGCTTTAGCTGCGACTTGATTTCCTCGCGCGTAGCGGGGTCGGCGGTGGCGGTCAACGCAATGCGCGGGACATGCGCAAAACGCTCATGCAGCGCGCTTAAACCCTGATACTCGGGGCGAAAATCGTGGCCCCATTGCGATACGCAGTGCGCCTCATCAATCGCAAACAGGCTGACTTCGATCTCACCTAACAGCGCCATCAGCCGAGCGGTCAACAACCGTTCGGGCGACACGTACAGCAGCTTGATACGCCCGCGCCTAAGATCCATCTCAAGGGCATTTTGCGCAGCGCTATCCAGCGTGGAATTGAGTGCCGCACTGGCAATCCCCAGCTGGCGCAGCGCATCGACTTGATCTTGCATGAGCGCAATGAGCGGCGAGACCACCACTGCGGTGCCTGCTCGCAGCAGCGCAGGAAGCTGGTAGCACAAGCTTTTGCCGCCGCCGGTGGGCATCAAAACCAGCGCATCGCCGCCGTTGGCGACATGGGTCACGATCTGCGCTTGGGCGTCGCGAAAGCTTGAATAGCCAAAAGTTGCTTGCAAGATCTCAAGCGCTGCGCTCTCAAGGACCGAATGGTGGTTGCTCATCAATCCCGGTGGCGCACTTGGCGTCAGATGCTGAAAAACGTTGACCACTTTAGCAGTCAAATTGCGCTTCGGCTCGAACGCAAACGTCGCCGTGCTCAGTCGCGTTGTTATGATCAAGACATGATGCGATTCTTGCTTGCTGTATTGATCTTCGTTAGCGCGACCGCGGCGAGTGCTTGCGTAGCGCCATTCGCCATTGGCGAGCGCCAGGTCAGCTATCTCGACGCGTCACGTGGCAATCGTTCGGTCAGCGTGCTGCTGCGTTTTCCGAAAGCAACGATCTCCGCCAGCGGGCCGCTGGTGGGCTGCGGGTTTCCTGCCGTGGTGGTGGCGCACGGTTTCACGATCCCGGGCAATCGCTACGCATGGCTGTCGAATGCGCTCGTGCCGTTGGGCTATGTGCTTTTGTTCCCGCGAACCGAGGAGGGGATTGCCGACCATCTGACCTTCGCGCGCGATCTCGAGTTTGTGCTGCAAGCGCTGCAGAATGACCCGGCATTCGCTGGAGTGCTTGGTCCGGCAAGCGCGCTGATCGGACATTCCATGGGCGGCGGCGCAAGCGTTTTGGCGGCCGCATCGGCGCCGCAAATTGATGCGTTGATTGGTTTAGCGCCTGCGCAAACCAATCCCTCGGCGATCAGCGCTGCGGCGAATGTTCTAGTTCCCACGTTAATCTTAAGCGCTAGTCTTGACTGCGTAACGCCTTTCGCGCAGCACGCTGGGCCGATTTTCGCCGCGTTGGGCACGCCCCAAGCGCAGCGACGCTTAGTGAGCATCGCGGGCGGCTCGCACTGTCAGTTTTCTGACGGCTATTTCACCTGTTCGATTGGGGAAGGTTCGTGCACCCCGCCGAGCTTAAGTGCGGCCCAGCAGCACGCGGCCAGCGCTGCACAAATAGCGCCGTTTCTGCGAAATTATCTGCTGGACGGCCTGATTTTCCTGGACCGCTTTGAGGAATAAGCATGCGTTTTGGTTCATGTGCCCGCCGCACCGCTGGTTTTTTGGGCGACGCTTGTGAAAAATGAGGTGTTGATTTTAGGCGCCGGGGTGATCGGCTTGAGTGCCGCGTATTACTTATTGAAAGCAGGCTGGCCGGTGCGCTTGATCGATCAAGGCCAAGTCGGACACGGCGCGTCTTGGGGCAATTGCGGCTATTTGTCGCCGAGCCAGGCAGCACCTCTGGCTTCTCCGGGGATGGTGCTGAAGGCTTTCGAGATGATGTGGCGCAAAGACGCGCCGCTGTACATCAAGCCGACGTTGAATCCGCGGCGTTTGAGCTGGCTGTTGAAGTTTGCGCGGCGCTGCAACGAGCGTGATTACCGGGCTTCCGCACGCGTTAAATCGGGCTTGCTGAACCGTTCGCGCGAGCTTACCGATCAGCTGATTAGCGATGAACACATCGAGTGCGACTACGCGCCGATTGGCCATCTGGTGGCGTACCGCACGCAACAGGCGCTAGATGGCGCGGCGCTCAAACTAAGCGTGTTGCGCGAACTGGGCATTCCCTATGAAATGCTGGATCGCGCAGCCGCGCACGCGCTTGAGCCCGCGTTGAGCGATGCGGTGATCAGCGCGCTTTACACCCCGACCGACGCGCATTTGCGCCCTGATCGCTATGTCGCCGGGTTAGCAGAGGCGGTTAGGCGCATGGGCGGGGTGATCGAGGAAGGCATTCAAGCGCTCGAATTTTTGCCGGGCCGTGACCTGCTGACCAGCACCGGCGAATACCGCGCGAAGCACATGGTGCTGGCGCTCGGCTCGTGGTCGCCGCGCCTAGCGCGATCTCTTGGCTGCAAACTGCCGATCGAGCCGGCGAAAGGCTATTCGATCACGATGTCGCGACCGCTCGCGCCGCCGAAGATCTCGGTTGTCGGCAGCGAGCGCGGCGTGGCCATTACGCCGTGGCCGTCAGGCTACCGGATTGGCAGCACGTATGAGTTTTCTGGATTTGACCGTCACCCGAATCGGCTGCGTTTAGACTCGCTCAAGCTCGGCGCGAGCGAATATCTGCGCGACCCGCTTGGCGATCGTACCGAAGAAGAATGGTTTGGCTTTCGGCCGATGACGGTCGACGGCATTCCCTACATCGGCGCGGTGCCTAATCGCCCGGACGTGCTGTTGGCCTGCGGGCATGGCACTTTGGGCATGAGCATGTCCGCCGCGACCGGTGAGATGGTGGCCGATTTGATCAGCGGTCGGCGCCCACAGCTGGCGCCTGAACCGTTTGCATTTGCTCGGTTCAGAGCAAATTCAGTGCAAGCTGCCTAGTGTGGTGATGATGCGTGCGCTTTTGTTTGCAATTTTTCTGCTACTCAGCGCATCTGCTGGGGCGATTACCCTAGCGGATGCGGTTGACCGCGTGCGGGTGGAAACCGAGGGCGAAATCCTCTCGGCCACCACGCTTAAAGAAGAAGGCAAACAAGTGCACCGCATCAAGGTCCTGTTGCCGAATGGCAGGGTTAGAATTGTGAAAATCCCTAAAGACGAGAAGGCTTAAAAACCCATGCGCATTTTGCTGGTTGAAGACGAAGCTCCGTTGCGCGAAACGCTCAAAGCGCGCTTGATGCGCGATGGCTTCGCTGTAGAAGCCGCGCCCGATGGCGAGGAAGGGCTGTTTCTGGGTCGCGAAATCCCGTTCGACGCGGCGATCATCGATTTGGGGCTGCCCAAAATGAGCGGCATGGATCTCATCAAGCAGCTGCGCGCTGAGAACCGCCACTATCCGATTTTGATCCTCACCGCGCGCGGTTCCTGGCAGGACAAAGTTGAGGGCCTCAAAACCGGAGCCGACGATTACCTGGTCAAGCCGTTTCATATTGAAGAACTCCTAGCCAGGCTCAATGCGCTCGTGCGCAGGTCCGCGGGCTGGAGCAAACCTACGTTGCAATGTGGGCCCATTGAGCTTGACCTGAGCGCGCAGAAGGTGGGCTTGAACGGCGCCGATGTCGAGGTCACCAGCTATGAGTACAAGGTGCTCGAATACCTGATGCTGCATGCTGGTGAGCTGGTCTCCAAAGCCGATTTAACCGAGCACATTTATGCGCAAGATTACGATCGCGATTCCAACGTTATCGAGGTGTTTATTGGTCGATTGCGCAAAAAGATCGACCCGGAAGGCACCTTAAACCCGATCGAAACGCTGCGCGGACGCGGCTATCGTTTTAGCGTGCCGCGCAATATCTAAGCAATGCGGTCGCTCTCAGCGCGACTGCTGATCGCTGCGTCTTTGGCGATCGCGGCGTTTTTAGGGCTGACCGGCTTGGCGCTGGATAAAGCATCGCTCGAACGTGCCGAAACCGCGTTGCGCGACCGTTTGCAAGCGCAAGTTCTCGATTTTATGCGCGGTTCCGAGCTGACCATCGGCGGCACGCTATCGCTGCCCGATCCGCTGCCCGATCCGCGCTATTTGCGTCCCGGATCGGGGCTTTATGCAGCGGTTTTGAGCGAGGAATTTTCGTGGGAATCTGATTCGGCTTTGGGCTACAGCCTGCCGTGGCTCAAATCGCTCAAACCACATGAAACGCGTTTCGCCGGACCGGTTAAAACGGACGCGGGCGAGATGTATTTGCTCAGCCAGGGCATTGTTTGGGAACGCCCGCGTGGCGGCGAAGTGGCCTTTACGATCAGCATTGCGCAAGAGCGCACGGGGCTTTTGCGTCAGGTCAATTCGTTCCGTGGCACGCTGTGGACGTGGTTAGGCGGCGCAGCGGTGCTGCTGTTAATGGTGTTGGCGTTGGTGCTGCGCTGGAGTTTGAATCCGCTGCGCTACCTCGAGCGCGAACTGCGCGCTATTGAAGCAGGCGACAAGCAGCGCATTGATGGGGTGTATCCGAAAGAAGTGGAAGGCTTAACGCTTAACCTAAATGCGCTGATTCAAAACGAACGCGAAGGGTTGGAGCGCTATCGGCGCACTTTGGGCGATCTGGCGCATTCGCTGAAGACGCCGCTGGCTGTGCTGCAATCTAAAGTTGAGTCGGTCGAATCAGCGGACGATTTGCGCGCTGAGGTTCGCGAGCAGGTCACGCGCATGACCGATTTGGTTCAATACCAGTTGCAGCGCGCCGCCACGCGCGGCCATCAGACGCTCAGCGCGCCGCTGGCCCTGCATTTAATCGCGGAGGACATTGCAGCCGGCTTGGAAAAAGCCTACGCGCAGAAATTGGTTAATTGCGGCTTTGAGATCGATCAATCCGCGCGATTTTTTGGCGAGCGCGGCGATCTGATGGAACTGCTCGGGAATCTGCTCGAAAATGCCTTCAAATGGTGCAGCCGCCAAGTGCTGCTGAGCGCTCACCCGCTGGCCAGTAAAGCGCATTCGCGGCGCGCGGGCGTGCAGATCATCGTTGAAGACGACGGGCCTGGGATTGCGCCTGAAATGCTGCCGGAATTGCTCAAACGCGGCGTGCGTGGCGACGAGCGGGTGCAGGGCCACGGGATTGGTCTTTCAATCGTGCAAGACATCGTGCGCGCCTATCGCGGCGAGCTCAAAGTCGAGCGCTCGGAGCTGGGCGGAGCGAAGTTTGTGGTTACTTTTCCAGGGCGTTAGAAATGGCTGATATTGCTGAGCTGCTGTCGATCATGGCGCGTCTGCGCGACCCGCAGAGCGGCTGCCCGTGGGATCTCGAGCAGACGTTTGCAAGCATCGCGCCGTACACGGTTGAGGAAGCCCACGAGGTCGCCGATGCGATCGCGCGCGGGAACATAAGCGATCTTAAAGACGAACTCGGCGACCTTTTGTTGCAGGTTGTGTTTCACGCGCAAATGGCTCAAGAGCAGGGCGCTTTTGCGTTCGCCGATGTCGTTGCCGCGATCAACGCCAAGATGATCCGGCGCCATCCGCACGTGTTTGGCGACGCAGCGGTGCACTCTACTGAGGAGCAATCTGAGCTTTGGGAGCAGATCAAACGCGCTGAACGCGGCGATCA
>Ga0105046_10003451_pt1 | contig 25054 bp, 19 predicted proteins | sample MAT03_FD_78385 | JGI IMG/M metagenome (GOLD analysis project Ga0105046, IMG submission 78385) | Freshwater microbial communities from Lake Fryxell liftoff mats and glacier meltwater in Antarctica - MAT-03 (megahit assembly) | ecosystem: Environmental > Aquatic > Freshwater > Ice > Liftoff...
CGTCCAGCAACCGCAGCAGCCGTACGCACAGAACCCCAGCGGGCAGCATCAGGCCGTCCAGCAACCGCAGCAGCCGTACGCACAGAACCCCAGCGGGCAGCATCAGGCCGTAGGCCAAGCCGATCCGCAGTACGCCGCGCACGCGAATCCGCAGTACCCGCAGGCCGGCAGCTACGCTCAGCCGCCGGAGATGCATCGTCAGGGGCGGGCGCTCACGCCTCCGCCCGGTTCGAGTCCGGGGCTGCGGATGCGCAACCCGACGCCCCCACCGCAACGTCAGCCGACCCCGCCGATGGGTCAGCCCACCGCGGCGGCGATGATGCGGCAGTCGACGCCGACCACGGCCAGCCCGCGGCCGCTGCAACGCGGATACGAGTCACGCCCTCCCAGCGAGCACCACGGCTTGCCTCCGCCGATGCCCGCGGTCGACGACGACCATGACGGCGACGTGGACGGCGGCCACACCGTGATGCGCCCAGTCGACGCGAAGCTCCTCGAGCAGCTCGCCTCGATGGATGGCCCAACCACCATCGGCAAGCGCCCGCCGACCGATCACCCGCGCGTGGAGGAGCGAGTCGAGAGCACGGCGCTCTTCACGTTCTCCGCCGACACGACGCTCATGCGGCTTGCCCGCGGCGACGGGCCGGTGTCGCAGGTGGATACGGCGCGACGACCGACCGCGGAGCACATCCTCAACTTCGATGAGCAGACGGTGGTCGGCGACGACGTCGAGATCCAGCGTCTCCTCAGCGACTCGGCGGTGACCTCGTCCCGCGGCTTGAGCCCCGCCGCCGGGTTGCCGCCCGCGCCGGCAGCATCGACCGCGCCGGCGGACAACGCGGAAGAGCGTTGGGGCGATGAGGGGCCCTCGACCCTCAACGATCCACGCGTCCCTGCTTCCCACAGCGCACCACCTCCGACGATGGCCGTACCGTCCGCCGCCCCCACGGCGAGCACGGAAGGTCGACGCGCGCTCCGTGCGACGTCGCGTGGTCTCGGCCCCGTGCACGTGATGGAGGCCGACGTGCTTCCTAGCGCGGCCGCGCCCCCGCCAAACGTCGAGATTCCGTTCGGTCCGCGGCCCCTGCTCGACGCGACGCGGTTGGGAGGCCAATCGCTGAAGCAGGCCTTGCGCGAGGAGATCCTGGGCCGCCTTGCGGCGGGTCAGTCGTTCGCCGACTCCAACCTCGAAGGCCAGGATCTGTCGGGGCTCGATCTTTCGGGCAAGGTCTTCACGAACGCCAACCTGCGCGGGGCCCGCCTCGAGCGCACCAGACTCGACGGCGCCGATCTGAGCGGAGCGAAGCTCGATGGCGCGCAGATGACCGGCGCCAGCCTGACCGGCGCGCGCCTGGTCGGCGCGTCGCTGGAGGAAGCCGTCCTCGACGGAGCCATGCTGCTGAGCGCCGCGCTCGACGAGGCGAACCTGAGCAAGGCGTCGCTCGCCGGGTGCGTCATCGTCGATGCGACAGCGACGCGGACCAACTTCCGCGAGGCCGAGCTGCGTGACGCACGCTTCGATCGCTCGCGCCTCGGGGGCGCCGATTTCGAGCGCGCCAAGCTCACCAATGCGAGCTTCTTGGCGAGCGATCTCACCGAAGCGAGCTTCTTCGAGGCGGCAGGGGTCAGCGCCAGCTTCGTCGAAGCCTCGCTGGTCGGTGCGCGCTTCGAGCAGTCGCACTTCGCGCTCGCGCGGTTCTCGCGCGCCTCGGCGGCCGACACGCTGTGGAACGAGTCGGTCCTGGATGGCGCCTCATTCGAGGCGGCCTCGTTGACCGGCGCGACGTTCGCGAAGGCCTCCTGCCTCGGGACGATCTTCTCGTCGTCGGATCTCACCGAAGCGCGCTTCCAGCGGGCGAAGCTCGATGGCGCGGTCTTCACTGGAGCCGACACCGAAGGGGCGGTGTTCGACACCCCTGGCGGTCCGCCGACGGCTCCGCAAAGCTCTGGAATGGGCGGTCCGCCGTACATTTGAGCGCGACGTCCGACGGAAGCGAGGCGAGCGACGGTCGCGTCCTCGTCGACAACGTCGACGGCACGACGCGGTTGGAATCCGAGCTGCGTCTCGTCTGCCGGACCGACGGCAGCGCGATGGACCACGTCATTGGTCGGATCACCCTCTTCGCCTTCGTCGCCTCCGCGATCGTGGGCACCCTCGCGCTTTCGAGAGTCGCGCCGCTCCCTATCGGGATCATCGCGATGACGTGGCTCATCGGGGCGATCGTCGCGCGCGGCTGGTCGACGCGGCGCCTTGGCGAGCACGGCCGGTTCAGCCTCGACTTCGATCGGCGCATCATCGAGATCGACAACCCCAACGGCAAGTGGGAGCAGCCGCTCGACTCCGACGTCATCGTCGAGGTGACCGACGACGACACCCCCGGCGAGCACGCGCGGTGGCTGCTGCTGAAGCGACGCGGCGTCATGTTGCGCCTCGCCAGAGGCACGCCGGAGGAGCTGGGCCGCGTCCTGTACGTGCTGCGAAAGCAGGGAATCAAGGCGCCCCTCGGCTGAGCGACCGCCTGGGCCTGCGCCAGCCTCGGGCCTGCGCCAGCCTCGGGCCTGCGCCAGCCTCGGGTCAGGGAGACCCGGGCGAGGATCATCGTCTCAGCGGATTTTCTTGAGCGCGCCTCCGACCTTCGGATTGTCCATGCAGGCGGTCGCGCCGTTCATCAGCTTGCGCATCGCTGCCTCGAGGCGCACGCCATACTTGGCGTCGAACGCCTTGCGCTCCTCCCCGTCGAGCCGCCCGATGCGCTTGAGATCAGCGAAGCGCAGCTCGTTCTTGCCGGTGAACGACTCGAACTCGGTGCCCAGCTTGTCGCAATCGCCCATGTTGTCTTCGAAGAGCTCGGCCGTCTCTTCAACCAGTTGGACGGTCTTTTCGTCGTTGCCGCCGCATCCGGGCAGGCCGCTCAGCGCGAGCGCAGCGAGTCCAGCGACCATCGCGAAACGGGACATCAGGGCGCCGAAGACTAGCATCACGCGCGCTCGGCGAGGGCGACCAGGCGGCGCAGCGGCGCTTCGCCCACATCCCAGCGGACCCTGTCGGCCTCGCGGAGCAGCTCGCGCATCTGGGCGCGCCTTGCGCGCTTCGTCGCAGCGTCGATCGGCCCGGACGTCACCAGCCCGAGCGCGAGGCGCGCCGCGCTGGCGAGGAGCGCGAGCTTGCGCGCTGGCGCGAACACCTCGAAGCGCGTCGCCTCATCGTCGATGGCGGCGGCGAGGGCCGCCGGCAACGTCTCGAGGAGCGAAAGCTCTCGTCCGACGTCGTCGGCTGCGCCGGGGGCCGCCGCGCTGAGAACTGCGGCACGGTCGCGCGACGCCGCGGCGAGCGCCGCGACCGCAGCATCGAGCGCGGCGAGGTCGAGACGCGAAGGAGCGGCGAGCGCGTGACGCGTGCTCGCGTCGAAGAGCACCCCGAGGCTTTGCGCGGCACGCGCTCCGAAGGCCTGCTCGAGGCCACGGCGCAGCGCGAGGCTTGCGTCGTAGGCGCGCGGGTCGGCGGCCCATGTTGCGAGGCTCGCGACGTGCGGAAGGGTCAGCGCAGCCTCGCGCGCACCATTGACGACGACGAGCCGCCCCGGCTCGGCGAGCTCGGCATCGAGGTTCGCGAGCGGCCCGCCGGACAGGCGCTCCATCCCGCGCAGACCGAAGCCGGCCCCGGTCACCAGCGGCAGCCAATCGTTGGCGACGGCGTTGCTCCAGATCCACAGACACAGATCGGTCTTCGCCTCGAGCGAGACGACGTCGGCCCTCGAGATCCAAGGCGAAAAGATGCGCGGCCCGGTCCACGCGACGCGCAGCCCGCGCGCCGATTCGCCAAGCCCTCGGAGGTAGGCGAGTGCGCCTGGCGGCAGCTCCTCGGCTCGCCCAAAGTACACCGCGGGAACGATCAGGACCTCGCAGCCCCCGTCGCGCCCCTGCAGATCGTCGGCGATCGCGCGCGCGACGTCGCCGTGGGCGCGTCCGAGCGCATGGCCCGCGAGCCGCGGAAGGAACGTCGGCCAGGTATCGTCGAACGCGATGAGGAACTCGCGGACGCCCGCCTTCCGGATCGGCGCGAGCCGCGCGAGGATCGCGACCGCGTCACGGGAGGTGCGCCCGCGCTGAATAACTGGCGATATGCCATATACCCATCGCACGCCCGTGCGCGCCGCGTCGGCCGCCAGCTCGGCGACGGCTGCGACATGCTGGAGCGTCGGGCGCTCCTCCCACGCCGAGCGATGAGCCGGATCGTTCTTGGGGGCCCAGATGAACGTGCCGACGCCCTTGGCCGCGGCGAAGCGGCACATCCGACGCCGCGCGTCGTGCGACCAGGGCAAGCCGTAGAACCCTTCGACGACGCCCAGCTCGACGCCGGACGGTGCGCGCGGCCCGACAGCCGCGGCGTCCGAGCTCACGCGCCGAGGATGCGCGCGAGATCCCGCTCGACGTCGCGAACACGGCGGGCGCGGGCACCCAGCGTCGCGAACACGTGCCGTCGGCCGCGGACCAGAATGCGGTGGATGAAGAGATCGCCGCGCAGCTCTGGCTTCGACGCGAGCGCCGCGTCGTGATCCTGCGCGGCGCGCGCGACCTGAGCGAGCTCGGCGATGGGCATACCCGCTCCGGCAACCAGACGTCCTTCCTCGACCACCACCGCGGCGCGCAGCCCGTGGGCCTCACGCACGAGGTTGTCGAGGTAGAGTCGAGCTGCGGCGACCGGCTCCCGAGTCCGGGCGAAGCGGCGCTCGAGCATCGAAAGCTGCGGAAAGAAGGCGAGTCCTTGCACGGCCGGGGACCCTGCCAGAGGCTGGTCCCCCCGGCCAAGAACCAAGGATGCAACGCCGAAGGCCGAAGGCCGAGGTCGTGGCACCAGGACCGCGGCGACGGAGGCCTGCCGCTGAGCTGCGAACCGGCCGGAGTCACCCGAAAATTCGCAACTTGAAGGGACCCGACCGTGCTAGCGTCATCGGCGGCCCACAGTGTACGATAGCGTCCGCCCAATCCAGACACCGGATCCACCGGCCAGCCGATCTGGTGCGGGGCTGCCGACGTCCAAGGGCGACATCATCGCGGGCAAGTATGAGGTCGAGTGCGTGCTCGGGGCCGGCGGTTGCGGCGTCGTAGTCGGCGCGAAGCATCGCGAGCTCGGCGAGCGCGTCGCCATCAAGCTGCTCCAACGCTCGGCGATGCGGTCCAGTGAGAACGTGGAGCGCTTCGCCCGCGAGGCGCGCGCCGCAGCGCGGATCAAGAGCGAGCACGTCGCGCGGGTGAACGACTTCGGCAAGACCGAGTCGGGCATCCCCTACATGATCATGGAGTACCTCGAGGGGCGGGACCTCGGGGCGATCCTCACCGGCGGCCGGCGCGTTCCGCTCGAGCTCGCGGTCGACTACGTGCTCATGGCGTGCGACGCGGTCGCGGAGGCGCACGCGCTCGGCATCGTTCACCGCGATCTGAAGCCGGCGAACCTCTTCGTCACGCAAGGCGTGGACGGACGACCGCTGCTCAAGGTGCTCGACTTCGGGATCTCGAAGCTTGTGGACGGTGGCGAGTTCGGTGCGAGCGTCACGCAGACCCAGGCCGTCCTCGGTTCGCCACGGTACATGTCGCCTGAGCAGATGGAGGCGTCGCGCGACGTCGACGCACGCGCCGACGTCTGGGCCCTCGGCACCATCCTCTACGAAATGCTTGCAGGCGCGCCGCCGTTCGAGGCGCCGACGGTCCCGCTGCTCTACGTGAAGGTTCTCTCCGGCGAGCGCCCCACACCGCTGGAGGAGCATGGCGCCGATGTGCCAGAGGCGGTCGAACGCGCGATCGACCGCTGCTTGTCGCGCCACCCCGAAGGTCGCTTTCCCTCTGTCGGCAACCTCGCGCTCGCCCTCGCGCCCTTCGCGAGCCCCCATCTCGCACCGCTCGCCGAGCGCATCGGCCGCATCGCCAAGACGGAGGAGACGCCGCCGTCAGGGGTCCGCCGCAAGCCTTCCGCGCCCCCCGGCTCGCCACCCGGCCCGGCCACCCGGCGTTCCCGTACGCTGCTCGTCGCCTTTGGCTGCGTAGCCGCCCTCGGGATCGGGGTGGGCGTGGCGGGCTCGTCCGCAGCCAGCCACAACACCCCCACCGCCCGGGCGGCGCGTGGCGCCACGCGCGTCGCCGCCGCCGGGCAGCTCGTCGCCCGCGCAGCGCGCGCCGAGGCGACCGCGGCCGGCGTCGCCCGCGCGGTCGAGACGGCCCCCCCCGCAGCCCCTGTCGACGCCGAAACCAAGCCTCCGGTCACCGCCACCTCCGGGAAGTCGGCGGCCCGCCCGCCGCGCCGGTCGGCGCCGGGCTCCGTGCCGCCCGACGTGCTCGACGAGCGGTGATCGAGCCTTTGCTCGCGGGTCTCTTCAGACCCTGCTTCGGACGACGTAGACTGCGGTTTCTGAGGTCGCCCTGGGCTCCGCTCGTCGCTGCGCTGGTCGCGGCCTCCATCACCGTGGTGGGGTCGCGCGCGTTCGCGCAGCCAGCGCCGGTGACGCCCTCGAACCAGACCGGCGACGAAGCGGTCGCCGAGAGCCTCTTCGAGGCGGGACGCAAGCTCCTGGCGGACGGCCAGGTCGACCAGGCTTGCCCCAAGTTCGAAGAGGCGAACCGCATCGCGCCGAGCGCCGGGACGCTCCTCAACCTCGGCCGATGCTTTGAGCTGCAAGGAAAAACGGCGAGCGCATGGGTCGCGTACAAGAAGGCGGTCGGCTTGGCACGGGCCACTGGCCAGACCCGCCATGTGACGGCCGGTGAGAAATACATCGCCGAGGTCACGCCGCACCTCTCCCGCCTGCGAGTCGAGGCGCCCGAGCCCCCGCCCGGACTCGTGGTCTCCCGCGGTGGAGCCGCCATGGGCGCCGCCGCCCTGGGCGTTCCGCTCGCCGTCGATCCGGGCGTCCAGACCATCGAGGCGACGGCGCCCGGCCGCGAGAAGTGGGCGACCACGATCACCGTCGCTCCCGATGGCGCGGACGTCGTCGTCACCATTCCGGCGCTCGTCCCGATCGCTGACGGGAGCGTGGCACCCGCCCCGAACCCTCCTGTCCCGCCTGGGCCGGCGCGACCGCAAGGAGCGATGCCGCCCCTGCGCCTGGCTGGCCTCGTGGCCGGCGGGGCTGGCGTGGTGACGCTCGGGGTCGGGATCGCCTTCGGCGTGATGACCCTCGGCGACGCCAGCTCCGCACAGGACGATGCGACGCTGTGTCCCGACAAGCGCTGCACACCAGCGGGGCTCGACGCGATCGAGAGCGCCGAGACCAAGGCCTGGGTGAGCAACATCGCGATCGGTGTCGGCGCTGCCGCCCTCGCGACCGGCGGCGTCCTCGTCGCCTGGTCGTTCCTGTCGCCTGCCAACAGCCCAGCGCCCACCAGGCAAGGTCGGATGCCGGTTCCCTTGCCCTGGGTCTCGCCCGAGGGCGGCGGTCTCATCGTGCGAGGTTCGCTGTGATGCGCGGCTTTGCGGTGGCAGCCTCCGTCGGTGTCACGCTGCTCGCCGCGGTCGCCTGCCAGAGCATCGCGGGGCTCAGCGACTTCCAGCCCCGGGGCTCCGCGGGAGGAGGTCCTGGCGAGGGCGGAGCGAGCACGCCCGCACCGTCGAGCCAGGCGAGCGGCGGAGGTGGTTCGGGGGACGGCGGCGCGGGCTCGCCGGCCAGTAGCTCGGCGTCCACCTCCACCTCGACGTCGTCGGTCGCCACGTCGAGCTCGACGTCATCGGGGAGCGGCTGCAACCTCGATCATCTCGTCATCTCAGAGGTCCGCACCCGCGGACCGGTCGACGGCAACGAGGACTTCGTGGAGATCTTGAACCCCACGGCAGCGACCGTGACTCTGTCGCCCGATTTTCACATCGACGTTCGGGGCGAGGACAACGCGAGCTACCTACCGCGTTGGACCGCTGGCGAGGACGGACAGGAGCTCATCGTCATTCCGCCTGGTAAACGCGCCCTCTTGGTAAACACCGCGGGCCTTGGCGCGATCGGCGGAGCGACGCCCGACAACACCTACGGCACGGGCATCCGCGACGGCGGCAGCATTGCTCTGCTTCAGGGTGAAACCGTGATCGACGCGGTGTGCTTTACCTGCCAGAGAAGCGCCCTGAAGGTTGACTCCGGATGCGAGCGGCCGGTGTTCGGTCGCGCCCCGGCCTGCACCGAGCCGGGCAACACGAGCGTTCAGCGCAAGCCGTCGGGCGGGGTCGACGGATGTGCCGACACCAACGACAATGCCGCCGACCTCGTGGAAGCGGCGGCGACGCCCTCCGGAACGACTGATTGATCGGGTCGACCGGGCGCTTTGTCGCTGGTAAAGAGGCCCATGGCGCAAGTGCTCGATCCCACGGTCCGCAATCAGATTCAAGACACGATCACGAACCATCGCGTCGTCCTCTTCATGAAGGGAAACAAGATGTTTCCCCAATGCGGCTTCTCCGCCACCTGCGTCGGCATCCTCAAGGAGCTCGGCGTGACGTTCGAGGCCAAGAACGTCCTCACCGACGCCGCGCTGCGCGACGGAATCAAGATGTTCAGCGAGTGGCCGACGATCCCGCAGCTCTACGTCAATGGGGAGTTCGTCGGCGGCTGCGACATCGTCCGCGAGATGCACGCGAATGGCGAGCTCGCCAAGGTCATCGGCGTCGAGCCGCCCGCCCCGCCGCCGCCCCCCAAGGTCACCATCACCGAGGCTGCTGCCAAGGCCTTCAAGGACGCCGCCGAGCCTGGCCCGGACAAGCTGCGCCTCGAGATCGATACGGCGTTCCGCGTCGACCTGTTCTTCGGCCCCGCCAAGGCGGGTGACATCGAGATCGTCGCGAGCGGCGTGGCGATGCTGGTCGACCGGGCGAGCGCCGGACGCGCCGAGGGCGTCTCGATCGACTACGTTGAAGGCCCGGACGGCGCCGGCTTCCAGATCGAAAACCCCAACGCTCCCTCGCGTCCCAAGCCGCTCACCTCGGTCGAGCTCAAGGCCATGCTGGACAAGAAGGAAGCCTTCCACCTCTTCGACGTCCGCTCGGAGAAGGAGCGCGCGACCGCACGGATCGAGGGCTCGATCCTCCTCGACGACGACGGCAAGATCGCGCTCGAGAAGCTGCCGAAGAACACCACGATCGTCTTTCACTGCCACCACGGCATCCGCAGCCAGTCGGCCGCCGAGCACTACGCCCAGCAAGGCTGGACCAAGACGTTCAACCTGAGCGGCGGCATCGACGCCTGGTCGCGCACCGTCGACTCCACCGTGCCCCGCTATTGAGCCCACGCCCGTGCCGAAGAGCCTCCTCCGCATCGCCGACCTCGGACCGTCCGACGTCGAACGCCTCCTCGATCGCGCCGACAGCTTCAAGAAGAGCCCGAAGCAGAGCGGCGATCTGCTGGTCGGCGAGAGCGTCGTCCTCTACTTTGCCAAGCCGTCGACCCGCACGAAGCTGTCGTTCGCGACCGCGGTGCATCGCCTCGGCGGCGTGCCGATCGCCGTCGGCCCGGCCGAGCTGCAGATGGGTCGCGGCGAGTCGGTGGAGGACACGGCGCGCGTGGTCAGCCGCCTCGCGCGCGTCTTCGTCGCCCGCACCTTCGAGGACGAGCAGTTGGTGCGCTTCGATCGCGCGGCCACCATTCCGGTCGTCAACGCGCTGACCGACGGCCACCATCCCTGCCAGGCCCTCGCTGATCTGATGACGTTGCGCGAGCACTTCGGTCGCCTACGCGGGCTGTCCATCGCCTACGTCGGCGCCGGCAACAACGTGACCCACAGCCTGATCGAGGCCGCCGCGCTCGCGGGCGTTAACATCCGTGTCGGAACGCCGCCCGCCCTCGCTCCGAGCCCCGAGATCGTCGAGCGCGCGAGCGCCATCGCCCAGAGCCACGGCGCGACCGTCGAGCTCGTGCACGACGCGGCGCAGGCGGTGGCGGGCGCGGACGCGATCTACACCGACACCTGGTTGTCCATGGGCGAGCCGGAGGAGGAGCACGATGCGCGGGTCCGCGCGCTCGCATCGTTCCAGGTGAATGCCGCGCTGATGGGGCGCGCCCAACCCACCGCGGTCTTTCTGCATTGCTTGCCTGCGCACCGAGGCGAAGAGGTGACCGACGAGGTCGCCGACAGCCGTGCGTCGCTTATCTTCGACCAGGCGGAGAATCGGCTGCACACCACGGTCGCCGTTCTCGAGGCGGTCGTCCGCGGCACCCTGACCGGCGCCTGATCAGCGCTTGGTGGCGCGGCCGCGGCCGACGCTGTCATCGCCGAAGCGGGCGCGGACCGCGTGCAACGTGTCCTCGAGACGCTCGCGCCGCCGGCGCGATCCATCGGGGAACAACGGGGCGGTGCCGGCACCGCGATCCTCCAGGCCACCCAGCGAAACGCCAGTCAAACGCACCCGGCGACCGTCGATCTCCACGCGCTGCGTGAGCTCGCGCACCACCGCGAAGATCGACGGCGTGTCGCAGATGGGCTCGGCGACGGTCATGCGGCGCGAGACGAGCTTGAAGTCGGCGTACTTGATCTTCACGACCACGATGCGCGCTGCAAGCTTGTGCGCGGTGAGCCGTCGCACGACGCGCTCGGTCTGACGAAGCATGCGGTCCAATGCTTCTTCCTTGGTGCAGACGTCCTCCTCGAAGGTCTCCTCCGCACCCAACGAGACGGCGGCGCGGTCGGGGTGCACGTCGCGCTCGTCCTCGCCGCGCGCCAGGCGGACGATGACCTCGCCCCAGCGGGTGCCGAGCTTCGCCGCGACGATCCGGGGGTGGGCGGACGCCAGATCCCCGATGGTGAGGATGTTCGCGTCGTGGAGCGCGGCGGCCGCCTTGGGTCCGACGCCCCACATCCTTTCGACGGCGAGCGGCGCGAGGAACGCGCGCTCGGTTCCGGCAGGGACGGCGCACAGGCCGTCGGGCTTGTGGAGGTCGCTGGCGATCTTGGCGATGAACTTGTTGGTGGCGACGCCGGCCGACGCGGTGAGCGACAGCTCCCGGCGAATGGCTTCGCGGATGGAGGTGGCGATCGCGATGCCATCACCGAAGAGGGCGCGGCTCGCGGTCACGTCGAGGAAGGCTTCGTCGAGGCTCAGCCCTTCGCAGAGCGGCGTGTACCGCGAGAAGATGTCGAAGACCGCATGGCTGACCTCGGCGTAGTGGGCCATGCGAGGTGCGACGACCGCGGCGTCCGGACAGCGCCGCAGCGCGTCGGCCATCGGCATGGCGCTCCGCACGCCGAAGGGCCTGACCTCGTAGCTCGCCGCACACACGACCCCACGCTTCGCCGGCCCGCCGACGATCACCGGACGCCCGCGCAGGCTCGGGTCGTCGCGTTGCTCCACTGACGCGTAGAAAGCATCCATGTCGATGTGAAGGATCTGGCGCGTCACCGCCCCGAGCGGGCTCGCTCCTTGCGTAGGTGTCGATTCGTCTCCCACGCGATGCTCCAGGATACCGACACCCCGAGACCGAGTGCGGCGCCATCGCTCGGATCTCGCGAAGGCTGGGCCATGACGCGGCCGTCAGCACGCGCACGCGATCGTGGTCGTCGCCGTCAACCGGCGAACCCTGCGCCGACCGCGATCCGCCAGGCGTCGCCGGCTTTTCTCGAAGCTCGCTGAACGAAAGCCGAAACTGGCGCTACGATCCCTACTCTGTTCGCGAGCCACCGAGTGGCCCGCTTTCTGCTGAGGAATTTCCGCGAGTGTGACGCCCGCTTGTCGGGCTTGTGATCGTCCCCGTACCTCGCTGCGGGACAACTCTCGAAGACCTCCAAGGAGGATCAAGAACATGCGCAAGAGCCTGATCATCACCGCAGCCCTCATGGTGTCGTCCCTCTTCGCGGGCAGCGCCTTCGCGCAGGACCGCGGGACAGAGCGCCCGACCGTTCGCAGCATGACCCGCGCGGACCGCGCAGACGGCGCGAGGGCCTACTCGGAAAGGCTTCGCGAGCGCAATGAACACCAGGGCGGCCGCGCCGTGACGACCAGGGGCTCGTCGGCCGCCGAGAGCAAGGTCACCCTGCACCGTGAGAAGGGTGACATGGTCGACGGCTCCGCCCGCCGGCAGGGTGCGCTCAAGGAGCGCCAGCACCAGTCGATCACGCGCAAGACGGTCGCCGAGAAGCGCTCGGACATCTCGGAGAAGAACCGCAAGCGTGGCGACGTCCAGAGCAGAAACGGCAACAAGCGCACGTTCACCATCGCCAACGATCGCAGCAACCGGGGCGGCCGCAGCGGCTCGATCGTCGACGTGATGAAGCGCAAAGAGATGCTGAAGTTCCTCAGCGGCTTGGGCGTGAAGATCAACTGCTCGCAGACCGGGACCTGCGTCGAAGAAACGACGATGTGAGGCGACGCCGTTTCGAAGGCTGCACCCTTCCGGCGCGGCCTTCGTGACGAGAGGCAGATGCGGGGCGCCCTCGGGTGCCCCGCATTCGTTTTGTCCAGGAGGGTCGCCTTCGCACCGTAGATGCAGGGCCGGGTGGTGCCATCACCCTGACGCTCAATCGATCCACCTAAGGTTGCGCCAGCGCTAGCGCACAGCCAACCAGTCGAAACCACACGGCTCTGCAACCGCTTTCCGTTGTTGCCGCACCGGCACGCCTCGTGCTGAATCACCGGTGATATGTCTCGCCTGCTCTCCTCGATTGCGGCCGCCTGGACCCTGACGCTCGTTGCCTGCGACCCCGGCAGCGACCCCGTCGTGAAGGGTCCGCCACAGGACATCGCCGAGGTCGGCGAGGACTGTCAGTCCTGCCTCGTCGATCTCGCGGAGTGCAGCTCCACCGCGAAGACCGAACAGCAGTTCGTCGAGTGTCGCGATCTCTTCCAGACCTGTCAGAGCGAGCGCGCACTGGCATTCACCGCCTGCGGCAGCCCCTCGAGCCATCTCGCCTGCGGCCTGTGCCAGGATCGCGAGAAGCGCTGCGAAGACGAGTCGGGCGACGACGGTGTGTGCGGGGCCGAGTTCGATACCTGCCGCCAGCTCCTCATCCGAAGCGCCGCCTTCGCGTGCTCGGCGGACGAGGAGGAGCCCGAGGACATGGCGTCCTGCGACGATTGCCAGCGCGAGCTCGCCGCCTGCGCAGCCGGCGGTGACGATGCGGAAGTCTGCCAGACCGGGTTCGCGGCGTGCCGAGACATCGCAGACCTCGGCGGCGGCTGCGCGAACCCGTCCGACTCGCAGGCTTGTGTGCTGTGCGACGCCCAGGTGACGACCTGTAACGCCCAGTCTGATCCCGCCACTTGCACGACGGCGCGCGCGTCCTGCGTCGCCCAGCTCGCGTCCAACCCCGAGGCCTGCCCGCTGGAGGTGACCGGTGAAGGCGGCGGCTCGGGCGAGGGTGGCTCGGGCAGTGGCGAGGGCGGCAGCGGCGAAGGCGGCGCCGCAGGCGTCGGTGGCGCAGAGCCTTCGAGCTCGAGCGGTGGCACCTGCGAGCACGACGCGTGCGTCGAGGGCGACGCTGCCGCTGCCGAGTGCAACGCGTGCACGACCGAGATCTGCGCGACCGACGCGTTCTGCTGCGATGGCGCTTGGGACGCGACGTGCGTGGTCGCGGCCGCCGCCGTCGACAGCTGTGGCTGCGCGGCAAACACCTGCGCGCACGACGTCTGCGAGACCGGCGTCTCGCTGGAGAGCACCTGCAACGAGTGTGCGACCGCCGTCTGCACGGAGGACGACTACTGCTGCTCGACCGAGTGGGACACCACCTGCACCGAGATCGCGGCACAGAGCTGCGGCTGCGGCGTGTGAGGGCGCATCTCGCGATCGCTCTGGTCGGCCTGCTCCTGCCGGCCGGTGCGTGCGGGAGCGAGCCGGCAGCAGAGCCGGAGACGGCACTCTGCGATCCCGGCGAGAACATCTTCTGTCGATGTCCCGGCGGCGATCCCGGCACCAAGCAGTGCAACGAAGCCGGTGATGGCTTTGGCTCTTGTGACTTCTGCGAGGCGCGTGGCGGTGGCGACGGAGACGGAGACGGAGACGGAGACGGACCGAGCACCGGCCCAGGCGGCACCGGTGACCTCGCGCTCCTGCGTCCTTGTACGTCGAGCGCGGACTGTGCGAGCGGCCTCTGTGAGAGCAACTACTGCACGACCCCTTGCGAGAAGGTCAGCGACTGCGAGTTCCCCGTCGCCGAGTGCGTTCCCTGGGGTGAAGGCGCGGTGTGCATGCCCGCGTGCACCACCGCATCCGACTGCGAGGTGTACGGCGCGCCGCCGAGCCTCTGCGGCTTTGCTCCAGCCATCGACAACTGGACGGTCACCGTCTGCAGCAACTGGGGCGACCTCCACCAGCTCATTCCCGAAGCGACCGATTGCCCACCCCTCGATCACGAGGCGTGCAACCTCGGCTTCGCGGGCCGCGAGCGAGTGTGCAGCGAGCAGGGCGTCTGCGAGACGGGCTGCTTCAAGGAGAGCGACTGCCCTGCCGACCAGGATTGCTCGTCACCCGGCGACACCGTCGGGGAGTGCGGCTGACGGTCATCGCGCCGGGCTGTCGGCCGGGGATAGTCGGTTGGCGTAGGAGGCGTCTCGATCCTCAGGGCGGGCTCCCCGGTCGCTTCTATTGGATCCCATACTCCTTGAGCCGGCGATAGAACGTCCGCCGCGGTAGGCCGACCAGCTCGGCGGCTCGCACGCGGTTCCAGTTTGCGGCGCCCAGCGCCTGGAGGATGCGGTCCTTCTCGCTGGCCCGATGCTCGTCGATCGATCCGGCGACGTTCCAGCCCGCTGCCAGCGCTGCTGCCAGCCCCGCCGCCGGCGTGGCGCCGGCCAGGGGCTGCAGAGCGGGGGCGACGTGCGCCTCCGGCATCTCGAAGTCGTCGACCTCCAGCTCCGGCCCGTCGGAGAGGACCCACGCGTTGAGGAGCACGTTCTCCAGCTGGCGAACGTTCCCCGGCCACGCCTGACCGGCCAGCATGCGGAGCGCGGCGCGCGAGACGGAGCGACGCTCGCGGGTGTAGCGCGCGGCGAAGATGCCGAGGAAGTGATCGATGAGGATCGGGATGTCCTCGCTTCGTTCGCGCAAAGCCGGCACCCGGAGCTGGATGACGTTGAGCCGGTAGAAGAGATCCTCGCGAAAACTCCCGGCCCGCACCATCGTCGCCAGATCACGATGGGTCGCCGCGATGACGCGCGTATCGATCGGCTCCTCGCGCAAGCCACCGACCGGGCGCACGACCTTCTCCTGCAGGACGCGGAGGAGCCCGGCTTGCATCTTGTGCGGCATCTCGCCGATCTCGTCGAGGAGGAGCGTCCCTTCGCTGGCCTCGCGGAAGAGACCCTTGCGATCGCGCTCGGCGCCGGTAAACGCCCCGCGCACGTGACCAAACAGCTCGCTTTCGAGCAGGTTCTCGGGGATGGCGCCGCAGTTGATGCCGACGAAGGTCTTCTTGGCGCGATCGCCCGCGGAGTGAATCGCCCGCGCGATGATCTCTTTGCCCGTGCCGCTCTCGCCGGCGATGAGCACCGGCACGTCGGTGTCCTTGATGCGATCGACCAGCGCGTACACCCGACGCATCGCCTCGCTGGTGCCGACCAGGCCTTCGTAACCGAAGTGCCCGCGCAGAACCGCGCGCGCCGATTTGAGGTCGCGACGGGTGGCTTGCAGCTGCTGGGTGCGGTGGTCGAGGGTCTCTTCGAGCTTCTCGCGGGCCGAAGCGAGCTCGGTGTTGGCCTGGGCCAGCTCGTCGTTCTTGGAAGCGAGCTCGATCGCGCGCTTTTCGTTTTCGCTCACCAGACGGGCGGTCTCGATGGCGATCGCGATCTGGTCGGACAGGGCGAGGAGCAGCGTGAGGTCGTCGCCGGAACTCGCGCTCGGACGCAGTCGCGTCTCCAGGTAGAGCGCGCCGATGACGCCGGCCCCTGGTGATCGGATCGGCACGCACGCCACCGACTGGAGCATGAGCTGATGAACCGACACGAAATCGGCCATGCGCGCATCGTCGCGCGCCGAAGCCGTGACGACCGGCTCGCCGGTGCGGATCACACGGTCGGCGATCGATCGCGAAAAGCGCGTGTGCAGCTCGGCCGAATCGGGGTCGCGGTCGCGCGACGCGTGGATCGACAGATCGCCCGACGCCTCCAGCAGCGGCGACGCCTCCTCGTCGGCTGGCATGCCCTTGGCTTCGCGCCGGCTCTTGAGGATGACGAAGCCGCGCTCGGCATCGAGCAACGCGATGGCGAGATCGGTCACCTTCTCGAGCAGGCTCGGCAAGTCGTAGGTGCCGGAGATCTCGCGATTGATCTCGAGCACGCGGAAGATGCGATCGGCCCCCGATCGCGCGGTCCCCGGCGGCGCGCGAGACGCGGCGTTCACCGGCGCGGCCAGGGTGATCTCGGCCCGCATCGCGCGACGACGCGGATCGTTCCAGTAGACCTCGCGAAGATCGCGCGGCAGGCGCGCTGCGATCTCTTCGAGCACGCCGAGCGCAGCCTCGCGGTCGTTGCGTGCAGCGAGCTGCCGCCCGGCGTCGAGCTCGACGGCGGCGCGAACCTCGAGGGCGCGCCACGCCCACTCCCGCTGCCCCGACTCCTCGGCCGCGCGCAGCGCCGCGTCGAGCGCGGACCGCGCCGCCACGTCGTCGCCGGCCAGGAGCGCGACCCGCCCGCGGGCGAGGCCGAACAGCGGACGGTGCGCGCCGGTCGTGGAGACCGCCGCCTCGGCGCGGTCGATCTCCGCCTGCAGGACCTGCGCGCTTGCCCCGGGAAGCTGCGCGATGAAGAGCACACGCTCGAGGCGCGCCTCGGCAGCGTCGATCGAGCGCCCGATGATCTCGTAGGCCTCGGCGGCGCGCAGGCAGAGATCACCGGCGCGCGGCAGGTCGCCTGACTTGGCAGCGGACTCCGCCTCGAGCGACAGGAGCTGCGCCGCCTGGTGCGGCGGCAGCAGCGCGCGCTCGACGGTCAGCTCGACCAGCGACTGCTGCGCGCGCTCCAGACGACCGAGATAGATGTCGAGGTTGGCGAGGTTGAGCAGCGCCTGCCGCAGCGTCGCAATGCGACCGGAGCGGCGACCCATGTCGACGGCGGCCTCGAGATGCTCGATGGCGCTCGCCAGATCGCCGCGGTTCTTGGCGATCCCGGCGAGGTTCAAGCGCATGGTCGCGACGGTGCCAGCGTCCCCGGCCTGCTCCGCTGCGCCGAGGCCCTCGGCGTAGGCAGCGCTGGCATCGTCGAGCCGATCTTCGCGCTGCAAGGCGAAAGCCAGCGCGCCCAGCGTGACCGACAGGATGCGGCTCTCGCCGACGGCCCGCGCGTGGCGCACGCCGCGCTCGAGGATGTCGCGCGCTTCGTCGTGGCGGGAAGCGTAGCTCCGGGCGAGGCCCCCGATCGCCATCGCCTCGGCCGCGATCGCACGCTCGAAGCGGTCGCGCGGCGGGGCTGTGTCTTCCTGCGGCAGATCGATGCGGTGGAAGCTCTCCTCGGCATGCGACTCCGCGGACGCGTAGTCGCCGCCCCGAAGGTGCGCACGCGCGGCGTGGAGGTGCCACTCTGCGGCGTCGACCCCGCGCAGGCCTTCGATGTCCATCTCGAAGGGCCCCAGCTCGGCGAGCGCGCGCGCCGACTCGCCGCGGTTGGTCAGCAGGCGCGAGCGCGCGATCGCGAACGGCAACGACGTCTCGTCGACGTGACGCTCGAGCAGCTCGGCTGCTTCGTCGAAATGGCCGCGATCGAGCGCGGCGCGGATCGCTCCGATGTCGCCCGGGAGCGCAACGGCGCGCGACGGGGGCGCAACCGAGCCACCTTCCGAGCCGGGTGGCGCCAGGCGATCGACGTCGGAGGCGCCCACGACCGGTCGACCTTCGAGCTTCGCGACGATCGCGCGCACGCGCCCGGGCCAGCCGCGCGACCGCGACACGACATGGATGGCCACACCCTCGGGGAGGGATGGAATGGCGCGACGCACGAGATCGATGGCGACCCGATCGGCCAGCGGCGGCATCGAAAAGACGCGGAAGGTGCGGCCCGGCAGATCGGCGGCGCCTTCACCTGCCGCCACCAGCACGAGCTTCGCGCCCGCCTCGCGCAGGGCGTCGAGCCGCTCGAGCGCCGCCGGGGGGAGGACTTCGGCGTCATCGATCAGCACCACGAGCGATGCGGCGCTTTCGGCGATCACCTCCGGGTCGCGCTGCCCGTGGGCCGCCAGCTCGACGGTGAGCGTGCCGGTCGCGTCGGGCTCGCGCGCTTCGACGAACACGACTTGGAGCCCGGCAGCGCCCAGCGACCACGCGGCACGCCGCAGCAACGTGCTGCGTCCCGACAGTGAGGGACCGACCAGCACGATGCCGCCGCCACGCGGGAGCGACACGATCGAGGCGATGAAGTCCGACGCCGGCTGATCGAGCCCGACGATCGGCCACGCCGAGATCACGCCGCGCTGCGAGGTCGGGGGAATCGAGATGGCCAGGCGCAGCGCGCTGCCCACCTCGTCGACGCTGGGGTAGCGCGCCCCCGGCTCCTCCGCGGTCGCGCGACGAATGAGCGCCTCGAGCGACGCAGCCTCCGGAGCGAGCTCGTCCTTGCCGGCCTCGAAGACGTCGCGGATCGTCGCGCCCAGTGCATAGACCTCGGCGCGCGCCGTGATCGGCGCGCCGCTCAGCAGCTCGGGAGCAGCGAAGCGAGGCGTGAGACCCTGGGCCCGCGCGCCCCCCTCGCGATACGTCGCCGCGAGCCCCAGATCGACCAGCGTGCCCTTGCCGTCGGGACCGACGATGACGTTCGCCGGCTTGATGTCGCCGTGCAGGAGGAGGGCGCGATGCAGGAGGGTCAGCTGGTCCGCAGCGTGGGCGAGCGCCACCAGCGACGCGCGCGAGCTTGCGCCGTTCTTGATCCGATCGGCGAGGCTCTCGCCTTCGACGATCTCGCGGACGAGGTACGGCCGCTTGCCCATCCGACCGAAGCGGACGATGCGCGGGACCCCGAGACCTTCGAGGCCGGAGAGCGCCGCCGCCTCGCGAACCAGCGCCGAAAGCTCGCGCTCGTCGGCGTCGTCGGCGAGGACCTTCATCGCAAGCTCGCGACCGCCGTGGCGGTCGCGCACGCGCCACACCTCGCCACCGCCGCCCTTGCCGAGCGCGGCGATGGCTTCGTAGCGAGGCGGAAACGGAGGCCGCGTCTCGGGAGGCGCCACGATCCCGTCTCAGATCGGCAGGCGGTATCCGGCGCCGAGGCCGAAGAAGAAGCCGGTGATGGAGAACCCGGTGTCGAGGCGCAGCTGGGTGTCCTTGAAGGGCTTGGCGCGGAACGCGATGTGCGGAAGCGACAGGTAGGGAACGATGAACGGCTTGCCTCCGCCGTTCGCCAGGCTCGCCTCGGAGTAGCCCCGGTAGTGGTTGTTGGAGGCGTCGCAGTACGCCTGCCCCTCGTCGTCGACGGCGCCGGGTCGACCCGCACCGGTGCACTCGCCCCACGCGCTCGGGTCGTCGGGGCTCGCCGCGACGGGTTGGTCGGGGTTGTTGCGGTTGAACTTCTTGGGGTACGCCTGCGAGCGAAAGAGATCGCCGAGCACGCCGGCAACGCCGACGTCACCGCCGATGAGGAAGCTGAAGCGCCCTTCCTGATCGATCGGGATGTTCGCCATGATGTCGATGCTGGCGACGAGCAGCTTCATGTCGCTCGACGCCAATTCGAACGCGCGATCCGGGTCGCCCCGTTCCTTGAACAAGAACCCATCCATCGAGTAGTCGGCGTACCCGAGGTGCATGTCGAGCTCGAGCGGGCCGCGGCGATAGGTGAGCTCGGGACCGAACTCGAAGGCGTTCACCGTCGAGCCGCCCTCGACGAACAGGTTGATCATGAACTTGGGAATGATGAAGTTGCGAAAGCGGACGCCCAGGAACCAGTAGCTGTGGTCCTCGAGCTCGCGGATGCCGACGCTCGACGCGGCGAGCGCCTGATCGCTGCTGGTCTCGGCGTTCGGGTCGGTGGTGTCGGTGCCGGGAGGTGCCCCGGGCGGCTCGGTCGGCTTCTTCGCCTCCTGGCACGGCGGCTCCGGCTGGCCAGGCTCGGCTGTCGGGCGCGACTGCCCAGGTGGACAAGGCTGATCCGGAGCCGCGGGCGCTGGCGCGGCTGCCGGGCTGGGCTTGACGGGCGCAGCTGTCGGGTCGTCGAAGACCGTCTTGGTAGGGGGCGCAGCGGGCTCGGTCTGCGCGAGCGCCGCACCTTCGGAAGCGAGCAGCAGCGCCGCCGCGGTGAGACCAATCGCCTGGAGACGACGTGAAGGAAGGGTAAGCATGACCAGTTCTCGCAGGTGAAGACGAGCCAGCTCGCGTGCCGAACAGTGCGCGGCACCTCGGAAGCCCGAAGGGCTCGAGACGACTGACCGGCGGATCATAGACGGCCTTGCCGTGCGGCCCGCACTTCTTGAGACAACCGCCCGGTTTGCGCCGACCTGGCTCCTCGGAGCAAGATGGTGCCAGGCTGCCTTTGCCATGATCTTGAACTCCACCGTGGTCGAGCAGACCATCGACCGCGACACGCGGGGTCGCTTCGCCAAGGAGCTGGTGCTCGTGCGCGCGCCCTCCAGCACCCACGCCGATGGAGTGCCGCTCGCGATGATCCGCAAGCGCAATGCCGACAACGCCGGCGGCACCATCGGGACGGTGGTCCTCCTCCATGGTTACGGCCAAAATCGGTACGCCTGGCACCTTCCGGCCCGCAGCCTCTTCAACCATCTCGCCCATGCGGGCTTCGACGTCTTCAACCTCGAGCTCCGCGGGCACGGCCGCTCGCGTCACCTGGGCGCCCACCCGCCGAACCACGTCACGACCTTCGTCGAGGAGGATGTGCCGGCGGCGATCGAGGAAGTGCAGCGGCTCGCCGGTCCGCGCCCCGTCTTCCTGGTCGGCCACTCGCTGGGCGGGCTCGTGGCGTACGCGTCGGCTGCGAAGCTGCAGGATGCGATTGGCGGCGTCGCGACGCTGGGCAGCCCGTACCAATTCACCCATGGATCGTGGGCTCTTGCGATCCTGGGCAGCGCGATGCTCGCGCTCGATCGACGCGTCTCGTTCGGGCACGGCGGCATCGAGCTCAAGCCCCTCATGGAGTCGGTGCGTCTGCTGCGCAGCTTCATCGAGAGCCCGGCCTTCTTGTTCCCGATCCGCGGCTTCGCGCCGGGAGCGTTGGAGCCGCACGTCTTGGCGCAGCACATGTCGCTGGCGATGGACGTAGGCAGCGTTGCCGTCTTGCGTGGCATGTTCCACTCCGCCGCCGAGGCGCGGCGCGGCGGCCATTGCCTCGGTCAGCTGTCCAACTACGCTGCCGGCTTCGAGTCGCTCGAGGACCTGCCGCTGCTCATCATCTCCGGGACCAAGGACGATCTGGCGCCTCCTGCCTCGGTGATCCCGGCCTACGAGCGCAGCCACTCGCGCGACAAGACCTACCGCACCTTCCCGCGCGGACACCTCGATCTACTGATCGGCCGCGACTCGCCGCAGACCATCTGGCCGCTCCTCGAGTCGTGGCTTTCCCGGCGCGCGCGGCGGCTCGACGCGCGCTCCCCCGCGGCGGCGTGAGCCCGGCTACGATCACACCACGCAACATGTCACTCAAAGACAAGATCCTCGAGACGGGCGTCTCGCTCGCCCAGAATCCCGCGCTCTCCAAGCTGGTCCAGGACGAGCGGTTCATGAAGCTGGTCGTGATGGCGCTCAGCGTTCCCGGCCGAGTCTCGACCTTCAGCGCGGACCAGAAGGAGCGCTTCGCCAAGGAGATGGGCCTGGCCACACACGACGAGGTGCGCGAGCTGCAGCGCCAGGTGCAGGCGCTGGAGGATCAGGTGCGCGATCTGGAGAAGCAACGCTGACGTCGGCGCCGGGCGACCGCCATACCGACGAGCAGCGTTGCGCCCAGGGCCCAGCCGCTGGTCGCCTTGCCATACGCGCCGGGCGATCCGACCGCGCAGCCCCCTTCTTCGGCGGGGGCCGCGGGCTCATCCTCTGGGGCGATGGTGCTGCCGTCGCAGTTGGTGCTGTCGAGTCGACAGTCGAGACCGCACAGCATCTCGCCTTTGCCGAGGTTCTGGCTTTCGCAGGTCGCGCCGCGCAGCTCGTCGCTGTCGCAGGTCTCCGCCGCACCGAGGATGCCGTCGCCGCAGCTACCGCTCGACGATGCGTTATCGGGATCTCCGGGCGCCGAGCTGATGCCGCCCGGATCGGGATTTCCTGTCCGCCAGGTGCCGTCGGGATCGCCAAGCTCCTCGCCGTTGCTCACGCCGTCGCCGTCGGAGTCGCGCGCCGCCAGCTCCGGGCCCCAGTTCACGTGCATCTCGCCCGCGGACGCCCCGTCCACCAGGTAGCTGCGAACGTCGGAGCCGAACGGGTTGAAGATCACCCCGCCGCCGACCTCGTGGCAGGTCTGGCAGCTGCGGGCGCGGCCGTTGGGCACCTCGTCCACGCGAAATGATCTCGCCTCGGCGAGACCGGCAACCGAGGTGACGAAGGCGAAGGAGGAGAAGAGGACTGCCGGACGCACTGCAGCGAAGTCTACTTCGCGGACCCTGACTGCGCCGGCGGCTTCTTTGCGCGTACCCGTTCACGGGCTGCCGAGATTGGTGTCCTTGTCAACAACCTTGCTCTCTCGAGAAATTCACAGGAAGACGGAAGACCGAAGGGCTTGGATTGATGTGCACAACACAGAACCTTCCCGCCTTCCTGTTCAAATTTCCCGCATTTGCAGGTGCTTGTCCCCGTGGCCGTCCCGCAAGGAAAAAAAAAGGCGGGGTTTCCCCCGCCCTTCGTGAAGCCTGCCTCGGCTCGCGCGAGCTACTTGGCGTCGCCGCGGGCGTAGATGCTGGCGACGTAGTCGAGCACGTCGCGCGCCGAGACCTCGTTGTAGCCGAAGTACTTCATCATCCGGCTCTTGATGATGTCGATCTTCTCCTGCGTCTCCTTGTCGATGACGTTGGAGACGAGCGTCTGGAGCTTGATCGAGTCCTTCTGATCTTCGAATAGCTTGAGCTCGAGGGCGCGGCGAAGGCGATCGTTGGTGTGCCAAACGAATCGCTTGCCGTCGACCGCGAGGGCGCCGATGTAGTTCATGATCTCCCGGCGGAAGTCGTCTTTGCGCGACTCCGGGATCTCGATCTTCTCCTCGATGCTGCGCATGAGGCGCTCGTCGGGCTCGACGTCCTGGCCGGTGAAGCGATCCTTGACCTTCTCCTTGAGGGTGAAGGCCTTGATCGCGTCGATGTAGTTCGCGGCAAGCTTCTCGATCGCGTCCTCGTCGGCGCTGATCGCGCGCTGGACCTCGTTCTTGACGAGCTCCTCGTACTCGCGCTTCACGATCGATATCGCCTCGGCGTAGCGCTTGCGCTCATCCTCGTTGGTGATGAGTGAGTGGTGGCGCAGGCCCTTCTCGAGCTCGTTGAGGACCATGAACGGGTTGATCGTCCCCTCGCCCGACTCGTTGACGAGCGCGTTGGAGATCTTGTCCTGCACGTAGCGCGGGCTGATGCCGCTCATGCCTTCGCGCGGCGCCTCCTTGCGCAGCTCTTTGACGGTGTCCTGGGTGTAGCCGGGCAGGACCTTGCCGTCGTAGAGCTTGAGCTTCTGGAGGAGCTGCAAGTTGTGCTTCTTCGGGTCCTCGAGGCGCGTGAGGCACGCCCACATGGCGGCGACCTCGAGGGTGTGGGGGGCGATGTGCTTGCCCTTGATGCGGTCCTTGTTGAAGTCCTTTTCGTAGATGCGGATCTCTTCGGAGACCTTGGTGATGTACGGGATGTCGATCTTGATCGTGCGATCCCGCAAGGCCTCCATGAACTCGTTGTTCAGGAGCTTCTTGTATTCGGCCTCGTTGGTATGGCCGAGGATCAGCTCGTCGATGTCGGTCTGCGCGAACTTCTTCGGCTTGATGCGGTGCTCTTGGGATGCGCCGAGCAAGTCGTAGAGAAACGCGACGTCGAGCTTGAGCAGCTCGATAAACTCGATGATCCCGCGGTTGGCGACGTTGAACTCGCCGTCGAAGTTGAAGGCGCGCGGATCGGAGTCCGAACCGTACTCGGCGATCTTGCGGTAGTTGATGTCGCCGGTGAGCTCGGTCGAGTCCTGGTTCTTCTCGTCTTTGGGCTGGAAGGTGCCGATGCCGACGCGGTTCTTCTCGCTCAGCAGAAGGCGGCGGCAGCGGATGTGGCGATTGACCACCTCCGACCAGTTACCGCGGTACTTGTCGATCAGGCGCGCGAAGATGAAGCGGCTCGCCGGGTCGAGGTCGCCTTCGACCTTGATCTCGACCTGCTTGTTCTCGAGGGCAAGCTCCTTGATGGCCTTGGCCCGCCACTCGAGAGGGATGAGCTTGAGCGGCTCCTCGTGCATCGGGCTGGGGAACCGCTCCGACTCGGTCGCGGGCATCCCGATGTCGGCCAGATCGATCCAGTCGAAGGTGTAGAGCGCGCCGTCGGGCGTGCGCGAGTAGTGCTCGAGACCCTTCTTGAGCATGCGCGCGATGGTCGACTTCGACGAGCCGACCGGTCCGTGCAGGAGGATGACGCGCTTTTCGGGACCGTAGCCCTCGCTTGCCGCCTTCAGAACATGCACGAGGCGCATGAGCGGGATGTCGAGGCCGAAGACCGCATCCTTGCCGCCGTCGATCTCGTCCTTGAAGAAGTTGTACCGGACGAGCTTCTTCTTGTTGTCGGTGTACTCCTCGATCCCGTACCGGATGATCATGTCGTAGACGCGCTGGAACGCGTTGCGCGTCACCTGCGGGCTCTTGCGGACGATCTCGAGGTACTCCTCGAACGAGCCTTCCCACGACAGATCGCGGTAGAGGTCGTAGTCCTGCATCGCCGCGATCTGCGCGACCATCCCGGTGGCTTGGGTCATTCGAGGAACCGTCCTTGTCTTTCGGTGGGGCGGGCAGAATAGCTCACGTCACCGCAGCGCGTCGCGCGCCAGGCGAGCAGGCAACGGCAAGCCGTGGACGCAGGCGGTGACTCAGGCGTCGTGCAACTCGTCGAGCACCTCACGCACGCGGGCCAAAAGCTGCACGGGCCTCAGTGGCTTCTCGAGCAGCGCCGACTCGCGGCGGTCGATGCCTCGATGCGCGAGATCGTCCTCGGTCGAGCCGGTGATGAAGAGCACG
>Ga0105046_10003455_pt1 | contig 25033 bp, 25 predicted proteins | sample MAT03_FD_78385 | JGI IMG/M metagenome (GOLD analysis project Ga0105046, IMG submission 78385) | Freshwater microbial communities from Lake Fryxell liftoff mats and glacier meltwater in Antarctica - MAT-03 (megahit assembly) | ecosystem: Environmental > Aquatic > Freshwater > Ice > Liftoff...
AATTGCCGGCCGTGGGCAAGGCCGTGAGTGCCAGTCAACCGTTCGGCGAGATCGAATCGGTGAAGGCCGTATTCGATTTGAATGCCCCGGTATCAGGCACGGTGGCGGAGAAAAACCTGGCCGTCGAGAAAGACCCGTCGATCATCAACTCGGACCCATACGGGAAAGGCTGGATGATCAAGATCAAGCTGACGGCAGGTGCAAGTACCGATCATCTGCTAACATTGGAGCAGTACGAGAAGCAGCTCGCGGAACATTGATTCTTGGAGGTGGTCATGATTGCGACAGCAAATCCCGTGCGCATGCGTGGGGGCCAACAAATTGCTGAGGCCCTAGTAGATGCATTATCGGAATTGGAGATTGAGCAGCCAATCGTTTTGAACGGAGTGGCTTGGGAAACGTACGAACGACTCCTCGTCGAACGAGATCGCACTCGTCCAGGGGTTCGGTTGGTGTTCGACCGGGGGAGACTAGAAATCATGAGTGTGTCGCTTACGCACGAGAGGTGGAAAAAGGCTCTCGCTCGGCTGATCGAAACTCTCGCCTTGGCCCTCGACATTCCACTCGTCGCATCGGGAAATCTGACGATTAGAAATGAGGATTTGGCGAGGGGCCTTGAGCCCGACGAGAGCTACTACGTGCAAAACGCATCGGCGATGCTCGGCATTGGGGAATTAGACCTGACGCGCGATCCTCCATTCGATCTGGCAGTCGAAATCGAATACTCTCGATCGATCATCAATCGTCTGCCGATCTTGGATGCTCTCAAAGTTCGCGAAGTCTGGCGTTACGATGGCGAACAGATGCGAGTACTGATTCGTCGTCCAGAGGGCGGATACGCCGAGGCTTCGGCGAGCGAGGCGTTCCCGCAAGTCCCGCTCGGCATCTGGAACGAGTTCTTGAAGCGGGTGGGGACGGTCGACGACACGAAATTAGCTCGTGAGTTTTACGATTGGGCAACACAGAATCTGGAGAAGTCGCCAGGGGAACAGAAATCATGATTGTCGCGAAAAGTGTACCAGTCGTCGTTAAAGCAAGAAAGCGCAGGGTCTGGCTTGAAGACGCACTGCTGGAACTCGGACCCGGAGAACGTGTCTCCGCAACTGGGATTCCGTGGTCGGTCTACACGAGGCTTGCGGATTTCCGCAATGAACATCGTTCAGGAGTGAGGATCACTTTCGACCGGGGGAGTATCGAAATCATGTCGCCGCAATACCGCCATGAGAAGCCCAATTTCCGGTTGAGCATGCTGGTAATAGCCTTGGCCGAGGAGTTGGGAATCGAATTCGTGAATATCGGATCGACCACTCTTCGATGCGTGGATGCCGCGCAGGGTCTTGAGTCGGACGTATGCTTCTACATTGGACATGCTCGGTCTGTTATTGGGGTGAAAGATATCGATCTCGCGGTTCATCCGGCACCTGACCTGGCCATCGAAGTTGACAACACATCGAGTTCAGTCGACAAAGAGCCTATTTACCATGGGATGGAAGTGCCCGAGATTTGGCGGCATGACGATGAGGAAGTCGTCGTTCGGCATCGAGCGGACAACGGCGTGTACATTACGGCTGAATGCAGCTTATCGTTTCCCAAAGTGACCGCGGCAGACTTAACGAAGGTTCTCGATTCGACAAACGACGATGGCGATGCAGCATTCCTCAGACAGTCTCGCGTTTGGGCGAAGCAAATGCTCGCCCGTTGATATTGGTCCTTTCTACCGAAATGAAGTGGGATTAGCAGCCCACGGTAGAACTGGACCAGAAGCAGCTTGCGGAACATTGATTCTTGGGGGTGGCCATGATTGCGACAGCAGAACCGAAATCAAAATATCGGAAAAGTCACACTTGGCTTTGCGACGCACTGCTCGAGCTTGGCCTCGGAGAAAGCGTTTATGCCACAGGTGTTCCCTGGTCCACTTATACAGGACTTGCGGATTTTCGCGATGAACATCGTTCGGGTGTAAGAATCACGTTTGACCAAGGGAGGATCGAACTTGTGTCGCCTAGATACCGCCATGAAAAGCCGATCTCCCGCCTTGTGAGAGTCATTTCCCAGTTGGCACGCGCCTTTAACCAGCCTTTCCAAACGGCTCGCACTACAACCTTGCGACAAGAGGGAGCGGAAAAAGGTCTGGAACCTGACGATTGCTGTTACCTTGCGAATGCTCCGGCCATCCAGAACGTCGAGGACATCGACCTCGACGTCCATCCACCGCCTGATCTGGCGATCGAGGTCGACTCGACCAACAGTTCGGTCCCGAAGGAGCCAATCTTTGCCAGCATGGGGGTTCCAGAACTTTGGCGGTTCAAGGATAAGACCGTGGTCATTCGTCTTCTAGGTGCTGATCGGCAATACGTGACAAGCGCGAACAGTCTAGCTTTTCCCCCTATTACGAGCGAAAGTTTGACGAAGCTCCTGCGAGAAACTGACACCAAGTTTGACGAAAACGAAGCAGATGATTTTTTCCGCGCCTGGGCGATGGCTCAAAAACTAGCTGCAACTTCCTGACGATCTTCTTCGGAGTTCCCCCGTTGCCGTACATTCTGAACACGCCCGCCGATGTTGCTTCCATGTTGAAGTCCATCGGTGCTTCCTCGATCGACGAACTTTTCGCACCTATTCCGCCGGACATTCGCTTCGGTCGCGAGTTGCAGATTCCTTCCGCACTCAGCGAGATCGAACTCACACAACATGTCGATGCACTGGCACGCAAGAATCAAGCGTCAGGATCGGGCGTCTGCTTTCTCGGCGGCGGAAGTTACGACCACTTCATCCCGACCGTGGTCGATGCCATCGCGGGCCGCAGCGAGTTTTACACCGCGTACACCCCGTATCAGGCCGAGGCGAGCCAGGGAAGCTTGCAGGCTTTTTTTGAATATCAGACTCTCATCTGCCAACTCGCTGGATTGGATGTTGCGAATGCCAGCCTCTATGAGGGAGGATCCGCGGTTGCGGAAGCCGTGTTGATGGCCATCCACTTCACCGATCGTAAGGGCAACGTGATCGTGCCGGAAACGTTGCACCCGGAATATCGACAAGTATTGGACACGTTTCTAATCAACCTTGGCGTGAAGGTCATCACGCTTCCATGCCCGGATGGATACTTTAATCCGGACGATTTGAAGAAAGCGATCAACGATCAAACCGCTGCCGTCGTGGTGCAGAATCCCAATTTCTTCGGCCATCTGGAAGAAGTGGCGGAGATCTCTCGCATCGCGAAGGCAGGTGGCGCGCTCTCGATCGTGAGCTTCGATCCCATCAGCGTCGGCGTGTTGAAGACCCCCGGCGATATGGGAGCCGACATCGCGGTCGGCGAGGGCCAGTCGCTCGGCACGCCGATGGGCTATGGCGGTCCCTATCTCGGCATCATGGCGTGTCGTTCGGAATTCGTGCGCAAGATTCCGGGCCGCATCGTCGGTGAGACAACGGACCGCAACGGCAAACGCTGCTGGGTACTCACCCTGCAAACCCGCGAGCAACATATCCGCCGTGACAAAGCGACCAGCAACATCTGCACGAACCAGGGGCTTTTCGCCTTGCGGGCCACGGTGTACCTGACCGCCCTCGGTCCACAGGGCTTGAAAGAGACGGCCGAGTTGTGTTTGCAGAAAGCCCACTACGCGGCCGAGCAACTCGCGAGTATTCCGGGCGTGTCGCTGGCGAATCGACGGCCGTTCTTCAAGGAGTTCGCACTGCGGGTGAAGGGGGATGTGCCGGCCATCCTGAAGAAACTTCAAGCTCGCGGCTACTTCGCGGGGTTACATGCCGGTCGCTGGTATCCGAAGCTCAACGACGTGCTAATCGTGGCCGTGACGGAAAAGCGAACGAGAGGTGAAATCGACGAACTTGTTTCACTCATAAAATCAGAAATATGACTGGGAGAAGCTTCGAGTCTTCTCGATTCTCCCTGGGAACTGTACCAAACGTGAGCCACAATATCGTGAAAAAAATGGCTCGAATTTGATCGAGATGTTCGCCCGCGACTTGTGTCGCGTGCGGACATCTCGAATGCCTCACGGCCAGCAAATCTCCCGACCACCAAATCACAGGTTCATCCCCGTCAAGAACTCCACGTTCGACTTGGTTCGCTTCATGCGGCTGACGAGCATTTCCATCGCCTCGACCGGGTTCATGTCGGCCAGCACTCGGCGCAGCAAGCGCGTGCGGTCCAGTTCCTCGGCGTGGACCAGCAATTCTTCCTTGCGAGTACCGGAACGATTGACATCGATGGCCGGCCAAACTCGCTTATCGACGAGTCGACGATCCAGATGCAACTCCATGTTGCCCGTGCCCTTGAATTCCTCGAAGATCACGTCATCCATGCGCGAGCCGGTGTCGATGAGGGCCGTGGCCAGAATGGTCAGTGAGCCCCCTTCTTCCACATTACGGGCGGCACCGAAGAAGCGTTTCGGCTTCTGCATCGCGTTGGAATCGAGACCACCGGAGAGCAGCTTGCCGCCGCCCGGTGCTTCGGTGTTGTGGGCACGCGCCAAGCGCGTGATGGAATCGAGCAGAATGACCACGTGCTTCTTGCGTTCGACGAGACGCTTCGCCTTCTCCAGCACGATCTCACTGACGTGAATGTGCTGATCGGGCGGCTCGTCGAATGTACTGGCGACGACTTCGACGTTTGGCCCGGTCACCACGCGTTGCATATCCGTCACTTCTTCCGGCCGCTCGTCGACCAGCAGGATTATGACGTAACAATCCGGGTGGTTCTTGGAAATCGATAGGGCCATTCGTTGCAACAGAACGGTCTTACCGGCACGGGGCGGGGAGACGATCAACCCACGCTGTCCCTTGCCGATCGGCGTAACGATATCGACCACGCGACCCATGAGTTCCTCGCCACCGGATTCGAGAATGAATCGGGCATTCGGATGGAGCGGAGTCAGGTCTTCGAAATTTGTGACGCTAGCCGTCTCTTCTGGTGAAGCATGATTCACCAATTCAACCTGCATTAGGGCGAAGTTATCTTGGCCCTCGATCGGTAAGCGAATCGGCCCTTCGACAACGAGGCCCGTCTTAAGTCCCATGCGTCGTATCTGGCTCGGCGAGACGTAAATATCTTCCGGGCTGGCCAAGTAGCTGTGTGCCTGCGACCGCAGGAAGCCGTACCCGTCGGGCAGGACTTCGAGGGTGCCGGAGCCACGGACGATTTCGCCGCGCTCGATCTGTCGGCGAACAATGCCGACGATGAGTTGGGCTCGGTTCATGCCGGTGTGATCGGCGATGCCTTCGTGTTCGGCCTGGGCGAAGAGTTTTGGCATCGCCAGCCGGTACAGATCGTCCAGTCGCGAGCCGGGACCGACAGGAGCAGTGCCATCAGCAGGAGGCATGGGCGCGGGCCGACGCATCGGCGGATGCTGAGCGTGAGGCGGAGCAGGCCGGCGTGGCGGGGGACGATCATCCCCGGGCGGGGCGGACGGGCCAGATGGACCAGAAGGAATGCGGCGGCGGACGGGAGCGGCCCTTTGTGGGCCCTCGTCGCGGTCGGCGACGGACATGGCAGAATCCTCGTGAATCAGAAAGGAGTTATGACGGTGATGATTGGGCGAACAGGGTTTTGGGGGCCTCGCATCCTGCGGGGAAACCTTCGAGCAAGTCGGATCAAGTTTGGAACCTTTGCATTCGCCCGGGGGCGAATCTCAAGAGCCCTTCAGTCGCAACACGTTGAGGCAACAGACACGCTACGCAGCGCGAAAAAATGCCGGGTCGATCCATCGCACTGGATCAGCGGTCCACAATGTTGAATGAGATTCTAGCACGTCTGGCAAGGGAATCTAGTCGATTTTTGTAAGGCGGGCTGCCGATCCTTTATAGAAGGCTCGGAGTGAACTCGATCTGGGGCGGTCGTTACAAAGTGCGGCTGCCGCGAAGCGGAATTATGCTGCCGCGGCCTGTAGCAATTCGTCAAACTGATCCGAGGTGACCAGCCCGAGGTTCTCTAGCTGAATACGCGTGCCCGCGAGCAGGTAGTTGGGCACGAGGTCATTGGGCTTATGAAGCATCGTCATGTATGGCTTCTCCCACTGTTTGTGCCAGTAGTTGACATGCGAGCCTTTGACTACCTCCTTGCGAAAGCCCAGCTCTTCCAGGGAGGCATCGAACTGAGCGAAAGTGATCTGGCTATTCATGGTGAATTACTCCTGCCGTCTGATCCTGAATTCGCTGCCGGTATGTTCGGAACAGTCGAACTGCCGCGGGATCGAGAACCTGGTTCGCCGGAATGCGAACAGTCAATTCCGCTGAGCCACGTGCTTCGCGAAATCGATGAGCACCGGTGAAGGCGGCTTGAATGTAATGCCAATATGCCCGATCATTTGGCGCGTCATAAACAATCAGGATCACCGGATACGTCTCAGCTAACCACCCACGCAGGTGCGCTCGCTCGATTTGACAGGTTACAAACCGCCCATTGCTGACTTTTCGGAGCGCATCCGTCGCTTTGACTTGCGAGTAGATCAGGCCCACCTCGGGTTCGCCATCGTCGGTATACGTCGATATTATCACATCCAGACCATAATCGTGAACAATTCGCTGTGCGGTGTGGCCCGCACGAAGTGCCTGGCGTTCGACGTAGTTCACGCTCAAGTCGGCGATCACGTGCTCGCGAGTACGACGCTTGCGCGGGCCTGGAATTTGGCCGGGTATCGAATCACCCTTCGGGTTGTCGTCAATGATAGCCCGGCAGCAGGAGTCTACCCTTCAACGTGAGCCGAACTTCGATGATGGAATACTGATGGAAATCGTGAACTTCGCCGGCTTAACGCCGGCTCCAGTCATGAATCGGCATGGAACACCTCCTCCGACATTCTAAAATGGCGACGGCAGGCGGCGAAGAAGGTTGTCGTGGTCTTCGTGCGGATGGCCGAAGGAAGCATCAAATCGCTCGCGTGATCAAGAGCTACGACAGTCCCTCCAGCCAGAGGGTCGCTGCCGCATCGCTTGGCATCCGCCAGTCGCCGCGAGGCGACAGGCTGACCGAGCCGACCTTCGGACCATCGGGCAGACACGAACGCTTGAATTGATTTGCGAAGAAACGGGTCAAGAAAACGCGTAGCCACTTCTTGATTTCGTCAGGCGAATATGGCCGATCGAACTTTACGAAAGAGGCGAGATAGAGAATCTTCTCAGGAGTCGCCCCGTAGCGAAGGAAATGGTACAAGAAAAAATCGTGCAATTCGTATGGGCCAATCGTGCTTTCGGTCGATTGGGATTTGCCATCGCTGGTCGTGGGCAACAGTTCGGGTGAAATCTCCGTGGCCGCGATGTCCAGGAGAGTTTTGCGAGCCTCGCCGTCGAACTCATTCTCGGCCGCCCAGCGCACCAGGAACTTGACCAGCGTTTTGGGAACACTGATGTTCGGGTTGTACATGCTCATGTGATCGGCGTTATAAGTACACCATCCAAGAGCCAACTCGGACAGGTCGCCGGTGCCAACCACGAAGGCCGTGTTCATGAGCAAGCTGGTTCGAGTCCGTGCCTGGACATTTTCGAATGTAAGATCGCTACGTCGATCCGCCGGAAGTGAACTCAGTTTTGCAATCAAGCCCGCCACATCGAGCTTTTCCAGTGCGATGCCAAACGGCGCATGTCCCAGGGCCTTCATTTCGTCCAGGCAAAGTTGCCGGATATCAATTTCGCGGAAGCCGATGCCAAGAGACTTCATGAGCGACTTGGCGTTCACGAGCGTACGGCTCGTGGTGCCGTAACCTGGCATTGTGAGGGCCTGAATTCGCTCGCGGCTCGCTCCAATTTGATCGAGGGTTTTGCACAGAACCAAAAGGGCCAGCGTTGAATCGAGCCCGCCGGAAACGCCGATCGCGACGGGGGGCTTGCCAATCTGTTCGAGACGACGACCCAGCCCGGAAACTTGGATGTGGAAGATTTCGTCGCACCGCTCGCGAAGTTCGCTCTCCACTGCTGGCACGAACGGATGTGCGACGACCGTGCGAGCAAGCGAAACACTGCTCGGCCGTTCGGCGAGTTCAAAGTCGATTCTGCGATACTCTTGTTTCAGGCCCCGTGTCAAAACCGCATCGGCAAAGCTCGTGGTCTGCGTTCGATCCATCCGAAATCGATCGAGATCGACGTCCGAAATCGTCAAATGATCGTCCCGTCGAAAGCGTTCGGATTCGGCAAGGAGCGTTCCATTCTCGGCAATCAGCGCATGGCCGCCGAAGACGAGGTCCGTGCTGGACTCGCCCAGACCGGACGACGAATACACGTAACTGGCCAGGCACCGGGCCGACTGTTGAATGACGAGCGATCGCCGATAATTCGCCTTCGCGATGGTCTCGTTGCTGGCGGATAGATTCAGACACACCGTCGCGCCGTGCAGCGCCTGAAGCGAACTGGGCGGGACCGGGCTCCAGAGGTCTTCGCAAATCTCGACGCCGACGACGCAACCCGGCATCGACGAACAGCGGAACAGCAAATCGGTTCCAAAGGGGACTTGCTTGCCAAACAATTCGACGATGTTGCTGAACGCGGTCGAGGCCGGGGCGAAGAAGCGGGCGTCGTAATATTCCTTGTACGTTGGCAAATAAGACTTGGGAATGATGCCGAGCACTTCGCCGCGATGCACGACGGCTGCGCAATTGAAGACTTGATCGTCGATGAGCAGGGGCAAACCGACAACCGCCAGGCCCTTGAAGCCTCGAGCCGACGCGGAGGCAATCTCTTTCAGGGCATTAAGGGCACCGTCTTGCAACGTGCGTTGAAAGAACAAGTCGCCGCAGGTGTAGCCCGTGAGGCCCATCTCGGGAAAGACGATGACATCGACCGACTCGGCGGCAGCACGATGCATCAGGTCAATAGTTCGACCAGCATTGAAGCGCGTGTCGGCAAGCCGAAGTTGCGGTACGGCGGCGGCAAGTCGGACAAAACCATGACGGGGCATTGAATATACTCGATCGTTCAGACCAAATGAATTCGTACACCTGTGTATTGCTTTAGCGATTTCTTCATCGTCAAGAACTCATCGCAGCCATGAAAAGTAGCTGCGGCAAGGTGGATCGAGTCTGTGACCACAAAGCGATATCTGCCACGGATCTCCGCAGCGAGATTGAAAACGTCCTCGCTCAATGAAACCAATAAGCCTGGTGCGAAGAAAATGTCAACATCGACCAACAGTTTTGGCCGTCCTCGCAAAAGAGCCAACGCACGGCATTCCATTCGTGACAATTCTGAGAAAACCGTGTCTGCACTCGACTGAAAGATTTTCGCACTGACAGCACCGGAGTATGGCACATTCCCGTCGATGAAATGCATCACCAGTGGAGTGTCGACATAGAACGCATAATTGCGGCTCACTCATCTTCGAGGGGAACTGCGTTGAGTAATGCGTCTAGCTCCTCGGTCGTCATCGGGACATGGCCACGTTCCTTTTGCGATGCACGAATCTTGGCGACCGCCTCCATCATGGTCATCTTTGGTTCCACGTTCTGTCCCATCGGCTCGATGATCAATTTCACTCGGGCTCCATCGAGAGAAAGCGGACGATCCAGGTGGACAGTGGTCCCATTCGTCACTGTTCCAGTCACGACGATTGATTCGGTCATAAATGCTTCCCGTGCATTATTTCCCAGCACCTACAAGAGGCATTATCGCAGAATCCTCCAGCATAGGTAAGCCCAACGCCGTGGACGCCTTCGCATCCACTAGCGCCGGCAACTTGACATGCCCATCGCGATAAAGCGTGTTGTAAGCACAAAACGGCACGACGTGCCCGCTGGGTAGGATGTGGGCCAGGCAGCACTTCATCACACGGCGCGTGTCAAAGGTGTAAGCGTCCAGAAAGGCCGTCAGCGTGACGCGGAAGACGTCGGCTCCGGTCAATTGTTCGGCGAGAGCCTTGGCCGCGAAATCATCGACGACACCAGGCGAACAGCCTTCTGGTCCGCAACCGCAATTGCCGGAGGCGTCGATGGCACGCGAGATGATCTGCTTCGCCCGATTCGGTGTGTAAACAATCGAGTTGGCGATCAGGTCCATGTGCTTGGTGACGTCGATCATTCGAGAAACGGGGATCGGCGTACTTCCGCCGCGATAGATGTAGGCCATGAGATGGCAATTCGGATGCGCACACGGCAGTGGGTAGAAGTCCGTTTCTTCCAAAAGCCGATTGGTTTGTGAGACGAGGGCCTTCGCCAAGTCGGGCATCGTCACGCGGCGTTCCAGCTCGGCCGTCGGCAAATGTCGGCCACAATACGTGGCCAACTGATAACTCACTCCTCGGACGCTGGGCCGTTCCAACCCGAATTGCAAGACCCGGCCGACCTCGTGCAGGTTCGTGGTGTGCTCTACCGTGCAGACGAGCGTGCAGCGTATCCCCGCTCGTTCGAGATTGTCGAGTGCTTTCAGCTTCGTCTCGGTCAGCCGTTCGCCTCGAAGTTTCTCGCTGGTGGAATCATCGAAGCCATCGAACTGCAAATAGATTTCGAGTCGATCCTGCATGTCGGCAAGTTGCTTCACCAGCTCTGGATCTCGGGCCAGGCGGATGCCGTTGGTGTTGATCATCACCACTTGGATCGGCTGCTCGTAGGCATAGCGCACCATGCGAATGATGTCCGGGTGCAATGTCGGCTCGCCGCCTGAAAGCTGCAACACGTCGGCCACGCCTTCGAGATGCACGTAGCGATCGACCATGCGCGTAAAGGTCGCGAAATCGATGTTCGTCCCACCGGGGCCCGATTCCGCGAAGCACATCGGACATTTCAGATTGCAATTCGAAGTGACTTCGATGAGGCCGATGCACGTGTGTTGCTCGTGCTCCGGACAGAGGCCGCAATCCAGCGGGCAACCCTTGTCGGCGTCCGTCCCATAATGGCGGGGCGTGCGGGCCGGCTGATCGTGTTCGTGACGGTCGTAGTAGGCGACATCGGATGAAACGAAATCCTCGAAGGTGCCATGCTCCGGGCATTGCTTGCGGAAGTACACCCGTTGGCCGCGAATGATGATCTTGGCATCGACCACTCGCCGACATTGCGGGCAAAGCGAACGCGTGGTCCCTCGAAAGACGTAATCGCGGACGTTGATAGCTCACCTCCACATCGCGGCACACACGACTGCAACCAAAATCACGACGGCGACGGGCACCAGAATGAGCAGGATCATCAAGATGATGCACACTCTCAAAAGCGGGTGCATCCCGCTGCGTCGCTTGGCATCGTAGCGATCGTCGTAGTCTGCCCGGACCCCCGGATCGTCGGCATCGTCCACCGACTGACGAGCCTGACGCGCAAAAGAAGGAATAGAGTTGGCATCGGTAGGTGAGACTGGAAAAGAAGCCGGCACGGGCGGCGACACTTCATTCGAGACAGAGTTTTCTGCCGGCTTTTCTGCCGTTGCAATCACTTCGCTGGATACCGGGGCTGGCACCATAGCTGCCGAGCTGCTTGTGATCTTCGGTGAATCGACAACCGCGTTGCAATACGGGCACGCGATCGCCCCCGCGGCTTTGATCAGCTTCCAGGTTGCGTTGCACTTGGCACAGGTCAAATCGAGTGGTTCCATGGGAGAACCTGTGAGATGTCTCGGGGCCAGGAGCTAGTCTACGACTCATTCACAACTTAGCGTCACCCGAAAGACCGTGCGTCCTCCGTCTCGATGCCAGGAGATCGTTCCGCCGTGTGCCTCTACCGCGTGCTTGGCGACTGCAAGGCCCAGGCCGATCCCTTCTGGTTTGCCCGTCACGAAGGGCTCGAACAGTCTTGCGGCAAGCTCCGCCGTCGGCCCAGGCCCAGTATCGCTGACCTCGACGACGGCGTGACTGGCCTCGCTTGTGAGTGTGACCTGGACGCTCCCTTCTGAACCAACCGCATCCACCGCGTTGCCGATGAGATTGCTGAAGATATCGCCAATTTGGCCCGAATCGCCTTGAATGCGAACCTCGTTCGCGGGTAAGTCACAATGCAACCCGATGCCTGCGTGTTTACACCGCGGTCGGATAAGTTCCACGACATCTTTAAGAATCCGATTCAGCCAACACGCTTCTCGTTTCACGTCGCTGGAGCGTTCGAGGTCGATGAATCGGCGCAGGTTGGCTTCCATCGTCGCTAGTTGCCGGAGAGCGACTTGCAAAGCTTCCGTGTCCTGGTCGGCATTCTCACTCAGGAAAACCTGCACGGCGAGCTTTGCTCCGGTCACACCGTTGCGAAGTTGATGGGCCAGCCCCGTCGATAGCTGGGCCGTTAGCCGGGATCGTTCAGCACTCGCGGCGGCACGGTTCAAACGATCAAGTCGCTCGGCCATTTCGTTCACGGAAGCGGAAAGATCACGTAACTCGTCGTTCGCTTTCGGTAGCGGCATGGGTGAGAAATCCCCGGCCGCGATCTGCCGGGTCCTCTTTTCAAGCTCGCGTATGCGGCCAACCAGACGTTGACCGATGCCATACGTGAGCACGACTGCGATCAAGCCGAAGAGCAGTCCGATGAACGAAGGTCGCTTCGCGTCGGCGATGGCTTCCTCGAGCAGGGCTTCCGGGTAGAAAATGTAGACCACGCCTCCCGCCTGGCGATGCGGTTCTTTCAACACCAGTCGATGGCAGCGGAACTCTGTTCCATGCTCGCGAACGATCGGACCAATTCCTTGGTCGTCGAAGCCTTCGAAGATGTCATCGGACGGAACGTCGATTTTCTCCTCCCCGAGCGTGGTGAGTTTGCTGCCCTCCGGGCTCACGAGCAAGAACTCTGCACCGGACAGGCTCTTCATCTGCTCAAGAACCGGTCCAGTGAGGGGGAAGTTCGCGTTGCTGAGAGTTTTTGAAACGTTGCGAACCTGAGTGGCGACACGCTCCTCTTCTCGATGGGCCGCGAGGCGGGCACTCCAGAGGCTGGTGCCGACGACGCCGACCAGGAGCAAGCCGAGTGGGACCATCAGGCGGTAGCGGATTCCGAAACGCATGGAGTGTTTCAAGTTTCAGGTTTCTAGTTTCAAGTTAGAACCACTCCGCGTGTCAAGTGCCTATAATCGTGGATTGTGCCTGAACTTGGAACTCGAAACTTGAAACTATCAGGAGTTTGTCGTGGCTGTGAACGTGGCGGTGGTAGGCGCGACGGGTGCCGTCGGCGACTTGATTCGGAAGGTACTGCATGAGCGTAACTTCCCGGCGAAAACGATCAAGTTTCTCGCCTCGGAACGAAGTGCGGGTAAACCGATCGAGTACGGCGGGAAACAGTACATCGTCGAGGCCATCCGTCCCGAAGCGTTCGCGGGCGTGCAGATCGTTCTTTCCAGCACGCCATCGAAAATCAGCTCGGAATTCAGCCCGATCGCGGCCAAGCAGGGTGCCATCGTCGTCGATAATTCGTCCGCCTGGCGAATGGATCCGGATTGCCCGCTCGTCGTCCCGGAGGTGAATGCGGACGAGTTGAAGAACATCAAGAAAGGCATCGTCGCCAACCCGAACTGCGTGGCAATTCCACTATGTGTCGCGTTAAAGCCATTGCATGATATCGCGAAAATCAAGCGGATCATCGTCTCCACATATCAGTCGTCGTCGGGCAAAGGTGCAACCGGCCTGGTGGATTTCGAGCAGCAACTCGGCTCGTGGATGAAGGGCGAAAAAGTCACGCCCACGGCCCACCGCGGACAGCTGGCAGGGAATGTGATTACCCTGGATTGGACCCTCGACCCGAACGGCTACACGGAGGAAGAGAACAAAGTCGTCAACGAGACGCGGAAGATTCTGGGAGATGCGAACTTAGCGGTTTCTCCGACTTGCGTTCGCGTGCCCGTGCGGATCGCTCACAGCGAATCGATCAACGTCGAGTTCGAACGGCCGATTTCCGTTGAAGAAGCGAAGGCGGCACTGGCGAAAGCCCCCGGCATCGTGCTCATGGACGAGTTCAAGGGGGAGTTCCCCCAGCCGATCCATGCGGCCGGGCAGGATCACACGTTCGTCGGCCGAGTGCGAAAAGACCCCGGCTGCCCGAACGCTCTCAATCTCTGGGTCGTGGCAGACAATTTGCGCAAGGGGGCTGCCACCAACGCGGTGCAGATTGCGGAGGAATTAGTGCGGAGGGGGATCGTTTAGCTCCTGATCTGCGTCTTAAAGACCAAGCATGTACCACGATATTCTCGATCCGACGACTGGGCAGCTTGTGACGTCGGCTTCCCAGGTTGAACTTAAAGTCGCGGCCGGGTTGGTTTCTCTGGGTATCAGCCCGGCGCTTTCTTTGCGCATTGCACAGGTTGGGGCAAAGCCGTTGACCGACGGCAATCTTTTGTTTGAACTTGTGCAAAAAGGCTTTGTGACCCCGTTGACCGCTGTCGATTTGTTGAGCGCCCCGGTGGGAAGAGGACGATCAACCTTCACTGCCGTACAGTTGCAGAAGAAATTCAAGCATGCGGGCGATTTTGCCGTGACTGGAACGGCCACCAAAGCGAACCTCTCCCTTTTTGAGACCGCTCTCTTGAGCCATGCCTTCGATCCAATGGTATTAATGATTGCGGGCACTTACGTTAAGAAACCTGCCAAATTCCTCATTCATCCAGACACGAACCTTGCAATAATCGTGGATAGGTTGGACAACTTTTTGACCGGTTGGCGATTGAGTCCGCAGCAAATGGTTTTTGGTATGATCTTGGGACGTTTAGGAGCACACCCATGAGCAGTCAGCAAACGGAGAAGTATGTTTCTTTGATTAGCCGGTTCCTCGATCACAAAATCGAGCCTACGGAGTTCGAGCGAGTGTATCTCGACTTGTTTAAGCATGAGGCGGTCGGAATGAGCGAGGCGGAGTACTCGCCCCTAGAACGGCTGTTCGAGGCTGTGGATGCGTTTTGTCCTGACGATTCTCTTCGATCCGCGAATGACCTAAATGAAAATCAGCTTCGGGACGTGGCACGGATGAGCTTGCTGGAACTTCCGATCTCAAAGTTCATTCTGAACGGTATCCATCAGGATCGAGACGGACTGCTCGCATCGAGCGAGGCATGACAATCGCGATCAGATGACCAACTTTAAACTCACCCTCCGGTACGATGGAACCGATTTCCTGGGCTGGCAAGTCCAGCCCGATGGCCGCACCGTGCAAGAAACATTGGAGTTGGCCATCGCGAAAGTGACCGGCGTTCGCCCATATGCAAACGCCAGTGGCCGGACGGATGCCGGCGTTCATGCACTCGGGCAAGTTGTGAATTTTCTCTCGGAGACACACCTGCCGGCCGACAAGCTTCAGAGAGCGATCAATGCGAACCTGCCGGAAGATCTGGTTGTGATCGAGGCGGAAGAAGTCGATCCGGCATTCGATGCCAATCGGCACGCGGTGCGAAAAATGTACCGCTATGTGATCCGCGATGGCCCCCTCGCGGACCCGTTTTCGAGGCGCTATGCGTATCACTTCAAGCAACGGCTCGACGTCGAAGCGATGGCCCGAGCCGCGACGGTTCTGGTCGGTACGCACGACTTCCACAGCTTTGAAACCGAGTGGCCGAACCGCAAGACGAGTGTCCGCACAATCACGCGATTGGACGTGTTCCGGACCGAGGAATCGATGCGGATCGAGGTAGAAGCCGACGGCTTTCTCTACAACATGGTGCGTGCGATTGCAGGTACACTCATCAACGTCGGCCGCGGCTATTGGGCCGAGATGAAGGTCGCGGAGATCTTGAAGGCCGAGGATCGCCGAGAGGCGGGACCGACCGCCCCCGCGTGTGGATTGTTTTTAGTGCGTGTGACATACGAATAATTCTCATCGACCCGTTTAGCGTTCGAGCCAGCGGCTCGAACAGATTTCGATCACGAAGAATATGAGCGAACACTCCTATCCCGATCAACTTGAAATCCTGCCCTTCGCCGGTCGGCCGCTCTCGGCAACTGTGTCGGTGCCTGGTTCGAAGAGCATTACGAATCGAGCGCTCGTGTTGGCGGCTTTAGCGAGCCAACACGAAGAATGCGAACTGACAGGTGCCTTGCAGAGTGAAGACACTGAAGTCATGGTCTCCTGCCTCAAACGACTTGGCTTTCGGGTCGAAACCGACTGGCCGACAGTTCGAGTCGCTAAAAACCCATCTGGGCGTATCATTCCCACGGAATCGGCAGATCTCTTCGTTGCCAATTCTGGAACAACGGTTCGATTTCTAACGGCCATGCTGGCATTGGGTAACGGTGTGTATAGGCTCGATGGCGTTCCACGCATGCGCGAACGGCCGATTCAGGACTTGCTCGATGCCTTGACGCAGATCGGAGTCCAGGCAAGCAGTGATAACGGCACGGGCTGCCCGCCGATTACCCTGAAATCTTCGGGATTCCAGGCAGACCAGGTTCACGTTCGTGCCAACGTTAGCAGTCAGTTCTTGAGTGCGCTCCTCATGGCCGCGCCACACGCTGGTCATGCGCTCACGATCCGCGTTGATGGCCCGATTGTTTCGGAGCCTTACATCGAAATGACAACTAGCATGATGATGTCTTGGGGGAGTATTGTTTCTCGCAGTGAGCCGAACGAGTATGGAGTTCACCCAATTGGCGAAAGGCTTTTTGAAAGCAGTTTCGCCATCGAACCTGACGCCTCCGCCGCCAGCTACTTCTTCGCCGCCGCCGCGATTCTCGGTGGCAGAGTCACTGTTCAAAACCTCTCGCTCAATAGCCTGCAAGGCGACGTGCATTTCGTCGATGTGCTCCAGCGAATGGGCTGTCGAGTTGAAACGTGCGACGCGGGTATCACCGTCCACGGCGGGCCGTTGCATGGCATCGACATCGACATGAACGCAATCAGCGATACCGTGATGACCCTCGGGGCCGTCGCGTGTTTTGCCGAGGGACCGACGCGGATTCGCAACGTCGCACACATTCGGCATAAGGAAACCGATCGCATCTCGGCACTGGCGACCGAACTGCGCAGGCTTGGAGCGGAGGTGGAAGAATTGGAGGATGGCTTGAAGATCACGCCTCGACCTTTGCATGGTGCGGCAGTCGAAACGTACAACGACCACCGCATGGCCATGAGCCTGGCGTTGATTGGGTTAAAAGTGCCTGGTGTGATAATCAAAAACCCCGGCTGCGTCGCGAAGACGTATCCGGGGTTTTGGCAAGACCTGGATCAAGTAAAAAGTGTGAAGTAAAAAGTGAAAAGTGAAATGCCTCGCTTTTTACTTTCCACTTTGAACTTTTTACTTGAAGGCTTATGCCTTCTTCGGTTCCGTCCAGAATGGGCTCAGGGCGTGGATCTTCGCGAGGATCTTGTCGCGGGCTTCGCCCTTAGCTTCAATCAACTTCCGCTTGAGCTTCCGCATCTTTTCCTTACGGTGATAGCGGCGGTCCAGTTCCATTCGACGTTCGACCATGACGGACAAGCCTCTGCGTGGTTCGGAGAATTCGGTTCAGATACCTTACATCCCGCACTCGATTCCGACAAGCATGAACGACCCACAGACGAAGAATGTGGCACGACGCTCCGGGTCGTGGAGAACCAGAAGTCTCCTGTTCCGCGCTGTGTTCTACCCTTTACCATTTGATGAAAGGCAGTTCGTTTGGTTCGTAATGCTTGCCTTGAGCGTCGTATACGTCTCGCGTTATGCTCTGACCAACCCCTTCGTTGATGAATGGGAATTCATCCCTGTTCTTTTGCAAGAGAAGCCTGGACTTCCCTGGCTTTGGGAACTTCACAACGAACATCGCTTCCCGCTCCCACGTGCGATCTACCTGAGCCTGTTCCGATTGACCGGCAATCTGCGTATCGGTTGTTTCATCAGCCTGGCTGGTGTGAGCCTTCTGGCACTTGGCTGGATGAGTTTGGCCGCCCGCATTCGTGGCCGGCCGTCGATCTGCGATGCCGTGTTTCCCCTGCTCCTCATGCATCCCGGGCAAGGCGAGAACTTGTACATGGGTTATCAGATGTGCTTCATGTTGATGGCCGTGCTGGCCTGCATGCTCATGTGGGTCATGGTAAAATTCAATGGGCAGGACGCGTTTCGTCGAGCCGTCGCCGCCACGCTTGTCGGTTGGCTTCTTCTTCTCTGCGGTGCGGGTGGTTTGGCCTATGGAGTCGCGGCGGCGGCGTGGGTCGCATTGCTCGCCATTCGCGGCGGGATGAAGCTCTGGCAGCGCGGGCTGCTTTTGTCGCTCGTTGCCATGACGCCCCTCTATATCGCGATCTGTTTCCAAGATTACGTTCGTCCAGGCCATCACCCGCCGAGCGCCGGCATGTATGAATCGCTCCGCGTCGGCCTGCAAGCTCAGTCGATGGCATTCGGCCCGTCGGCCACCGGCTTGTGGCCAGTGATAGGTATCGCCGTTCTGCTCGTGGCCGCCGTCGTCATCGCGTTACTGGCTTCGTCCGCCATTCGCGATCTTCGCTCGGTGGGCTTGCTGCTCTTTGTTTTGGCCGGTGGTGCAGTGTCGTTCGGAATCGGCTGGGGGCGTTCGGGCTTCCAGAACGATATGGGATTTGCCTGGCGTTATGGTTGGATCGTGTTCCCTCCAGTTGCTGCCGCGTATTTTGCTTGGCTTCTCCGCGGAGGAAGAGTTTCCATCTACGGGCCTGCGGTTTTGTTCATTGTCGCTGTGTGCGTCACCCCCGTGAACGTGATCAGCGCCTTTCACGATGCCGAGACGAAACTACTCGTGTCCGAACAGGCCTGGGAAGCGGATGTTCGTTCGGGCCTGACGGCGGACCAGATGATCGCCAAGCATTTTCCCAACTACCATGAACCGCTAAGAAGCAAGATGGCCAATGCCCTCCGGCTGATGCGCGATCGTCGCTACACCTATTACGAATCCCTCGGTCGGGAGCATCCGTGAACGGCTTTGACTTTTGGCCATTCCTGTTGCCGCTTGCCTGCCTCCCCCTGTTCTTTGGAACATGGTGGCTCTTTCGACTCGGCCGCGAAGTCCAGACCTCGCGGGCGCGCGAATCTTTTCGTTTACAGGCCGAGCGTTTGGAGGGAATGGTGCTGAAAGCGGCGGCCTCGACGGGCAAACCGCGGGGCCTGCGTTGGATCTCCTGCCGTTTCACGGACGATTACTTACTGGTCCGTGAGAAGGCCACCCGACGACTCGCCGCCCTCATCCCGGTGACAGTTCATTTCGATCCAATTCCCGGCGGAGACATGGAAGGAATCGAAGCCGCGACCGAGCCGCGACAAGCGACTGCCGTCATGCACTTTCGTCGCGGTGCCTGGGTCAGCGATGGCCGCACGCTCTTCAATATGACCCCTGCCGATGCATTGCGTTTGCACGCGAAGGAGTACTCCCTCGTGGGCCATGCGACATAGCGAGAGAGTCTGTGTGCTGTATAATCGAAGAGAATTGACGTCGAGGAACGTAGGTGCAATCGTGGCAGAATTATTGGAACGAACAACTCATAAGAACGGCTACCCCACCTCGGATGGACGCCCCATGGCCGAGACCGACTCCCATCGCGACTTGATGTATGCATTGATTGAAGCCCTAAGAGGCTGGTATGCCGAAGACGAGAACGTTTACGTTTCCGGCAACTTGCTGCTCTTCTACGAAGAGGGCAACAGGCGGCGGCATATTTCGCCGGATGTGTTCGTAGTGAAGGGCGTCCATAAACATCTCCGTCCGAATTATCTGTTGTGGGAAGAAGGGCGTGGCCCGAACGTTACGATCGAATTGACTTCTTCTTCCACGCGTAAAGAAGACACGGTGAAGAAGCTCGCGATGTATCAAGACGTGCTGAAGGTGCCCGAATACTTCTTGTTCGATCCGTTCGGAGATTATTTGAAGCCGCGCTTTCAGGGTCATCGGTTGGTCGCGGGAAAATACAGGCCGATCCGGATCACGCACGGGCAGGCGACCAGCCGTGAACTGGGTCTGATTTTTCACGCGACCGGCGATGTCCTGCGTCTGATCGACCCCAAAACGGGCTCGTACCTTCGCACTCATGCCGAGGCTTCACGCATTGCTGAGGATGCACGACGGGCCGCTGAAGAGTTGGCTCGACGTGAAACCGCACTGCGTCAGAAAACTGAAGCCGACAACGACCGATTGCGTTCCGAACTGGCAGCTATCCGTGGCCAGTCCCAGTCGGCAAACGGAACGGCACACAAGTAATCTTCACACTTTCCAACTAGAACCGAATGCACAGCCCCCTCGCCGGCCTCAAAGTTCTCGACGCCTCCCGTGTGTTGGCCGGTCCATTCTGTGGCCAACTTCTCGCCGATCTGGGTGCGGAGGTCATCAAGCTCGAGCGGCCGGGCCAGGGAGACGATACACGAACATGGGGCCCGCCGTTTCACGATGTGCAAATGTCCGCGTATTACCTGAGTGCCAATCGAAATAAACGGGCCTTCGCTCTCGATGTCGGCAAGCCCGAAGGTCTAAAGCTCTTTCATGAACTCATCGACAAGTGCGATGTCTTGATCGAAAATTTTCGGACCGACAGTGCCGCGAAGATGGGGCTATCGCCGAAGGATTTGCTCGCTCGACATCCGCGTTTGATTGCTTGTTCAATTACCGGTTTCGGCCACACGGGACCCATGAGCACCGAGCCTGGTTACGACCTGGCGATTCAGGCTTTGAGTGGCCTGATGTCGGTGACTGGTCCGGTGGAGGGCCCGCCCTCGAAAGTCGGCGTCGCCATGGCGGATATTCTCACCGGAATGTACGCAGGCGTCGGCATTCTCGCTGCTTTGCGAGCCCGCGAGCACTCGGGACACGGATACCACATTGATCTCGCTCTACTCGATTGCGCGATTGCAGCCCAGGTGAATCTGGCTCAGGCCTATTTGCTCACGGGAACGGTTCCTCCGCGACCCGGTAACGCTCACTTCCAGATCGTGCCGTATGCCGTGTTCAAGGCCAGCGATGGCTGGATTATTCTCAACGTCGGTAACGACTCGCAATGGCAGCATTTTTGCCAGGCCGCCGAGACATCCGAGTTGGCCGGCGATGCTCGCTTCACCACCAATCCTCTGCGTGTGCAGAACCGCGAGACTTTGACATCGATCCTCAACGATCAATTCCTCTCACACACCGTGGCCGAGTGGTGCGATCGGCTAGGGAAAGCTCGTGTGCCGCACGCACCGATTAACGATTATGCCTCCGTATTTCAGAACGAACAAGTACTCAGCCGAGGCATGAAGATGAAAGTCACGGACCCACACGGAAAGCCCGTTGATCTGATCGGGACGCCGTTTCACATCACCGGGGCCGAGCTGCCAAGCCCGACGTTTCCGCCGCGACTGGGGGAACACACAGACACGATTTTGGGTGAATACCTGGGACTCGACGCCAAACGACTGGAAGAACTTCGAAAAACGGGGATCGTCAGCTAACGCTTCGAACGCACAGCGGCCTTCTTGATCTCGGCCCGCATAATGGGCCGAATTTCGATCGCCTGGCAACTTCCGTAAACCCGGCCGCGAGAAATGCATTCGCCAGCCCGACCCATGCAAACGGTGCAGGCATGTCGTCCGAGTACGGCTCGACCGGATACCCTTCAACAACCTTCCCGCCTCGCGATTTTACATGGGCGACAGCACCGCGAAGTAGTTGCACGCTGATCCCTTTCTTGCGATGTTCCTTGTGGACGAACAAACAAGAGACGGACCAAACCGGCGTGTCATCAACGGGCTTGAGGATTCGTGAACGCTCCAGCGCGACATACTCTTCGCGAGGCGCGACGGCACACCAGCCAACCGGTTCTTTCCCTAAATAGCCGATGATACCAGGCGGCTCGCCAGCCTGGACGACCTTCAAAATAAACCGTCGATTCCCGGCTCCCTTTTCACGGACAAAATCCGCACGCGGTCGCCGCCAGGCAGTACACCAGCAACCGCCGCAGGCACCGCGTTCGCCGAAAAGCTTCTCGAAATCATCCCAACGATCGGGCGTGAGGGGTGGCAGACGAGGCGTGGTTTGTTGGGCATCTGCTGAGGTGCTGTTATCGTGCAGGCTTGAAGTACGGCGAAGTAACGACGCGCGTTTCCGTTCGATTGGTTTGCAACGTTTCGCTGCGAAAACTCGCTGCACTCTGGGGAGTGCAGCTTCGACCGCCTGATTACTTCTTCTTTTTCACATCGACCGGTTCGGTGCCGAGCAGCTTACCGGCCTTTTCCGAGACGGCGTTCGCGATCAGGCCGTTCGGTTCGCAACCGGCCGCGATCGAGACAATCTTGCCACCCTTGGCAATCAGGAAGTTGGTCGGCATGGCCTTCGTCTGGAAGGTGCCCCAACTCGCTCCCTTTTCATCGACGGCATATAGCACGTCGAGCTTTTTCTCCTCGGCGTATTTGGCCATCTTGGCGTCGGGTTCCTTGAAGACGTACAGGCTGACGAGCCCTTGTCCTTTATAGGCTTCGTTGATCTTCTGGAAGTAGGCGAGTTCCTTGTCGCAGCCGGAGCAGCCGCAAGTGAGGCGAACGAGTACCGGGCCCTTGGCCGTCAACTCAGCCAGGTCGATGACTTTGCCGGACGCGTCCTTGATCTTGAACGCGGGTGCTTGCGTTCCGACGTCAACCTTGGAAGGAGGAGTGGGGGGTTCCTTGGCAATCGCGATGGCGGGAAGTGCGGCCAGGAACAGAGCGACGATGAGGCGGGTCAAGAGACACCTTGGGTTGGAGTGAGGAGAATCGCGGGCAGGTAGTTGAGTCTACAGTGTCGGATCGACGAACGCCAGAGAAAAGATGCACAAACTGCCTGGCTTTGCCGCTTGACGGACCGAATCGCATTGCCAACATAACACTGCCGTTATCTCTCGTCGTTGGCAAAGGTTTCATGCTGAACACGCTGCTTATAATTCTTGGAGTGCTAGCAGGGGCCGCGTTGGTGTTGATTCTCCTCCACTTTCGCTATTCCAATCGACCGGCGACCGCTTGGAAATGGCGGGTTCAAACTGTTGTGGCCGAGTGGGATGTACGCAAGCTAAGCCTGACGCGGCCGACAGACATTTCGCCCGAAGTCCGAGACCTGGCCCTCCGAGGCGAGTATTTCGCTCGCCACTTGCGGAGCATTTCCGTCGACCATCTACTGAATTATTCCGGGATTGGACCGGTCACCGTCTTGAGGCTTCGCGAGGCGGGCTTTACCGATCTCAATGAGCTGTCCCGTGGAAATTTTCCGACCGTCCCTGGCTTGGGCCCAGCGAGAGAGAAGGATTTACTCGCTGCCTTGCAACATGCCAAGCGCGAAGCGAAAAATCAGTTCGATGCCGGGGCGTGTCCCGCGGCGGTGGCCATGTTGGCGGAGAAAAATGCCCAGAAGGTCGAGCGAACCCGGCAACATGACGCAGCCCGAGAGGATCTCAAGGAAGTCGAGGCGGCATTTTCCTATCTCGCAGAACCCATTCGTGTGGCTGCCGAGATTACCTTTATGCACTACCTTGCACGCCGACCCGTGGCCGGGCTCAGCGAAAAGCTATTGGCTCGTTCTCTGACGCCGCCGCCGTTTCTCCGGGTCGCCAAACTCGCTCCGGTCGAGGTGGCTCCGGCACCGGCCATTGCAGTGGCCCATGTGCCGCCGGTGGACGAGTCGGCTCTCGATCGGCTTCGGGCCGTGGCCGGTTTCGGATTTGCCGTGGCAAAATTCGACGGGCGGATCGCGGTCGGCGAGCGGCGGCAGATCCGCGTTTTTCTCGAACGCCGCTACGCCTCGACCAACGATCTCCGCTTGCAAATCGATCAAATCGCTAAGGCGATCGAGAAGGATGTACCAGGCCTAGATCGGGCAATTGCCGAAGTCCGACGAACGATTCCGGCATCCGCACTCGTTGAATTGCACCAGTTCGCGGCCTCCGTGGTCGACGCGTCAGGACAACGAAATGCTCGGGAGGAACAATGCCTCGCACGAATTGCCGAATCCCTCGGTCTCACTCTCGAACCGAGCAAGCCAGTTGCGACCGCCCAGATAGGGAACGCCGGCTCCTGGACGGAAATCGATTGTCGAACCATGCTGGAAATCGGCATCGAGACGCCGTTGAACGTGGAACTGATTCGCCGGCAATATTATTTGCTCGCCGAACGATTTGCGCCCACGAGGTTCGACGATCATGGAGCCGAGTTCGTGGCCATGGCCGCGACGAAGCGTGCCCAAGTTGAGCGGGCCGCGAGGCAACTGATGGCGGCATTCAACGCACCCCTCGAGTCGCCCGCCACTCAACAGCCCACCGACCTGCGGCACAATCCAGACTTGGATGCCGTGTTCGGTTAAGGAACCGCGGCGAAATAACTACCCGAATTCCCGGTTGCCTGCCTTTGTCAATAACATGCCCCAGCGTCCATATTTGTTATCTGGTCTTCAGTCCAACGGACTGGCCTCGCAGTCCGTTGGACTGAAAACCAGCGCCTTTGATCTCCAGCTAATGCGCTGGCCGGTGAGTGCCAATCGAATTCCATCTCGTTCGAGAAGGATAGACGATTGATGTCCTTGCTCCAGCGAACTCGGGAGGTAATGTTGAACGGGTTTCTTAACGCTGGCTGGAAAACCACCTGCTTAAGGTTCAATTCCTATCGCCGAAATGAGCCACTCTTCACAAGGCCATCACATCCTCGGGCTCCTTCTGAAGCACCGCTCAACATCATTCTTCCGCCCTCCGAAACGCCCGCAGCAAATCCGCTCGATCGTCCGTCCAGCGCGGTGCCTGAGACGCAGGCACCGTCAGGAAGCCCCGGATTGGCCGCTTCAGTGGGCCGAAATCGTCGTCGTGCCTCGCGAGTGCAACCCAGATCGACGGGAACTTTCCATCCTCCGCCTCGCGATCGGAGATGCCCGTGTCGTTGTTCTCGCGAACGATCAGCCGCGGCTCCGCCGTTTCCGCAATCTTGGTTACGACCGGCACCAGGTCGAGATAGCGATTTGACAGGTGCATCAGGATCACGCCGTTCGGGGCGAGTTTCCTTTCGTAAAGCGCGAACGCCTCGGCCGTCAGCAGGTGAACCGGAATCGCGTCGGACGAGAAGGCGTCGAGCACCAGCAGATCGAACGTGTGATCCTCTTCTTCCACAAGCCGCAGACGCGCGTCGCCGAGAACGACGTTCAAGGAACGAGCCGGGGAATCGCGAAGGAACGTGAAATATCGCTCGTCCCGGGCGAGGCGTTCGACCGCTGGGTCGAGTTCAAAGAATG
>Ga0105046_10003457_pt1 | contig 25028 bp, 18 predicted proteins | sample MAT03_FD_78385 | JGI IMG/M metagenome (GOLD analysis project Ga0105046, IMG submission 78385) | Freshwater microbial communities from Lake Fryxell liftoff mats and glacier meltwater in Antarctica - MAT-03 (megahit assembly) | ecosystem: Environmental > Aquatic > Freshwater > Ice > Liftoff...
ATAGGTCAGTGTGCGGAATCTCGATTCTTCAGCACTTGTGCATAAACGTCGCGAATCTGTCGTGTCGTGTTCTGATGACGGAACTGCTCCGTAAATCGTGCTCTGCCAGTTGCCCCCAGCCGTTGACGAAGTGCGGCATCCTGAGCCAGCCGAATCATCGCTTCTGCAAGCTGAGGTACGTTGCGAGGTTCAACCAGCAGTCCGGTTTCGTCTGGCACACAGACTTCCGGAGCCCCGTCTATCGCAAAACTGATCACTGGCTTGCCAGCAATCAGTCCTTGCGGAAGTACTCGAGCAAGCCCTTCCCAGACGCTGGTATGCACGACTACATCCATGGCGTGCAAATAATCACCGACGGCTTCCGGAGCGACCAGGCCGGCAAACACAAAGTGCTTCGTCAGTCCCAGCGCTGCGATCCCCGCCTGAAACTCAGCTTTCAGAATCCCGTCACCGACAAGCAGAAATCGGACATTCGGGACGGCCTTCACGACTTGTGGCGCGGCTTCAATCAGGTACTCGTGCCCCTTCAGATGAAATAGCCTGGCAACCTTGCCCAGCACGATGTGGTGGGGAGAAAGGCCGAGTTCACTTCGCAGAGTCGCAGGGGGGCGGCGCGGAGTCAGAAAGTGATCCACATCCATCCCGCTGTAGATGGTCGTAAACTTCTCACGCGCGGCGATCCCTGCTTTGACATACTGATCCGTCATGGCATCACACACGGTGATGTAGTGCTGACACCAGCGAGCCGCGCGTTTCTCCGCCCATTTATACGAAGTCTGCGCGACAAAATTCTGACCATAATGGAACGAGGCACCGTGTATCGTATGCACGGCCGGTATTCCCAACTGATATGCCGCGAGACGTCCCAGGATGCCGGCCTTGGAACTGTGGGTATGCACAAGTTGCGGTGCGAATTCTGCAATGGCCAGACGGATGGCCCTGAGTGAACTCCAGTCCTGCAGCGGATTCAGACTCCGACGCAGTTCAGGCAGCACGCGCAGGTTTAGTCCTCGTTCGAGCGCTTTCGGTTCCAGGGAACCTTCCGGCCCCAGCCCTGGGCCCGCAATCAGACAGACTTCGTCATGGAACAGATGCTGCTGATCATCGACATTGAACAGCGTATTTTCCTGAGCGCCGCCGATAATCAATCGGGTAATGATGTGGGCGATTCGCATGGAATCATCGCAATTGCTGAATTGCGCCGTTCGTATTGCAGACTGTGCAAACTGTTGTCATCGCGTCGCGAAAACATGGGTATACTGCACCATTTGCTGCCTGTCAATACGAGTATGCTGATCGGACAATCATCTGATGAGCCAGTACAAACGGATCTGTGTGCGACCAGATCCATCACCACCAAAGTCACTGGACAGCCAGCTTCGCATCGGTTGCAATCTACTCTTTGTGTTCAATTCAGAAAGCAGAGGTCGCGACATGATGCAACTTCGACGCCTCGGAAGGATTTTCCAGAGGACCGTGAATCCGGCGATGCAGTTCGGTTCTTCGCTCCTTGTCTGCTGCGTTCTCGGCAGTTCGTTGCCCGCTCAGGAAAAGGACGACGCAACAACACGGTTCGTCGATTGCTCGCTACTGATCGCGCCGGAGTACCCAGCGACGTGGCCGACGCATCCATTTCCTCGATTTCAGTTAATCCACGAACAGGCGATCGGGCCGAACTGTTCCTACAACATCGACGTGTTGCTCATCGACGGAAACACGGGAACGCAACTCGATGTGCCGCCGCATTCTGTTGTGCGTCCGGAGTTGAAGCGCGAGAAGTCAGGTCCGTTCGGCCTGTCCTACACCGACAGGATTGAAGCATGGCAGTTTGGTGGTGAAGCCTGCATTGTTGATGTGCGCGAACTGCTGGATAAGGCCTCGAACGGAGTCAGCCCGCTGGTGCTGCCTTCCCACATTGAACGATTTGAACAGCAACATCGAAAATTAAGATTGGGCGACGTGGTCTTGTTTCGCAGCGACTATTCCGACACGTACTATCGTCCGTTTCCAGAAGGGCATCGCTACATCGCGGATGTCGTGGATCGCAAATCGCCTGGCTATCCGGATCCCAATCCGGAGACGATGGAATTCCTGGCAACACGCGGCGTGATGACGCTCGGCACTGACAGCGCGAGCATGGGACCGATGCCAAACCTTGCTGAGCCCACACACTATGCCGGCCTGCGGCATGGAATGATCTGGACCGAGGGAGCCACGAATCTTGGCCAGCTGCCTGCGACCGGCGCATTTTACTGCATGTTGGGGCCGAAGCATGCTGCTGGGCCGTATTCCGAAACGCGAGCGTTCGCGGTTGTCGGCGGAGATCTTCCGGCGCGACTGGTTGAGTCCGCTCGCAACAAGCGCGCCATCGATCTGTCACCGACGCTGGCGATGAATCTTCCCGTGACGAATCCAGGTTCGCTCGCAGGACGTCATCGACAGGTCTATGTAAAAGTCGATTTCCTGTATTCTCCGGACCTCGATATGTGGCATCACACACACCTGATGGATGCCACGGCAGGGACTCATCTGATTACCCCGGCGTTTGCTCTTCCACCGGAAGGTGCTGCGGTTGAGTATTCTCCGGAGGTTCGTGGTTGGCTGGCAGAGTATGAATCCCGATACGGCAAGCGCGGTTTCAGTTCCCGGACGACAGACAAAGTGCCTCTCGACTGGACTTGCGGCAATGCGCGCGTTGTCGATGTGCGAAGTCTTGTCGGTACGATGCAGAAACCTGCCTGGCCAGCATCACCCGAGATTACCGTCGCGCTGCTTAAGGCTGATGAACTCGATCACGGAGAATTCGAACGTGGCCAGGTAATACTGTTCCGTTCCGGACACCTCGATCGACACTTCAAACCGACTCCGGATGACAAAGGTGTCTGGCAGGATCCTCTTGCGGGAAAATCTGAAGGCTGGCCTGCACCTGGCCCGGACGCGATCAACTATCTGCACAGCAAAGGCATCCGCTGTCTCGCGACTGATGCACCGGATCTCGGCGGAGTCGATCCACGCCGCGCCTTGATGACTTACTGGGCTCTCGGCGGCCACGATATGGTTGGAGTTGAATTCCTGAACAACGTCGGCAGCATTCCGATAAATGCTTACTTCCTGTTCGCCCCCACCCGTATCCGCGACTGTCACGCCGGCCCGGGGCGCGCCATTGTGCTGCATTGACGTGAGGCATGGAGACTTCAAGCAAAGCGGTTCAACGACAAATGAAGTGCGCAGCACAGAATCCAGAAAATTATTGGGTGTAGGCGAACTGACTACAGATCGGGACGTCAACAACTTTGGAAGCGTCGATGGAAAACAGATGTGAACCGCGAATGGACGCGAATGAACGCGAATAAAGTCAAAAAAACCGGCAAAATAAGTTGTTCTCGTGCCATGACTTCAGAGCCCGCGCCGTTTGAAGAGGCATTCGAAATGCACCCACACTGGATCACTGCCACTATTCGCGTGTATCCGCGTCCATTCGCGGTTTAAACACCAGTCCTCTTCCGCACACTTCATTTGTCGTTGAATCAGAATTTTCCCGGTTGACCGTCCAATTATTCAATCACAACGCCTGTGACATCCGGAGGGCTCGGGTATTGTGGATTCATGTCTTTGAGCGTCTCCACGATCACACTTGTCACCAGAAGGTCGCGATACCAGTTCTGGTCGCTCGGAACGATGTACCACGGACATTCCTTCGTGGAACACTGTTCCAGCATGTCTTCAAATGCCTGCTCATAACCGTCCCACAGTTTTCGCTTTTCGAGATCTTCCGGATCAAACTTCCAGCGTTTGGCTGGATCATCAATGCGTTCCTGAAACCGCTGCTTCTGTTCATTTTTTGAAATGTGCAGAAAGAACTTGATGATCCGAGTGCCCGAAGCAGTCAGCATTTTTTCGAAATCGTTGATCATCTCGTACCGAGGTCGCCAAACCGATTCCGGCACAATATTGTGTACACGGACCACCAGCACGTCTTCGTAATGCGAACGATTGAAGACGCCGATCATGCCGTTCGCGGGCACGGCTTTGTGAACTCGCCACAGAAAATCGTGAGCAAGGTCGTCTTCAGACGGGCGTTTGAAGGATGTCACACCGACTCCCTGCGGATTCGCACCTTCAAAGACAGAACGTATTGTGCCGTCTTTTCCGGCAGCGTCCTTTGCCTGAAAAACGATCAACAGTTTCTGTTTGGATTCGGCGTAGAGTTGAGCCTGGAGCGTGATAAGTTCGCTCCTCAAAGACTGGAACAGAGCCTCACCGGCAGCGCGCTCTTTTTCAATCTTTTTCCCGTCAGTCTCTGTCCGGCTCAGCTTAACCTTGTCATTCTCCTGCACGCGATGCTTCTTAAAGTCTGGCATGATGTTGAGGGTCTGCTTTCTGTTGAAAATGTGAATTTCTGAGAGGCACCGTGCTCAGCGGATGTCACTCTCGTTTGCTTCATCCTGCTGAATCAGCCGGTTGATGTCCGGAATCGTGGCATTGCCACGAGGCCAACTGAGCACGAATCGTGTGCCCTGTCCCGGACCGCCTTCCACACGGACTCGGCCACCGTGTTCGCGCAGGATCTTACGACTGACCGGCAGGCCGATACCAGTTCCCCGCGAACCCTTGGACGATTCAAATACGTTAAAGATGGCCGCGCGCTGATCTTCGGGAATCCCCGGACCATTGTCACTGACGGCCACGAGCAGCATATCGGCCGCCTTGTCGTAGCCGGTCTGCACGACCACGGCACCGTTCTCAATCCCTTCGACCGCATCGATCGCGTTCGAAACAATATTCAGGACAGCGCGGTGAATTCCTTCTTCGTCAAACATTGCCATCGACACATCGTCGCCCCGACGAAACTCCAGCGTCACACCGCATTCATGAGCGCGGGCGGCGGCGAGCTCGATCACGTCGGTGACAACAGTATTAATGTCGGCCAGCTTCAGTACGGGAACTCGATCTTTGCTGTAATTGAGCATGTCCATCACGAGGTCATAAATTCGCGTCTGGTTGCGTTCCACGATTCCCCAGCCCTGACGAATCAATTCATCTTTTTGCTCATCAAGGCCCATGCGAATCAGATAACTGCCACCGCGAACGCCCTGCAGAATGTTCTTAATATGATGACTCAGCACCGTAATCGTCTGGCCCATAGCCGCAAATCGTTCTGCCTTGAGCATCGCTTCCTGAAACTGCCGCGATTCAATCGCCAATGCCGCCTGACGCGCCACGGTGACAATCGTCCGCAGATGTTCGTCGGTCAGCCGGGAACTTACGCCCATGTTCATCGCCTGATCTACCGGCGTGGTTGTATCCAGATAGAGGACACCCAGCAAATCGGAGCGGCCTCGCATTGGCGCGCAGATGGCTTCGCGGATTCCGGCCGTGACGATGCTTTTCCCCGAATGAAATCGATCGTCATGCCCTGCATCCGACGTGCGCACGGCCATCCCATGCCGCAGAACATAATCCGTAATTGAACGCGATACCGGCATTTGCGCCGACCCGGGTTGACTCCCGCCATGCCGCGCAAATGCGATGGCAGTCAGGTCAACACCCACAGGATCTTTGATTAACACACAGCCGCGATCTGCGTCAATGGCCTGCATCGCCAGATTGAGAATGCGTTGTAGTACATCGTCCAGCGAACGAACTGGCGTCACAAGTTCTTCGGCAACATGATAAAGCAACTCAAGCCCATGGATGCGATCGACTTCCGTAACGGTGGCACGTGTTTCGTCCACATCGACGCTCTGCACGATCGCTGATGCATGCATTGACCGCGAATCATCAATGAATTGAATCTGATCGCCGGATGCAACCGGCGGCTGGACCTGTTCAGCCATCTGAAACAGGAGCACGCTGGATCCAAACTGCAGGTTGTCGCCATTGCAGAGGACGCGCTCCGTCAGGGCATGACCATTGATCCGAGTGCCATTCGCGCTGCTGAGATCTCTCAGCACAAAATCTGCACCGTTGTGACAGATTCTGGCGTGCTGGCGGGACACTTCGCTGTCGTCCAGACGCAGGTTGCAACCCACACTGCGCCCGATCACGACGTCCTGATCAGACGCGATCTCGTAACGAGTGCCACGATTGGGCCCGTTGATCACCAGCAGTGAAGCGCGAAACACGGCAGGACACTCAGGAACAGGGTAATGTGCGGCAGGCTGTCATTTCACTGCATCTGCGTTCAACACTCAAGCGACGCTGCCGGACAGGCCGGTGTTCTGTCAGCCCTGAGAACCTGGAGTCCCCTGCTCCAGCGTGGCAGGTTTGAGCGTCAGCAGTTCTCGCGGAGTGGCAAAATGCACATGTTCTTCCCGGAGTGTTTCTTCCGACACTTCAGCTGCAAAATTCAGCTGCAGGAATCTGATACATTCACCGACCACAACTTCCGGGGCACTGGCGCCGGCAGTGACGACGACGGTTTCGGCTTTTTCGAACCAGTCGCGCCGGAGTTCACCGGCCCCATCAATGAGATACGAGGGCACTCCCCGGCTGGCTCCGATTTCCATCAGACGACGACTATTGGAACTGTTCTGACTTCCCAGCACAATCAAAACATCTGCAGATTCAACGAGAACCTTGATGGCATCCTGCCGATTTGTCGTGGCGTAGCAGATGTCTTCCTTCTTTGGTGATTCAATGTGTGGATAACGTTTGCGGAGCGCGTTGATGACGGCTGTAGCTTCGTCCACGCTGAGCGTCGTCTGAGTCAGATAGGCCAGTTTGTCTGTGCTGGTGAACGGTAGCCTGCCTACGTCTTCGGGCGTTTCTACCAACGTGATGCTCTCCGGTGCTTCGCCCATTGTACCAATCACTTCGTCGTGACCTTCGTGTCCGATCAACAGGATATTGAATCCCTGATTTGCGTAACGAATGGCCTCCAGATGCACTTTGGTGACCAGCGGGCATGTCGCGTCCACGGTCTGAAGTTTACGTCTGCGGGCGATGCTGCGAACTTCCGGAGAAACCCCATGAGCGCTGAAAAGCAAAATTCCGCCAAAGGGCACTTCATCGAGCGAATCGACGAACTTAACACCCTGCTTCGTAAACCGATCGACGACGTGCTTGTTGTGTACGATTTCATGATACACGTAGATCCCGGCCCCGACGCGCCGAATGGCTTCGTCCAGACATTCAATCGCCATATTGACCCCCGCACAAAAACCGCGAGGATTCGCCAGCAGCACTTTCATAGTTTTTCTCACGTTGCAACTTCAGGTTCTGCTCGCGATGTTACGGGTTCGGGTGCCAGTTTGGCTAACCGTTGAATGATCAGTCGAGTTAACTCAGGAAGTCCTTTGCCCGTGACTGCAGAAATCAGAAAAACTTCCTTGCCAGTGACTTCCCGCAATAACTCAGCACAGGTCGCCGCATCGGTCAGCTCAGCCTTTGTGACGCAGATGATCTCGGGCCTTTCGGCAAGTTTCGGATCATACAAACGCAGCTCTTCGCGGATTTGAGCATAGTTGTCAAGCGGATCGGTTTGATCCATCGGAGAGGGCTCGACAAGATGCACCAGCAGTCGCGTGCGTTCGACATGTCTCAAAAAGTCGTGGCCCAGACCAACGCCGGCATGGGCCCCCTCGATCAACCCCGGAATATCCGCCAGCACAAACTCATAGTCATAGCCGACATTCACCACCCCAAGATTCGGATACTTGGTGGTGAAAGGATAATCGGCAATCTCGGGAGTTGCCCGCGAGACGCGACTCAGCAGCGTAGATTTGCCGGCGTTTGGCTTTCCAATCAGGCCGACGTCGGCGATCATCTTGAGATCAAGCGAGATCTCACGGTACGCGCCCGGATGTCCTTCTTCGGATTCTCGTGGAGCCCGATTCTGGGGTGTTGCAAAGCGTTTGTTGCCACGCCCGCCACGCCCGCCTTTTGCGATCACCACGCTTTCGCCGTGGTGCTGCAGGTCTTTCAATAAATGACCATGCTTCAGGTCGGTAATCAATGTTCCAGGTGGAACCAGGATCACAGTGGGTTTGCCGCAACGTCCGGTGCACAACGCACCGCTCCCGTGCTGGCCACGATCAGAATTCCAGTGTCGATGGCCAACAAGGTTGCCGAGAGAGCCTTTATTCTCATCCGCCTGAATAACAATGTCGCCGCCGTCGCCACCGTCGCCGCCATCCGGACCACCGCGAGGAACAAAGATTTCCTTACGAAAGCTGCTGCTCCCATTCCCGCCATCACCAGCGCGACAATACAGAATAACTCGATCCGCAAACATAATTCATGCACCTTGCCCGACAACCAAACAACACCAATGATCAGCATTGTAACGTGAACTTGCCCGAGAGTGCAGGTTTTCAGCTGGTTTCGAGCTGGTTGGCGGCAGCTTCCTGAAGATCGGCACGCGAGGCACTATTCGAGTGACTTCCTCACGGAATCCAGATCGACTTCACGAGACTGTGGGAATGGCATCTCGGTCAGGTACCATTCTTCGGTAAAGCTGGCGTGTTCGCGAGGCTGCAGACGTTCGCGTGGGCCGATGGGTTCCAGTTCAATCATCGCGTTGTCGGGATACCAGATGGAAATGGTGAGTCCTGCGGCCTCGTTGTAGACCCGGTCAGGGTACGTCTTGAATCGTTTCACGAACAACAGGTTATTCGGTGAAAGATACGCAATCAGCCCGGCGTAACTGTCCATGCCGAGTTTTGGTTTTCGCGGTGTGCCCAGAATCTCAAGGAAGCCATCCCGTACGCGGATGTTCGGATCTTCCGGGTTCATGTTGATCAGAGATCCTTCTTCGTACATGACGTAACTTTTCGGGAATCGGCTGGGGGCCGTCAGCGGAATCAGACAAATCCCGTGTCCGACCGCAAACGTGCGACTCCAGTGACACCATTCCACCGGCTTTTCTGAGATATTGTGAATCGTTTGCGTGCAGCTGAGTCGCGTCGATTTTTCGTCGAGTACGAAATCCCGGACCAGGCGCACGCCGGTCGATGTATCGTCGGGGCTCGTGAGTCTTGCGTGGCGGTCGGCGATGATGTCCGTCGTCCAGGCTCCGTTCCAGAGTGCAGGACGCGGCGGAATGACGAGTTCCGGGCCGATGTCAAATCGTCCGGCGGAGGATTCCGGTCGATCTCCGGGTTTCCACTTCTTCTCGCCATCAGACAGGTACAGGGCGTTGTTGCCGTTGAGCGCATATTCCAACACGCGGCCGCCCACTTCCGGACACAACACTGCCGTGACATGGCCGTTCGTCAGATGCACGGCTTTTTCGTAACCCAGATACGGCGCGACTTTAACGCCTGTGAATTCAGCGCTCGATGCGGTCGCATGAAGCAGACCGGCAATGAGACACGTGAGAAAGAAACGACTCATGAATATCTCCGGTGAAGTGGTGATTTGGTATCTTACTCGGCGAGCGGTGTGGCGTCAGCCCACTGGTATACATTATCTTTTTCCAGAGCGAGCTCTTTTGAATTTGCAATGTACCGGCAAGTTTATGTATGCCGCTCGCCGGGGTTGTGGCCAAGGCCGAACAGTGCTCTGGCATTTGATGTCGTTTGTTCGTCCATAGCTTCTGGTGTCAGCGCATGTACGGCGGCGAGGCATTCGCAGGTGAGTTGTACCCAGGCGGGTTCGTTGCGTTTGCCGCGATTCGGATGTGGTGCCAGATACGGAGCATCGGTTTCGACCAGCAGTCGATTGAGCGGCACAGTGGCGGCGACGGCGCGCATACTTTCATTCTTACGAAACGTGAGCATCCCGGCGAATGACAGGTACATGCCCAGTTGCAGACATTCCGCCGCCATCTGTGCATCGCCCGAGAAAGCGTGCATCACTCCGATGAACGGCCCGCGCTGCGATTCTGTTTTCAGGACTTCCAGGACTTCCACGTCAGCTTCACGGCAATGGACGACAAACGGCTTGCTGATGCGTTTCGACAGCTCAATGTGCCGGACGAAGTAGTCCTGCTGCTGATCCAGCGGAGTGTGGTCCCAGTATTTGTCGAGTCCGGTTTCACCGACGGCGACGACTGCCGGATGTGTCGCCAGTTCTTCGATCTTTTTCCAGTCACCGGGTTTCGCTGCCTGGACATAGTTCGGATGAATGCCAACGATGGCCCGCACAAACTTATAGCGGTTCGCAAGGACGATGGCTGCCTCGCTCGATTCCACTGTTGTTCCGACCGTCAGCATGAATGCAACACCTGCATCTGTCGCGCGCTGCAGCACGGCGTCAATTTCCTGGTGAAATGCTTCTGCATCCAGATGGCAGTGTGTATCAATCATCTCAGGGAACTTTCGGAGGCTTTTCCGCTGGTGCTTTTGAATCGTCTTTGTGTCTGGAATCTTTGGCTGGCCTGCCCTCCTCCGCACGCGGAGTCATTACGAGCAGCACCGTTGTACCCACAGGCGGAATCTTTTCTGTCCAGGCCTCATACGTCTGCCCGCCATCACTGGCAGAGCTTTCTTCACGAACATCCAACAGCGCATCCGGGAAGTTGGACGTGCAGATCACATGTCCGCCTTCGGCCTGGTAAAACTCTTCGCCGGTCGTTTCGTCTTTGTAAAAACTGCTGCCGGCAAAGACAAATGCTGCCTGCATGGGACGTGACTTACCTTCCTTAAAAAACGTCTCAATCGCTTTCTGGTATTCGTCCTTCTTCCACTTGGAAAGCAAGTCGGTACGTTCTTCTTCGGTCATCGGGCCGTACCACAGAATCTCGTTATTGAACTTGTCCCAGCGAAGGTTCTTGTACGGGAGTTGCAGTCCCGGGGGTGGCCCTGACAACGGTGCGGCATAGTAACGATGTACGTTGTGTCGAATCCAGTCGCAGGCATCCGCACGCTGGAGCATTCCCTTGTCGTCCAGCCATACCAGTTGCAGAGCAACCTCCGGCCCGGAGGGTGCGACGAACTCAGGCGAAAACGCCGCTGGCTTCCCCGGTTCCATTCCCAGCGCCAGCAGAGCGGTGTGGATAACGAACGCTTTGGAGCGAATACGCAGAATCGTTTCGTGTTCGCGATTTCCTTCCGGTACCAGAAACATTTCCAGAATGCAGTCCCGACAGGCGACTTCCGTCCGCAGCACAACACGCCTGGACTTCACGTCAATCAGCACAGTGCCATCGGAATTCAGTGGCGTGGTGCCGTCGAGTTCATTGCTCAGCTTCACCGGCAGCGCTTCGAGCGGCCTGGGACCGGATTGCGAATCGCTTTCCGGCTTTGGTAATTCCTGTGACACGGCGAGCCTGGACTGCGATACTCCTTCTGCGAAAATCAAAGTCAATGCGAGCAGAGCAACGGTTCTCACCATCGTAGCGATCCTTTGCTGTCGCATCCGGGACTCCGGATTGAGGGGCACGGGAAGACACTTCAACATTCAATCGACAGGCATTCTACAGTTTGAACGCCAAAAATCGAGCGGCTTGAACTTCAATGCCGATTTCCGCAGCCAATTTGCTCATGGCACTTTTGCCGGGATTACGAGAATACGAATTCCAGCCGGTGATTGCCGAGCCACGGGATTTGGGGGTGGTCTTTGTCGAGATTCGCCTCACGCAGAATCGGGTTGTAAGACCGGCGATCAATGTACACAACAATACGATGACCGGATTCAATTTCGACAGCACCGTATCCAGATCCACGTTCAGACGAACTTCGCTCGACAGACAGTTGAAATCATCAATGTGGCGCAGTCGTTCGTTGTCCAGCAGCTTAAGCACGAGCAGACTCAACAACGCGTTCGTCGCCGGAATCATTTGCGAACCGGGATCGCCGGCGGTAGTCACAAGGCGATCAAATCGCAGCCGCGACAGCAGCGGCACAAAAAGAAAAATCCCCGCATGTCGAGTGACGATTCGCCGTCCTCGTTCCAGTGCGAGAGCATGGACATCAGCGACCGGAATTTCTACTTCATCATTTTCGTCGGCTGCTGCACAACCACGATGGGGCGAAACAAAAAGGGGGGGGTCTTCTCCAGCGTCACGCGACCGACGAAAGTCACTCGTCCAGTTGCGAATCGACCCGTAAGTCAGATCAAATCGCTGAGCCACATCCTACAAGTATTCCTCTTCAACAAACACCGCGTGAAGTGCTTCATATCGTCGGTGAATGGCTTGCTCGGGATTCAAAAAGTAGTCTGTGTAATCGTTCCTGTTCATGTTTCCCTCCCTGTGAAATTGTCATGAGCAAATTTCCTCCGGAAGCAGTTATTATACTCCGCGCGGCCGAAAAAGACGCTTTTGCAAAGCTGTACGAGAGAGCCCGTGCCATGTGGATCGATATTTATTCCGAATTCTGTCTGGCGCGGAGTTCTGATTCAGTTGACTGAACAGTCAGTTCCAGCAGCATTCCGGGCAGGAAAATCTCCGGCAATTCTTCCAGAGATCGTGCATCCCGTTGCACCAACTGAAGCCGTTCCTGCTGCGCAAGCATTTCGATTCTCTGAATAGCACTGACGCAGCCATAGGCCAGCCACATGCGTCCCTCCGGTCTCAGTCTTTCGCGCGCACCCTTGACAAGCGAATCGAGCAGCTCGAAACCGGGATCATAGAGTGCAAATTCTTCAACACTTTTCGGCTTATCGTTCTCCCACGGGGGATTCGAAATGATGAAGTCAAATCGCTCATCAGGTTTGATGACCGACCATGCGTCCGGATTGCGACGCGGAACAAGTCTCGCATCGAGACGATTGTCGCCGTAGTCTGCAGCGTTGAATCGAACGTTCTGGACTGCTTTCGGATTCAGGTCCGTGGCAACGACATGCGCGGCTCCGGCCTGCAGGCAACACAACGACACCAGCCCGGAACCTGTACCGATTTCCAGCACATAGCTCCCTTGTATGCTCGGCGTATCAAAGATCAGCGTTCGCAGACTGTCGGTGTCGGCAGGCTCCCAGAATACGGTCTCCATAATCGCAACGTCGTGGGTCAATGGAGGCACTGCTGCCCAACGCACGATGCCTGGCAGTGAAGGCGTTGTTGTGGAAAGTGATGCGATCGAGTCGGATGCCGATTCATCGACAGTCAAGTTCGGTGCTGTGGGATCACTTGATGAATGCGCGTCCGGCACTTTCGACTTTGAACAGCCTGCGAGCAGCACGGCGATCAGGATGACGAATCTCATCACTCACCGATGCAATACAAAACTTCCTGCCGTCGTCCGTCCACGTCATGGGCGACGCGTTGGTAGATTCTGCCACCACAAATGGCCGGTGTCGCGAACACGCTGTTGCCCAATTGATTGGTCGCCACAATTTCCAGTCTTTCCGTGGATGCCCTGAACACAAATGTCTGACCCTCTTCGTTGGCAGCGTAAATCAGATCACCGATCAGCACGGGCGAACTACTGAACGTCCCGCTCAACCGCCCCTTCCAGACTTCTTCTCCTGTATCGCTTTTCCAGCACATTGCAATCCCGGCATCCATCACAGCAAACAAATATCCGCCTCGTGTCAGCAGCGACGGGACATAACTTCGAGTCGGATTTTCCCAGACAATTCTGCCTGTTCCATCAGCCGCGACGGCTGAGACATGATTCTTTGGATACCCGCCACTGGTGAAAATCCGGTGGCCGTCCGTCACGGTCGTGGTCACGCATTCGGTCGTCGAACCTTCGACTTCCCAGAATGTCTCGCCTGTTGTCGGATTCAGACTTGTGACCAGATCGCACCCGATCAGGAAGAGCTGATCTTTCCCTTCGACGTTGAAGATCACCGGCGACGAGTAGTTCGGCTTCGCAGGTCGTGCCTTTTGCCAGACAATATCGCCCGTGGCGCGGTTCATCGCCACGATCGCTCCGCCGCCTTTGTTGTCAGATACGCCGATCACCAGATCCTGATACAACAACGGCGACGACCCGAAGCCCTGATGATTGATGTATGTAGAAAGTTTTTTCTGCCACAGTTTCTTTCCCTGCCGATCAAGGGCCGTCATGTAGACCGAATCGCCATTCAGAAAATTGACGAAGAATCTGTCCCCATCGCATGCTACGGCAGCAGAGGCCATGGATGACTTTTCATTGTTTTTGACGTCCAGCCCTTTCTCATGCACAACGGATTCCCAGAGCTGCTTGCCGGTCCCGCGATCAAAACACAGGACCGACTGCACGTTTCGATCCGTGTCCGCTGCCGTGACCACCACCTGATCGCCAACGACGATCGGAGATCCATGACTGCGGCCCGGCAAGTTGGCCTTCCAGATAATGTTTTCGGAATCGCTCCATTTCATCGGCGGATGCTGATCCGGACTCGCGATTCCGTCATAAGTGCCCCCGCGCCACCATGGCCAGTCCTGCGACAGGTCAACATGGATCGCTGAAGGAGCAACGTCAGTTGCAAGTCGTGCTTTGTCGTCAGCTGCAGCGAAACGACCGAACCCCGCAATAAGTATCAATCCGGAGGCGATTTGGAAAAGTCGATTCCGGAGACGGTGACATGAAGGAACGTAAATGGTCATGAATCAAGCTTTCTTCAAAGGGCTGAAGTTCACGAGCCATCAATCGGCACGCAGTCACATCTTTATATCAAGTGCGATCCTGCTTGGCGATCATTCCTGGTTTACGCGAACGGTCGGGTGCAGTCGCCGATTTCGGTAGGTCCTGCTTGCCGAGCAGGACTTCGCGGCCACGCCGCGACCAGCGACGAGTCGCGCTCGAAAGGACGTCTACGCGGCGACGTGCAGCAGGTGTGCGAACCATGGCGGTTCGCCTTACGGCGAAAGTCCTTTCCGGCAGAAAGAACCTACTTTAACAATCATCCGTGACTGCACTCGACAAGGTCGGTCTGCGACTGAGCTACGCTGGACACTTCAGTTCGATATCTATTGTCGTCATTTTGACAATTTTTTTAATGGTATCCGCATCATTGTGAAGCTGAAAGATGCGAATATTCTGAAGAAATCAGCTCGCAGCGATTCTGGCACAGGGTTCGCAATTCATGGTTTCCAGAGTTCGAGTGACTCGGTGTGGAATCGAGACGCCAGCGAACGTTGACATCGTCGCCAATCGACGTGTCACAGTCAATTTGAGAACTGATACCAAGGGAATGTATTACCATGAAGACTTTGAATCTTGTTTCAGCCGTGTGTGTTGTCATCCTGCTTGTCGCGCCAGTATTTGTAAAGGCTCAGGACTTTCGATCTCCGTACAGTGGTCCCACAGCGAATACGAACCAGCCACGCTCCTTTCTGGGTCTGCCGATTCCGCAACAATGGAGCGGAAATCGTCCAGCAGCGTCGAATCAGTATTCCGGTCAATTTGCGAATGGCCAATGTGCCACAGGTAACTGCCCTAACCGTCGAAACGCGATGGGCAACTGTGCAAACGGAACCTGTCGCAACTGCAATTGTCCGAATGGTGCCTGTGCGCGTGGACTGTGTGCCAGCGGACAATGTCCGACCTGTGCAAACGGACAATGTGCAGAATGTGCTGCCGGCCGGTGTGGCAGCGGTCAGAGTGACAATAGAAACTGCCCGAATGGCCAGTGCCGACTCAATCAGAATCCAAATGCCCGCTACAATTCCGGCATGAACTATGGAGCTCAGGGAAACTGGTCGCCTCGCACGACGCGGTCGAATTCAGCTGATCCGTTTCGTCAGGCCGAATACCAGAATGAAAGTGACAACTGGACTCAGCGTCCGGCCCTGCGAAATCCAGTGAACGATCTGTACCCATCACGCTACGACCGGAGCGATCTTGATCTGCGGCGTCCCTACTTCAACAATCAGTCGGGTGCGCTGGATGATTCTCGTTCTGGTGACAGTTCTTCCACAGCACGCAACACTCGTGCACCACTCCCATCGAATCGCTCAATGTTTGGTGCTCCGGCTGACCGTGCTCCTGGCTTGGCTCAGATTTAGTCGGTTTTAGAAAATCTGTAGCAGAGATCATGAGAACTCTGGTGCGTTGCAGCATGATCACGACGTCCAGAATTCTGACTAATCCCGCTACAACATCACCATGACGGTGATGTTGAGCGAGTTTATGTTGTTTCGACTTTGGATTTTCGCGCCGGAAGAAATCCGATACCAAATGCGGCAAGCATCGACATCCAGAAGAGCCAGAACTCCGGTTTGGCATAGTTGTGAAAATCCACCACATGTGGATTCTCAATAGAATTGAATGCCCAATCCGCAAGAAGCTTCAGCCCGATCACAATGATCAGAAGATACGCGGACAATTCGAAGCGTGGAAATCTCTCAAGCAGTCTGATAAACATGGCCGCCGCAACGCGCATCAAGATGATTCCGAGCAATCCGCCGATCACTACCACCCACAACTTCGGATGGAACGCATCTTTAGGATGACCTTCCGGAGGAACTCCGACCAGTCCGATAGCAGCAAGAATCGAATCGACTGCGAACGCGATATCTGTCAGCTCGATAACAACAACAGTCATCCAGAAACTTTTCCCCGCTCGAAGTTGCGCTTCCGGGATGGGCACCGGAACACGTTCTTTGATTTCGAGCATTTCCTGATCGGCCGTCAGTGCTTCACCGGTTTCAGCGTCACGCAGTTGTGGGTCACCCGCCGCGTCAGTACTCAGAATATTCGCGCCTTCTTCCTTCGACTCAAAGAACAGGTGCTTGACAGCGATATAGATCAGATAGCCACCGCCGAGGAGCTTTACGACATGCCATTCAAGCAAATACTGGGCGGTTGCGACTGCTATAAACCTGAATACGAACGCTCCGATCAGGCCATATGTTAGAGCTCGCGCCTGCAAATGCTTCGGAACTCTTGAAGCCAGAAGCCCAAGTACCAGCGCGTTATCAATCGAGAGCAGGCCTTCCAGCAGCACAAGCAGCAGGACGATAAGAAGATCCTTGTTACTGAACGTCTGACTCCAAAACATCGGAGTATCTGCGGCCAGTTGAAACAAATCGTGCATGAAGGAAAATCCAAAGCAAAGTCAGGCCAAACCCGGAATCCGTTTGTCCGGATGAGTGGCGGAAGGGATGATCTTAGTTCACCGGACCTTGAAAGCCAGTGAGGAGATTGTGAGTGATCCGGCGTTTCTCAGGGAATTCTCGCGTAACAAGCAGCAACTTGCGTTCAACGAAAATTCCTGGCCTGCGGATCAATCTGTTCCAGCATCTCGCTCACATCATCCAGTCGTTCACACACCACATGGATGACATCGCCTTCCCGTTGCAGTCGACCGGTGGCCATCATCACGGTGGCAAACCTGGCGGTCTGGCGAAAGTGCTGCCAAACAGACGGAAACACGACCAGATTTGTAACGCCGGTTTCGTCTTCGAGCGTCACAAACGTAATCCCGTTGGCCGTTGAGGGTCGTTGTCGCATCAGCACAAGTCCCGCCACTTTGACTCGCCGATCCGGCGTCAAATCCGCAAGCTGTTCTGCCGTGACGGCTCGCAATTGAATCAGTTGCTCCCTGAGAAAGCTAACGGGATGTTTTCGCAGCGACAGACCCGCCGATGAATAGTCTTCCACCACCTGATCCTGAGCCGACATTTCCGGGAGCTCAGGTACTGGATCGTCGGACGCTGCGGCCTCCGATGCGTCAAACAGCGGCAGTTGTTCCCGAGCGGGCAACGATTTCCAATACGCCTCTCGACGTTCGATCTTCAGTGACGCGAAAGCATCGGCTCGCGACAAAAGCTGCAATGTGGCTCGATTGAGCTGCGTCCGTTGGGCGAACTCTTCAAACGACCGAAACTCTCCGCTGCGTTGCCGCACCACTTCAATCATCCGTCCGTGATCTTCCGAGAACCCTCGCAACAGCCGAAAGCCCAACCGCAGTGCGTAGCGTTCATCGTGATGTCGAAATCGTCCCAACGCAGGATCGCCATCAATCCGTTCCAGCGTGCAGTCCCAGTCGCTGTGACTGATATCAGCCGGAAGAATGACGACACCATGCTCTCGAGCGTCTCGCACCAATTGAGCCGGCGCGTAGAATCCCATGGGCTGACTATTGATTAACGCGGCCGCAAAAACAGCCGGGTGATAGCGTTTGAGCCACGCAGAAACATACACCAGCAACGCGAAACTTGCGGCGTGCGATTCGGGAAACCCATATTCACCGAAGCCGCTGATCTGCTTGAAAAGACGCTCAGCAAACTCTGCATCGTAGCCGCGATCTTTCATTCCATTCACAAGTTTCTCATGAAACTTTGCAATGACACCGGTCTTGCGCCAGGCTCCCATCGCGCGACGCAACTGGTCGGCTTCGCCCGGCGTAAAGCCAGCGGCCACGATCGCCAGACGCATGGCCTGCTCCTGAAAGATGGGAACCCCGAGCGTCTTGTGCAGTACCGCGCGCACCGCCGCATTCGGATAATCCACCGGCTCTTCCCCTGCACGTCGTCGGAGATACGGATGCACCATGTCACCCTGAATCGGCCCCGGACGCACGATCGCAACTTCTATGACCAGATCGTAAAAGCAATGCGGCTTCAGACGCGGTAACATGCTCATCTGAGCGCGGCTTTCAATCTGGAACACACCAATCGTATCCGCCGCACTGATCATGTCGTACACCGCAGAATCCTCTGACGGCACATTTGCCAGCGTCAGTGTTCTGCCGTGATGTTTCTTCACCAGATCAAACGCGCGGCGGATACAACTGAGAATGCCCAGCGACAGGCAATCGACTTTCAACAGCCCAAGCGCATCCAGATCATCTTTGTCCCATTGAATCACAGTACGACCGGGCATTGCAGCATTTTCAATCGGCACCAATTCGCTCAACAATCCCCGGGACATCACCATGCCGCCGGAATGCTGGGACAAATGCCGGGGAAACGTCAGCAGCGAATTGAGCAGCTCCAGCATCCGTCGGCCGAGCAATGAATCCGGATCAATACCACCTTCCCGCATGCGTTCCGGAAATTGCTCCGTGTGATCTACATGTTCCATCTGGTTGGCAAGTTTTTCAATGCGGTCATTGGACAACGCGAGGGCACGCCCGATGTCGCGAATCGCTGATCGAGGCCGATAGGTGATCACGGCACCTGTCATTCCCGCGCGATCGCGTCCGTAACGCTCAAACAGATACTGCAGCACTTCTTCGCGGCGTTCGTGTTCGAAATCGATGTCGATATCCGGCGCTTCATTGCGTTCGCGACTGATGAATCGTTCGAACAGCACATCGATTCGGCTGGGGTCAACCGACGTCACTTCCAGACAGTAGCAGACGACAGAATTCGCGGCAGATCCTCTCCCCTGACAAAGAATTCCGCGTTCGCGGGCGAAGCGCACGAGGTCATAGACCGTGAGAAAATACGCTTCGTAATGCAGTTCTTCGATCAGCGTCAGCTCATGCCTGATCAGGTCACCAACTTTGATCGGGACGCCATTCGGATATCGCAGTTCCGCCCCACGCATTGTCAGGTTCGTGAGATGCTGAATCGATGTGACATCCTGCGGAACCAGTTCTTCCGGGTACTCGTACCGCAGTTCGTCGAGAGAAAACGTGCAGCGATCCGCAACATCGACCGATCGGGCGATGATGCTGGCATCGCCCGCGAACAGTGGCAGCAGTTGACCTCCTGACTTCAGATGCCGTTCGCCATTGGGAAACAGTTCATGGCCCAGCGATTGCAGACTTGCCGCATGACGAATCGCCGTCACGACATCATGCAATGCGCGACGTCTGGGATCGTGATAATGCACATCGTTGGCAGCGACGATCGGGATGTTGAACTGACTGCAAATCGACCGCCAGCGTTGGAGGCTTTCACGATCATTGGGGCCGCAGTGGAGTTCAGCCAGTCCAAAGCATCGATCGCCAAAGCAGCCTTTCAACGACTGCAGATGCGTAGCCGCAACGTCGGTGCTCATGCCAGGGACGTATCGCCGTTCGAACCGAAATCGGCCTTCCTGGCTAAGCGGCACACAGCAAAGAAGGCCCTCGGCATGTTCCAGAATATCGGCAACCTTCAGGCGACACTCACCCTTGGGAGCTCGCCTGCGCCCGACAGTAATCAGTCGAGACAAACGGCCATAAGAGTCGCGATCGGTTGCGAGCAGAGCAACCGATGGACCATCCTCCGGCACAATCTCTGCGCCGATCAGCAGCTTCAGTCCGGCTTCTTTGGCCGCCACATGAGCCCGCACAACACCTGCCAGTGAATTGCGATCCGTGACCGCAATCGCCTTCAGCCCCAACGCCACCGCTCGCGCGGCAAGTTCATCTGCGTGCGAAGCACCTTCCAGAAACGAATAATTCGTGCGGCAGTGCAGTTCTGCATACGGAACTAGGGTACTCTTCTGCTCTTCTGCCTGACCTGCTGCACCCTGCGTCGCACGAGTTCGACGTTTTGAAGGTGGAGGTTCCGGCATAAAACAAGATTATCGTATGTAGGATGGACATAAATGTCCGTCGCATGACCATGAAATATGGTCGAAGCATATATTGTTGTGTTTTGACAGACGCTCGACAATGCAAAGGCGTTTGGCCAATATCTCGGACATGAATGTCCAAGCTACAGGAATCGCACAGCAATGGCTTTCGTCACTGGTCCTTGCGATTTGGAGTTGGGGGAATAAGATACTCGATGTGCTGACAACTCAACGCGAGACGACTTCAGGAAATGCGATCGATGGCAAAGAATAAACCGACAGGAATTTCATATCGTGACCATGATATCAAGGAGGATCATTCGTTCGGAGCGATGGGTGGAAAAACGCCCGGGATTCACAAGCGGTATTTCTGCAAGGTGGCCGGAAGAACAGTGAAGGGGACTCTCGAAGAAGTGAAGGCCAACATTGACTTTCATCTGGACGACAAGAAGACAGACGAGATCGCTTGATTGCAATTCCCGTAGCTTGGACATTCATGTCCGAGATTGCGATTCCCGTAGCTTGGACATTCATGTCCGAGGACCTGGCCAGACATCGTCGCATTGTCGTAATGCTGTCAAGGCACAACAACGTTCGCTTTGACAGTATTTCATGGCGAAGTGACGGACATGAATGTCCATCCTACATGAGATCGTTCGGCATTATCGGAAGTTGAAGAAACCTCTACTACAGTTCACGAGTCGATGTTGTTGGGTTATAAATCGCGGTCATCACTAGTGCTTTGTCAACATTAAGTCTTTGGGTTGACGCTTTAAAAAAGGGGTCAGGAACCAATAGTGCGCAGCACCCTCTGGGCCATTTGGCTATTGGTTCCTGACCCCTTTTTTAAAGCCTGACAAAGCACCAGGTTTGATGCCAACATCCGGAGACCCCGCTATGCTCCTTCATGGTCAAGTTCCAGAAACGGTTCGATGGGGACTGCTTTCCCTGGCTTCAGTAGTCCGCATACTGCTTTTGATCACGGCAACAGGTGCTGCTGGACGGACATCAGATGCCTGCTCGGACGAAAAACCAGACGCATCGACAGAAATTCGCCATTCGGACCTAAGCGTTTACCGCGCAGAAGATGGAACGCCGAAACTGATTCGCTCCACTGAGGACTGGGCTCAGCGGCGAAAGCAGATCATCGGCGGGGCTGAAGCCGCCATGGGGTCGATGCCGACGTTTGAGAATCTACCGACGTTTGATGTCAAACTGACTGAAGATGTTCGGATCGGCGAAGTTCGGCGGCTGACGATGACAATTGCTGTCGAAGATTCGGATCGACTGCCACTGGATCTTTATCTTCCAGAATCGCTTGCTGACGCGGTGGATGTGAAAGACCTGCTGAATTCAGGTTCGCAGTCGAAGTTGGCCGCTGTCGTCGCTCTGCATCCGACCGGTGCAGCTGGGAAACGCATCGTGGCCGGTGAAGGCGGGAAATCCGGGCGACAATATGGCCTTGAACTCGCTCAGCGTGGATACGTCGTGATCGCGCCGGACTATCCGTCGTTCGGTCAATATGACAAATATGATTTCGAGCACGACAAGTACGTCTCCGGCACAATGAAAGGCATCTTCAATCATCGTCGTTGCGTCGATTTTCTTTCGGCGTTGAAGTTTGTGGACGCGGATCGCATCGGCGTCATCGGACATTCGCTGGGCGGACACAATGCGATCTTTCTGGGAGCGTTTGACGAACGACTCAAAGTGATCGTCTCAAGTTGCGGCTGGTGTCCGTTTCATGACTACTACGGCGGCGATATCAAGGGATGGACGAGTGACCGTTACATGCCGCGACTTCGGGATGTCTATGAACTTAACCCTGACAAAGTTCCGTTTGATTTCTACGAATTGATTGCGACACTGGCCCCGCGGACATTCGTTTCCGTATCGCCGATTCGGGATGCGAACTTTGATGTCAATGGCGTCCGTAAAGCGATGCCAGTGGCCGGTTCGATTTACTCACTGTTCAGTGCCCGCGAAGAGTTGATGTTGTTAACGCCGGACACGGAACACGATTTTCCTACGGACATGCGTCTGCAGGCTTACAACGTGATGGATCGCGTCCTGAAACACACGCCGAATGATTTTGAGCCGGACTTTGCCGGAGAATTGCCCCGAATTCCTGCGCGCTCGCCGGCAGAGGCAATGGCCTCGTTTCAGGTGGTCGATGGTTTTGAGATGCAGCAGACCGCTGCAGAACCCTTGCTGACAGATCCGGTGGCCATGTCCTTCGACGCCGACGGTCGGTTGTTTGTCGCCGAAATGAATGACTACTCTGAACAGGCGACGGAGCATCTGGGCCGCGTCCGGATGCTCGTGGATTCTGACGGCGATGGACGGTTCGATCAGAGTCATCTGTTTGCCACAGGTTTAAGCTGGCCGACGGCCATTATCTGCGCGAACGACGGCGTGTTTGTCGCAGCCGCCCCGGATATCTTCTTTCTGAAGGATACGGATAGCGACATGAAGGCCGACGTGAACGAACGGGTCTTTACCGGTTTTGAACGATCCAATGTGCAGGGACTGATCAATAGTTTTCACTGGGGGCCGGACAATCGGATCTACGGTTCTGCGAGCACCGTCGGCGGTTCGATCACCAGCCCGAAGTATCCGGACCGCGCGGCGCTGCAGTGTCGCGGTCGCGACTTTTCGTTTGATCCGAAGACATTGGATCTGCGAGCTGAAACGGGTGGTGGTCAGCACGGTATGTGCTTTGACGACTGGGGACATCGCTTCGTCAGTGCCAACAGCGATCATGCTCAAATGATTGTGTATCGCGACCAGTATCTTGCCCGTTCGCCGCTGCCGTCTGCCGCACCAGCGCGAGTCAGCATTGCCGTCGATGGAGGTCAGGCGCCTGTGTTCCGCATCAGCCCTGTCGAACCGTGGCGCATTGTGAGAACTCGACTGCGTGCCTCGGGGCTTTCGAAGGGAATCGTTGAAGGCGGCGGTCGTCCGGCAGGATATTTTACAGGGGCAACCGGGATTACGATCTATCGCGGCGACGCATGGCCGGGTGACACCAAAGGGCTGGCCATTGTCGGCGATGTGGGCAGCAACATCGTGCATCGTAAACGACTGACGACCGATGGGGTGATCTGGACAGCCAATCGCATGGACGAAGGTCGCGAACTGGTTGCGTCGGAAGACATCTGGTTTCGTCCGGTGCAGTTCGCGAATGCTCCTGACGGCTGCCTGCAGGTTCTGGACATGTATCGTGAAGTGATTGAACATCCTGCGAGTCTGCCGCCGGAAATCAAGAAGCATCTGGATCTTACCAGTGGTCGTGATCGAGGGCGGCTCTATCGAATCGCGCCGACAGGCTGGAAACCACGGCCTGTGCCGCAGCTCAGCAAGGCCACAACGGCCGAACTGGTGGCACTGCTGGAACATCCGAATGCCTGGCATCGCGATACCGCATCACGATTGCTCTTCGAGCGACAGGATGCATCCGCAGCCGATGGAATTCGCCAGCTGTTGAGGAACTCGAAATCGAGTTTAGGAAGGTTTCACGCAATTGGAAGCCTGGAAGGATTGCATTCATTGGTGGCGGACGACGTGGTCGGGGGACTCAGAGATACGGTTGCAGGTGTTCGCGAACGAGCGGTGCTGGCGAGCGAAAAACTTGCGCCGTCCGGGGATGTCCTCAAAGCGCTTGCCGCGATGGCCAGCGATGAAAACGCACGTGTCAGAATGCAACTGGCATTTTCGCTCGGTGAGTTTCCACCTTCTGCCGTGCGACAGGAAGCCTTGCAGGAGCTGCTGGCGAAATCGGGTCAGGATCGCTGGATTCGTACGGCTGTGTTCACGTCGCTGGGCCCTGAAGCAGACGACGCATTTGAATCACTTGCGGCAACGCGTGACGCTGCGTCGCCAGTCGCCAGCCTGGCATTGCTCGAACTGGCGGATCTCGTGGCGCGAAGAACGTCAGACGACGACGGATGGACTCAGATTGCTGCTGTGATCGCCGCACGGCGCGACGACCCTGCGATGCAGGTGAAACTGCTGCAGGCGGTGTTCGCGGCAAACAAGACAGCTCAAAGCAGCCCCACTTTCGCGAAGCTGACTGCCGGATTGCTTGAGGCCGCTCGCACAAATGCTGTTGACGCAAGTCTGACCGACGAGCAGCGGGCAGCGGCATTGAGCACCTTTAGTCTGTCGTCTTTTGCGGCAGACGGTGAGCTGTTGTTGAGTTCGCTCGAATCGGTGCAGCCGCCGACTGTTCAGGACGCGGCGTTGGGGGCGTTGTTGCGGTTTTCGGACGAAGAAGTGGCGTTGCAGCTGCTGGACCGATGGTCAGGATTGTCCCCGAAGCTCGCAGAACACGTGCGGGACGGACTATTGGGACGCACCGCATGGGCTGTGTTGCTCCTTGATGCGATGTCTGCAGGCCGCATTCCGCCGACAACGCTGAGTCCCTCGGACTTACAACGATTGGCGAGCGTCCCCGATGATGCGGTGCGTTCCCGAGCCATCAGATTGCTGGAGACCATGGCCAGTTCCACACGTGAAGACGTCCTGCGTTCCTATCAGGTCGCTCTGACGCTGAAGCCCGATCGCGCGAAGGGTCAGGCGTTGTTCAAGCAGCATTGTTCGGTCTGCCACCAAATCGGGACAGTCGGTTTTCAGGTCGGACCCAATCTGGCGACCATGAAAAATCGCGGCCCCGAAGCGATTCTGACAAATGTGCTGGACCCGAATCGTGAAGTCAATCCCGCCTGGCGAGATTATGTCGCTGTCACGACTGACGGACAG
>Ga0105046_10003459_pt1 | contig 25023 bp, 18 predicted proteins | sample MAT03_FD_78385 | JGI IMG/M metagenome (GOLD analysis project Ga0105046, IMG submission 78385) | Freshwater microbial communities from Lake Fryxell liftoff mats and glacier meltwater in Antarctica - MAT-03 (megahit assembly) | ecosystem: Environmental > Aquatic > Freshwater > Ice > Liftoff...
AGGGTATTAACAATAAGATCAAAACGATGAAACGTCAAGCTTATGGATTTCGTGATATTGAATACTTTAAACTTAGACTTTATAATTTACATAAAACTGGGTACTCGTTTTTACGATGAACCAGAATAGGAATTCTAGTTTTGAAACAAGTAAAATTAATTAATTATAAAAAAATTATTTTACATATTCTCTTTTCAAAAATCCTTTTTTTTGATATGATATTATGCAATATCATTAATTCTTTTATAAGATTACTTTCATGCATTCAAAAGTCAACTTGTACGGCACTCTTGCTTTTCTATGGCTCTCCCATTTGATTGTCGATGTGATGATTGGGATTTGGCCCATTTATAAAACGATGGCGCATATGGATCTCGCTCTCGCGGGACTGATTGCCGGAGTTTGTGCTTTTCTTGGTGAAGGCATGCAAGTTTTCTTTGGAATGCTCAGCGATAAAGGTTACCGTAAAAGTTTAATTTGTGCTGGGGTTGTGGTGGCGTCGAGCAGCCTCATGTTTCCGCATGTCGAAAGCCCGATTTTCTTATTCTTGCTATACCTATTAACTTGTTTTGGTTCTGGGGCCTTCCACCCAGCTGCTGTTAGTCACATGGGAATGTTGACAACGCGACGTAAAAGCTTATATATTGCCTTATTCGCTTCTGGTGGGGCTTTAGGACTAGCCAGCAGCCAAATAATCTTTTCCTATTTCTACCAAAGACTTGACGGCTCAACAGCTTATCTTTTACTCCCTCTTTCTTTGATTATTTTACTCATCGCGCTTTATCCTTTTGCAAAAGGACCCGCCTTATTAAAAACGGAAAAAAAGCCTATTAGCTGGGATGGAGTCAAACTGTTTTTTGCTTCAAAGGACCTGATTAATTTATATTTCTGCCAGGTTTGTATTAGCTCGATTTTCTGGGGCATCATATTCCTCCTGCCAGATTTACTGATTTCTCGAGGCTATGACGATTGGATTTGTTTTGGCGGCGGACATTTCTTTTTTATCATTGGCGGTGCTTTGATGATGATTCCAAGCGGTTACATCGCAGATCGCTATTCAGCAAAATCCGTGCTTGTTAGTGCTGTGATTGTTGGTACTATCTTGTTCTATACCTTCTATTTTATCCCTTTACTTCCTCCCTTATTTACCTTAATCTTATTGTTTTTCATGGGAGCTGCTCTTGGAATTGTGAATCCGATTTCTGTCGCACATGGACATCGGTTGATGCCTTCCCATCCTGGACTGATTAGTGCGATTATGATGGGATTAGCTTTTTGTGTCTCAGAAAGCATTGGTCCTGGCGGAGGGGGTTTCCTCTCTGAGTTTTTTGAAGAAGATGCAGCAGCTAAAGCTTTGGCAATCATTGGTTTATTGAGCATACCTGCTTTAAGAAATGCGCTGGCTTTGTCCTCAGGCAGAGAAGTGGCTTCCGATCAAAACATTGAATACGCTGCTTAAAGACTATAGGACATTGGCTATGCTTGGATGCAAGCACCCTCTACATTTTTTTTTCTTTTTTCTCTCTCCGCAAACGGCATGCTTTCCGTGCATGCACTCTCCTACTACTGCATCTAAATTAAAACTTTACGCACAAGATACTCCAGGACTTTAAACCAATGGATCGATTAGAAAAAATTCAAACGACTCAGGCTCCTGCCGCCCTTGGTCCCTATTCACAAGGAGTGATCGTACCTTCCAATGCACAATTGATTTTTGTGTCCGGACAACTCCCAATCGATCTCGCCAATGGTCAATTAATCCAAGGAGATATTGGGGAAATGACAGCCCTAGTCCTCACACACATTCAGCACATCCTACAAGCTGCTCATTCAGATCTTGGCTTTATCATTCGTACAGATGTTTTTTTAAAAGATTTAAACGACTTTGGCCGTTTCAATGAAGTTTATCAAAAATATTTCTCAAGCCCCCCCTTACCTGCTAGACAAACGATTCAAGCTGCTAAACTCCCCTTAGATGCGCCAATCGAAATTTCTTGCATAGCTCTTATTCCCTCACAAGTAAAAGAAGGTGCGCACCGTGGCTGATCCTAACCTAAAAATGAGAATTGCACCGAATTCGAAAGAATCAGAAATGATGGTAATCGGTTGTATGTTGACGAGCATTAATGCGCTCAATGTATCAGCAGATGCTCTCGACGATTCTGATTTTTATTACACTGAGCACAAACTCATCTTTCAGACCTTAAAGACAGCCTATAAAAGCGATAAACCAGCAGATGTGCACCTAATCAGTGAAGAGCTGAAGCGCCAGGAAAAACTCACTGCGGTCGGAGGCATTGCTTATCTGACAACCTTGGCCCAATATGCCGGCACCTCTGCCCACATTGAAGAATATTGCGAGCTGGTACGCAATAAAGCTGTTTTAAGAAGCATGGTGCATGCGGCTCAACATGTAGAAAAACGTGCTTTGGAAGAACCAGCTAACGTTTTGGAAGCCCTGGATGAAGCTCAGCAACTATTCTTTCAAATTAGTCAATCAGCTCACTCCTCTTGCGGCGTTTTGATCGGTCAAATTTTATCCGGCGTCAAATCTGACTCCCAAGTTCCCTTTTTAAAAGAGCTGCAGCAACGGCAAGAACTTTATCACCAAAAAGGCCCTGATGATACCGGTATCACCGGCATTGCCACCCATTACACTGATTTAGATAAAATGATCAATGGATTGAGTAAATCCAACTTAATGATTCTGGCTGCCCGCCCTGCGATGGGGAAAACAGCTTTTGCTATCAATATTGCCGAAAACGTCTGTTTTAAAAATAATCAGCCTGTGGGTATTTTCTCGTTAGAAATGAGTGCAGAACAACTCGTGCATCGAATTGTGTGTTCCCAGTCAGAAGTTGAATCAGACAAGATTAGAACAGGGTCATTAAGCGGCATTGAATATCAGCGTGTCGTGGCCTGCGTCAACAACATGCAAAATCATCTAATGGTGATCGATGACCAAGCCGGGCTTAAAATCACAGATCTCAGAGCACGTGCCCGCCGCATGAAAGAAACTTACGGCATCGAACTTCTTATAGTCGACTACCTGCAATTGATTTCAGGCTCAGGAGCCTCAAGGAATGCGGAAAACCGCCAAAGTGAAATTTCTGAAATCTCAAGAATGCTCAAAAACTTAGCACGCGAGCTAAATATTCCTGTAATTTGCTTGTCTCAGCTTTCACGAAAAGTGGAGGAAAGACAAGGGCATCGTCCCATGATGAGCGATTTGCGTGAAAGCGGAAGTATTGAGCAAGATTCTGATATTATTATGTTTTTGCTGCGTCGAGAATACTACGATCCGCTTGATAAACCTGGCATGGCTGAACTCATTGTCGCCAAAAACCGTCATGGCGGCGTGGGGAATGTGCATCTCACCTTCCGAAAAGAGATCGCCCAATTTGCTAATTACACTCCTATGCGCTTTGATGATAGCGGGGATAAGACGGCTGATGCAGAATTTAATCAATTTTCACCAGCCTAATGCGAAAGGAGCCGTGTGAACACACGCTCCTAATTGACTGCTCACTTATTCTACAGTCACAGATTTAGCCAAATTGCGAGGCTGATCAATTTCAGCCCCTCGCTCTTTAGCAATATAATAGGCTAAAAGTTGGCAAGCCACAGCGGTGAGGACGCCAGCAAGTTCATCAGTTGTTTGCGGAATGCGAATAAGATCATCCACCATCTCTTCAAGACCCTGCTCGCAATCTTCTGCAATCGCTAAGATTTTCCCATTACGTGCTTTGATTTCCATCAGGTTGCTTAAAAGCTTATCGTAAGTAATCTTATTTCCGCATAAAGCCACCGTCGGACAATTTTCATTGATTAAAGCAATCGGTCCATGCTTCATTTCACCAGCCGGATAACCATTGGCATTGATATATGAAATTTCTTTAAGCTTTAGAGCCCCTTCAAGGCTCGCCGGATACATGTAGCTTCTTCCGATAAAAAAGAAATTTTCATAATGCGCATACTTCTTGGCAATTTGCTGAATATGTTCAGATTGGTTCAGCACTTGCTGGACTTGATCTGGCAATTGTAATAAGGCATCTAAGAAAATTTGCCCTTCTTTTTTATCCATATGCCGCATACGCGCCATCAACAGGGTAAATAAGGCTAACACTACGACCTGGCTGGTAAAGGCTTTCGTTGAACAAACGCCTATTTCTTGGCCGGCTCGTAAAAAAATGCACACATCGGCTTCCCGTGCCAGGTTAGATCCCTCGACATTGCAGATGGCCAATACTTTTACACCTTTAGCTTTAAGTTCGCGCACCGCTGCAAGGGTATCTGCCGTTTCACCGGATTGACTAATGGCGATGGCTAATGTTCCGGGTGGAACGACAGGGTTTTTATAGCGGAATTCAGAGGATATTTCGACTTGCACTGGAATACGAGCCCGATCTTCAAGCATATATGAGGCTAAATATCCAGCATGCCAAGAGGTGCCGCAAGCTAAAATCAGAATTCTTTCAACAGATAAAAGTTCGTTGACATCAAAATTAATCCCGTCAAATAAAGCGGTTCCATAATCTTGAATAAAACGGCCCAAAAGAGCACTGCGTATCGTTTGAGGCTGCTCAAAAATTTCTTTCAAGGTATAATGCTCAAAACTTCCTTTAGAAGATTCTGACACAAGCCCAAGCATTTTTTCTGTTTTCTTTTCAATTTCACCCTTTGACGTATCAAAAACTTCTAATTTATCTGCTTTGACCACGGCGATTTCACCGCTGAGTAAAAACGCAACTTCTCGCGTATGTGCCGAAAAGGCGTGTGGGTCTGAAGCCACAAAGGCTTCGTTTGAACCAATACCCACAACTAGAGGTGAATCGTGCGCAATTGCCACAATTTGATCGGGAAAATCTTGATGAATCAACGCAATGGAGAATGTCCCTTTCAGAAGCGGGATAACTTCTTTGACAGCATTGACAATATCCCCTTGATAGTATTTTCCAATCAGATGAGCCACCACTTCGCTGTCAGTTTCGGAAACGAATTTGATCCCTTCAGCTTTAAGCATCCGGCGCAATGGTTCGTGATTTTCAATAATGCCATTGTGAACCAACGCAAGCGAGTGATCTTCGTTAAAATGAGGGTGAGCATTCGTTTTGCTAGGTTTGCCATGCGTGGCCCAGCGTGTTTGGCCGATGGCAATGTTTTCAATCGCAAGCCCCTTTTCATTTACTTCTGCTTCTAAAACAGCAATTTTGCCCAGTTCTTTACAAAAAACAATTTTGCCCTCGTGGATACCCGCAAGGCCGGCAGAGTCATAACCGCGGTATTCCAGCCGTTTTAAACCGTCTAGCACAATCTCAATGGGATTTTTTGACCCGATATATCCAATGATGCCGCACATGCTACTTACCTACTTTTCGTTATTTCCAATTTGTTTTTTGATTTCCTCAGCAATCAGATTTGCCATTTGATGCACCTGTTTGAATTTTGGACCTTCCACCATTACGCGGCAGATATTTTCTGTGCCTGAATAACGAAGTAATACTCTTCCTGAATTTTCAAGATTTTTTTCCACTTCTGCTACCATTGTCAATACGTTCGGCATCGTTTCAAAAGGGGGCTTAGTTGCCACTTTTACATTGACACATACTTGAGGATATTTTTTAACCAAGGAAGCCAAATCTGATAGTTTTGAATCCGTTTCAATCATGATTCGCATCACTTGCAGAGCACACACTAGACCATCGCCAGTGGTATTATGATCTAGAAAAATCAAATGGCCGCTTTGCTCTCCACCTAGATTAGCATGATGCTCAAGCATATCCTGGATGACATAACGATCTCCCACTTGCGCACGGATAACTTCAATATCAAGTTCTTCCATGGCTTTAATAAACCCTAAGTTACTCATGATCGTCGAGACAACTTTGTTTCCTTTTAGCACTCCCTTTCTTTTCATATCGCGGGCACAGATGGCCAGAATGGTGTCTCCATCCACTATTTGGGCATTCTCATCAGTCATAATCACACGATCCGCATCCCCATCTAAGGCGATTCCGATATCGGCGCGATGCTCGAGCACGGCTTTTTGCACTGTTTCAGGATAGAGGGACCCGCAATTTAGATTGATATTTAAACCATCTGGATTATTTCCATAGATAAATACCTTTGCATCTAACTCGCGAAAAATAAGCGGCGCAACCTTATAACCCGCGCCATTCGCGCAGTCGAGAGCAATCGTCAGATTTTTTAGAGATAAGTTTCTGGGGAAGGTGGCTTTAGCAAATTCAATGTAGCGTCCATCAGCATCTGTGATTTTAAAGTTTTTCCCAATATCGCCATCTTCAGGCAGGTAATCGTCGAAGTTATTTTTAGAAATAAGTTCTTCCATTTGATGTTCCCAAGAGTCGGGTAGTTTGAACCCTTCGGAAGAAAAAAACTTAATGCCGTTATCGTAATAAGGGTTGTGGGAGGCGGAAATGACAATGCCTGCATCGGCTCGATAGGCCCTAGTGATAAAAGCGACCCCCGGTGTAGGCAGAGGTCCAACCATCAACGTATCAACACCCATGGAACACAAGCCGGCAATTAACGCATTTTCAAACATGTAGCAGGATAAACGCGTATCTTTGCCAATGACCACACGATGTTTGCCTTCATGAAATCTAAAAATTTTTCCGGCCGCCCTGCCGAGGGCTAGAGCCGTTTCAACAGTCATCGGAGATTTATTAGCACGCCCTCTGACTCCATCCGTTCCAAAAACTGTTTTCTTTTTTGCTGGCTCTTTACCCATATTTCCCACCTTAAATTAATCTAAGACAGACTAGCCGAAATATGACCGCCATAGCAAGTAAAAAGAGAGCTTAAGGACAGGGTGTTTTACTCTGGAAAATTTTGGATTTGGAGAAGCTGCAAATAAGTGCAACAAAATAATTTTAGAGAGAGATGAATGAAAAGAGATCCCGCAATGAAGTAGATTCTAAATTGCGAATGAAGATATTCAAAATGAAGAAATTAATCAACTGTACGAAAAAATCGTACAACTGAACTTAGCGAAACCGAAGCAGCTAGCAATTTACAGTAGCTCTTTCGCATCTAATCGAATTCTTCCGAGGAATATCTTAGGGTATTAATCAACGTCATTTGCATCAAGAGCTTTAGCAGATTTTAAAGCTGTTTGAGCCAGTCCCCAAAAGAACTGTGCAGATAAAGATGCGCTACCGTTAGCAAACATTTCAGCATAATAGGACCATTCTCTTAAGGGCTTAAGAACATAATCTTCATTTTTTTCGGAACTCAGTTGATTGCCAATGCCTTGACCGCTCAGAGCTAAGCGACCAAAATTCATTTTTTTTGCAATCCGAAATCTCTTTCTTTCGTTAATTGTAGGGGGGTGTTCTAAATAGCATTGTAGCAAGTAGGCTTCTTCTTTTGCGTCATAATCCATCATAATAGAAAAGAAGGCTAAATCTAGGAATGGATCCGCATAACTTCCATCGCCCCAATCAATGAAATAGACATTTCGATCTGAAACCAAAATATTGCGAGGATTCAAGTCTCCATGGGTGTTTACAGTGGGAGCGTTTAAGCTTTGCAGTTGCAAGGCCCCCTCTTTAATAATGGAAATGGCGTCTTCCCAAATGGCTTGATTACTGTCTGCTGGAGAACATTGATTGTAAAATTCCTCCATCTGCCCTTCAAAAGAAGGCGCGCTAAAGGGATTTTTTTGTAAGGCGTGGACCTTGCGTTGCAAATCAGCTACCTGGAAAATGATTTCAGGTTCCATGCTTTTTTCGATGGTGAGTGTTCCACCTGCAATATAATCCATGAGGATTCCATATCCATCAGGACTTACCCAATGAATTGCCGGAGCAATTCCAGCTGCAGCAGCTTCTTTGATGGCATAAAATTCTGTGTTACGTCTGAGAGGCGATTCTAATTCACTGATAACTCGTAAAACATACGCTTTACCAGCAATTTCTAACTTTAAATTTTCAGCAGCTGAGTAACCGCCCGCAAGGGGCTTTACCTGAACATCTTCTAGATTCGAAGCAAAGTAATCGCAAGTCACAGTTTTCACATAAGACATGGCCCATGGCGAAACAACCGCTTCGATATGACCTCCAATCAGTGAGACAGAAGACGTCATTGAAATTGCCAAAGTCGTTAGATTGATTTTTGTCTGTTCCATTTCTTTTCCATCTATTGATATTGTTGTGAATGCTCCCCTAATAGTCAATCTGCCAAAATAGAACAAATGGGGCATTGGTCAATTTTATGCGATCGGGCAGGACAAAAAGAGCGAGCAAAGTAAATAATTTGCAAATGCACTTTGTTCCAGTTCTTTTTGAGAAAAAGTTTCTTAAGATCCTTTTCTACATGTGCTGGCGTTTTGCCTGTGCTTAATCCCCAGCGTTGCGCGCATCTTAAAATATGCGTGTCGACAGGAAACGCAGGGATTTTAAAGGCCTGCGACATGACGACTGAAGCTGTTTTGTGTCCTACTCCGGGAAGTGCTTCCAAATCTTCGAAGGTTTTAGGCACTTCCCCATGATGCTTTTCAAGCAAAATCTGAGAGAGATGCCAAATGGCTTTAGCTTTTGTTGGTGAAAGACCACAGGGGCGAATGATTGCTTGAATCTGGATAATAGAAGTCTTTATCATTTTTGCAGGTGTATCGGCCATCTCAAATAGGGTGGGTGTAATCGAATTGACACGCACATCGGTACACTGTGCCGATAAAAGAACTGCAATTAAAAGGGTATAGGGGTCTTTATGCTCGAGCGGTATCGGGGGTGAAGGTAAAAATTCATCGAGAATCTTTCCAATTTTTTTAGCTCTGTTCTTTCGATCCATTACTTTCCAATACAGAATTTAGCAAAAATGGAAGATAACACATCTTCCGGCACATTTGTTCCAATAATTTTCCCTAATTCACTTAAACACATCCGCATGTCAACGCAAAGGAATTCGGGAGAAACATTTTCGCCCAAACCTTCATTAACCTTCTGTGCAGCTGCAATAGCCAAATTTAAGGCTTGTAGGTGTCTCAAATTTGTGATTACAATTTCTTGTTGGTCAGGCATTCCATTTTTCCAAATCACATGATCAATAGCTTGCTGTAAAGTGTCCATGCCAAGCAATTCTTGCGCTGAAACCTTCACGACAGACATTAGATTCAGCAGAGGCAATGAAGAATGTGTTAAATCGACCTTATTCCATACTCCAATCGTTTTGTCGGAAGGAATTTGTTCCAAAAGTAATTGGTCTTCAGCATGCAATCCTTTAGTGGCATCAAGGACAAGTAAAATTAAATCTGCCTCTTGCATGGCCTGCCGTGAGCGACGAATCCCCTCTGCTTCAATCAGCTCAGCCGAATCACGTATGCCTGCGGTATCTAGTAGGCGGAAATTTAGGCCATTTAGTTTTAAATGGTCTTCCAAGATGTCACGGGTGGTACCTGGGATGGCGGATACAATCGCGCGGTCTTTGCCAAGCAAAGCATTCATCAAAGAAGATTTCCCAACGTTCGGACGTCCTATTAAACACAACGACACACCATCTCTAATAATTTTACCATGGTCAAATGTCTTGGCTAAGGATTGCATTTCCGAGATCGATCTGCCTAAATCTGCTTGGATTTCATCCATGGTAGCAAATTCTAACCCTTCTTCAGGAAAATCCACCCAGGCTTCTAAAATTGCGGCAATGTCATTTAAGTGTTTTTGAAAGGATAAAATCTTTTTAGTAAGTGCACCTTGTAATTGGTTCCCTGCACTATTTAAAGCTTGCTCATTTTTGGCTCCGATCAACTCTTGTACTGCTTCAGCTTGAGTTAGATCCAATTTGCCATTCATAAATGCTTTAAAAGTAAATTCACCAGGTTTTGCTGGACGCGCTCCAGCCTCGATGACAGTCTGCAATACCCGGCGAGCAATGAGGCTACCGCCATGGCAATGAATTTCTACAGTATCTTCTCCTGTATAAGAACGGGGTGTATGCATGGGTAAAAGCAAGACATGATCGATACAATCGCCAGCTGCATTTTTAATTTTTCCATAATGCACCGTGTGAGAAGTGAGGATTTCGACAGGTCTAGAAAAACATTTGCTGGCAACAGAAAGGGCTTGGGTGCCAGAGATACGAATAATAGCCACCCCTCCTTCGCCTGGCGGAGTTGCGATCGCAGCAATAGTATCCCCTGGTAAATAGGGATCGTGGATAAAATCCATATGTACTCCTCACAACCTCTTCATATTTAGAGCTATAAATCAATTTTATAGGGTATCATAAAGGATTTGAGAGATTGATTCAATCCAAATAGACCCAGCCAATGCAAAATTTGTTTTTGCTGTTTTATTCTTCTCTTTTTATAGTACATGGAATTATCAAGGAGATTGCATTTATGAACGTTGATTCTATACATTTAGTCCCTATCTTTGTAACAGCCTTTATTTACGTAGCCTTAGGCTCTTTCTGGTACTCACCTTGGTTATTTGATACACTTTGGATGAAGGAATCTAAGATTACACCCGAAAATTCAGGTCCGCCATGGGGTGCAATTCTTGGAGGATTTTGTTCAGCTCTTCTGATGTCCTACGTCCTGGCTTTATTTATTACATGGACACAAGTGCATTCAATTGCTGAAGGGGCATCTATTGGATTTTGGCTGTGGCTTGGCTTTGTAGCGACTAGCCTGTTTGCTAATGTTCTATGGGAAAATAAGCCATTCAAGTTATATCTTATCAATGCCGGCTTCATTTTGCTATATCTCTTAATAGGCGGCGCAATTCTATCATTTTGGCGATAACTAAATTCATTAGAAAGGGAGCATTTTATGTCCGCCACAGCACTAAAGCATAAAAACCAGTCAATTATGGGTCAGTTGGAAGAGTTGCTTGGAGAAGAAGCGGATTCTTTACTCAATTATAAATGTACAGCTATCACTTCAGACCACATCCAAATTCCAGGACCTGACTGGGTGGATCGAATTTTTATCAGTACAGACCGCTCAATTCCCGTACTGCGCAATCTCCAATCTCTTTTTAATCATGGGCGTTTAGCGGGCACAGGTTATATGTCGATCCTGCCAGTCGATCAGGGTGTTGAACATTCAGCCGGAGCCTCTTTTGCCCCTAATCCCCTGTATTTCGACCCTGAAAACATTGTTAAACTAGCCATTGAAGGAGGTTGCAATGCTGTGGCTTCAACACTTGGCACTTTGGGCAGCGTGGCCCGCAAATATGCGCATAAAATTCCTTTTATCCTAAAAATTAATCATAATGAACTCCTCTCTTATCCCAACAGTTTCGATCAGATCTTATTTGCCAATGTCCAGCAAGCCGCTGAAATGGGCGCTGCAGCTGTAGGAGCTACCATTTATTTTGGTTCACCTGAAAGCCATCATCAAATTCAAGAGATTAGTGAAGCTTTTCATCTGGCACACGAGTTGGGAATGGCCACCATTTTATGGTGTTATTTAAGGAATGCAGCTTTTAAAATCGATGGCGTTGATTACCATGAAAGTGCCGATCTGACTGGTCAAGCTAACTATTTGGGAGCTACAATTGGGGCCGACATTGTTAAACAAAAACTTCCCACGGTAAATGGTGGTTATCCAGCTCTTAACCGAGTCATGAAAGGCTATGGCAAATATAGCGACCGTATGTACGATCAGTTATGCAGTGATCACCCCATTGATTTATGCCGTTATCAAGTCCTCAATGGATTTAGCGGTCGCATCGGACTCATTAATTCAGGCGGGGCATCAGGTAAGAATGATCTTGCTGACGCAGCAAAAACAGCCATCATTAACAAACGCGCCGGCGGCATTGGTCTTATTACTGGCAGAAAAGCATTTCAAAGACCTATGAATGAAGGGGTTAAGTTATTAAACCTCGTGCAGGATGTTTACTTGGAAAAAGGAATCACACTTGCGTAAGTTATTTATAAGCAAAAATTTGCAAATAAATACAAATATTAAAATTTATTTTTGATATAATGAAACTATCACCAAATTTGAAATGAGGTGTCTTATGAGATTTATCTTTAACTTTATTTTCTTTGGGATTTTGTTTTATATCATTTGGCTATATTTTCCAGATGCATTTAAAACATTAGTAGACTGGGCTTCGAATACAGTAGCTTTTATAAAAAATTTATTGCAAACAGCAATGGAAAAAGTCCATGAAACTAAGCTACCTCCACCGGCACCCCCAGACCCAACGCCAGCAAGTTTTTTGATCCCCTTCCTATTTTCTTGGCGCCAATAATTAAAAAAGTGCTTTTTTTAAAGAAGCACTTTTTTTTAGTTGAGAAGACAGGAATTAAGATAAAGCCATTGCTTTCCTACCTTTTCAAAATGACTTTTTTCAATAAGCTCTTGTGGTTGTTTATTTTGGACCAGATGCGCATTGAACGTCACATAAGCTTCATGCTCACCATCTACAAACTCATAAATTTCAAGCTTTGTGAAGATGGTATTTTGGCAAAAATATAAAATTTCCTCAGACCACTGCAACAAGTTTTGATTGTAGTTAGGGTTCTTCAAATGAGTTGTATGGATGATATAGTCTACCAATTGAAGAGCATAAGCAGAGTAACGTGAGCGCATTAGGGATAAAGCATTATCCGGGTAGGCTCCATCATGCAGTTTTTTGCAACACTCCTCATATAACTTTCCAGTGCAGCAAGGGCATAGTAGAGTCATGGAATCACCTTCTAAAAGTTTCTTTTAACAACTATAATAGCAAAAAAAGTAATTGTACAAGTTTTCCTAAACAGCTCCAATGTACTTCTTTTTTTTAAATTTACATTGGCATAAAAGTCCCATCCTTGCTTTGATGAAAGAAACAGCAATTCCCGCCGGAATTTTGAGTGACAAAAAATTAATCTACCACAGAGCCCACAGAGAGCACAGAGGAAGTTAGGTTCTTCCTCTGTGCTCTCTGTGGGCTCTGTGGTAGATTATATAGCTTTACCGGCACTTAGATAGGACCGCTATATGGATGATTTGGAAGCCAAAATAAAAGAAACTCTACCAAAATTTGAAAAAACCAAGGCAGAAATCGGCAAGGTGATTGTAGGTCAGACTGAGATGGTCGATCGCCTCTTAATTGCTCTTCTGGCTGATGGACATATTTTGTTAGAAGGCCTTCCAGGCCTAGCCAAAACGCTCGCAGTCACCACCTTAGCAAAAACGATTCAATGCGACTGTAAACGCATTCAATTTACCCCAGACCTGCTTCCAGCTGATCTAATAGGAACCTCAATCTATAATCCTAAAGACAGTTCTTTCCACGTAAACCAGGGGCCTATTTTTACAAATATTTTGATCGCCGATGAAATCAACCGCGCCCCGGCTAAAGTTCAATCTGCTTTATTAGAAGTCATGCAAGAACGGCAAGCCACTATCTCCGGTAAAACTTTTAGCACAGGCTCTCCCTACTTAGTATTAGCCACGCAAAATCCTATCGAACAAGAGGGTACTTACGTACTTCCAGAGGCTCAGACAGATCGTTTCATGATGAAAGTGCGTATTGGATACCCCAGTATCGAAGAAGAAAAATTAATCATCCAAAGAATGGCCACACTTGGCAAACATCCCACGCCCACACCTGTAATGACTGGCGATGAGATTTTAGCTGCACGTCAAATCGTAAACAGCATTTATATAGATGAAAAGATCATCGACTACATTTTGAACCTAGTTTTTGCCACCCGTAATCCCAAAGAATATGGCGTTCCAATCGAACAATTCATTCTATATGGAGCTTCCCCCCGGGCAAGCATTGCCCTGACTCTAGCGGGAAAAGCTCGCGCATTTCTTTCAGGACGAGCTTTTGTCACACCTTACGATATCAAACAAATCGCCCACGATATTTTACGCCACCGCCTTAGACGCACCTATGAAGCAGAAGCTGAAGATATCTCAGCAGATCAAATGATTGATCGTCTTTTAGAAACTATCCCTGTGCCTTAAAAGCCTTGTGATTGCAAAGAACACACCACCTTTCAATGCAGTAATTTTCTCTCGAATTTAACCTTTCAATTTGCTTTAATAGCCTCAAACTTTAGAGGGCTCATTATGAAAAAACGTTGGTTTTTATTTATTGTCATTCCAATGATCGCCCTGAGTTATTTCTTTTACGATTTTTCTAATTCTGCTAAGCCTGTTGAGGCCTCTGAAAACAACCAATCCTTGTCCGGATTAGCTTATCAGATAGATCCAAGCCCTGTTTTAAAAAATGTCAGTCGTTTAGGGATCAATTTAAGTACTTGGCTTCCCTCACAATCTGAATCGCTCACCCAAAACATCCTGAAAAACCCTGGTTTCGAGGGACAAATCGACCGTTTAATTGTGATTGTCTCAAAATCAGACAAAAATAGTTTTTCGGATGATAAAGGATGGGGATACCCAGATCACTATTGGAAAGAGGCTACTTTTCAGGTGCGCACGGGAAAATATGCAGGGACTTCAGGCATCATCACGGATTCGCTACAACTGGGCCAGGATGATTATCCCCAATACTTCGCGAGTTCCTCTTTACCAATTTTCGAAGATAAAGATGTCATCGTTCTATCAAAAGATATTTCATCGACAGTTTCTCACTGGTATACCGAGGAAAAAAACCAACCTTTGATAAAAATCGACCCAACTGAACATCGTCCTGAAAGTGCAGGTTCGCATGCACTATTACTGCAGCCAGCAACGGCAGAGCCTATTGAAATGAATACTCAGACAGGACCATTGCCTGTAATTACAGGTGAATGGATTCTTTCCTTGTGGGTCAAAGCTGAGGGCAACCAACCTTCACTCGACATTCATTTTAAAAGAAAAAATGATCAAGCTCCGCTTTTTTCTGAAACCATAAAACCCACATCTTTTTGGAAGAAATATACCTTTAATTTTGCATTAGATAATCAGCCTGAGAACTCGCCAAGTCTTTTACAGATTGCGGCGCAAGGTGAGGGGACAAAAATATGGCTAGACGATCTTTGGTTAGGATCTGAAGAAAATCCAGCTTCTCCTTTCAGGCCAGAGCTCATTAATGCACTGCTTGCTCTTAAACCTTCATTTGTTCGAGAGCACGCTGCTGTTGGGGATACGATGGAAAACCGCATTGCCGAACCTAGTAAGCGTAAATCTTGGACGCTTCATTCTGCAGGAAGCAGTGGCGAGGATACTTATGCGTATTCGTTAATTGAATTTTTAACCCTCTGCCAGCAAGTTCAGGCTAATCCATGGATAGTTGTCCCGACCACTTTTACCGATGACGAGTATCAAAAATTAGGAGAATTTTTAGCCTCTCACGCAGCTAAGGATATTTTTCCAAAAGTTGTGCTGGAATTTGGCAGAGAAAATTGGAATTGGACTTACCGTCCTACTTCAATTCCTTATCCCAAAGCTCATGGAGCCATGGCCGATCGCGCTTATGAATTTATTTTATTGGGAGCTAAAAGTCCCACGCATTTCATTAAAACAGTCAATGGACAGCATCTCGACCCAGCACTTTCGTTGGAATATTTAAAGAATACAAAAACTGCCGATGCGCTAGCCATCGCGCCTTATTTCTTTCCGATTCTAGATAAAGAAACTTCAGATCACGAGGCAATCGCCAATCTTTTACACGATGATGACGATTTGATGAAAGAAACTGCACAGCAAGCTAAAAATCTGCATAAAGCATTATCCATTTACGAACTGAATTTGCACACCACCGAAGGCACCGCAACCGGTGCTCAGCGCAACCGCATCGTTGCAGGCGCTATTTCAGGTACTGCACTTGCTAAAAAAGCCCTTGAAGCCATACAAGCGGGTGCAGATCCTATCATGATCTATAGCCTGCTCCAGCATGAATCCACTATGTGGAATATGGAAGATACCGTGAAATTGTGGGGCATCGCACAGAAATTAGGAGATAAAATCCGCTTCAGACCCACAGGATTGGCTGTGATCATGCTAAATCGAATTTGCGGCGGAAATGCCCACCAGGTAAACTATACCAATAATACGGCGACCCCTTTAACAATCTTAGCCTTTACACCAGATAAACAATGGACCGCAGCTGTGGCATCTGCCAGTGAATCTCCATTAGAGGTTAGCTTAATTTTTCCCGATGACAATAAACCCTTGCCGTCCACTCTGCTGAGCCTAGAGAGCCATTCTCCCTTTGATAACAACGAAGAAGAAGAGCAAGTCAAGCTTCATCAAGATCTTAATGTCACTATCCTTGACCGCACAGTTTCGTTTATCATCCCTCCCTATGGATTTGTTATCTTAGGCAATCAAGAGCAAACTGATCCTTTAATTTCGGCGATAACCTGGCAGCCAAGTCCACCTGTAGCTCAAATGGAACTTCCAGCCAGCAAAGAGAGTCAAATTAAAAGCGTGTTAAAAAAATTTAAATTAAAAAGAATGCAACTAGAAGAAGCGCTTGAATCAAGTCGACAGCTAACTCAGCGTAAATAGTTGATCCTCAAGGAGAATCTGATCTCCTTTTTTTAGTTTCACCACGGCATTTTCTACAGGAATTTTTTCTCCACCTCTTAAAATGGCAACCTGATGTTTAGCAGGACATTTCCAATGTCTACATAAGTAAAGCTTTCCATTGATGTTGCTCAGACTAGCTTGTTGCGGGGCTAAATGCTTAACGTTGGAGAGAGTAATGTCAGCTTTAGAACCTATACTTAGAGTATGAGAATATTCATTCGATCGGCCCTTGGGCAGAAGATGCCTATCTTTTGAGTTTGTTCCTTGTAGAACCAGACGCGACTTTCCTGGTCTAAGGGGCTCGATTTTAGGTTTGGCTCCTTTAAGCTCTAACTCCTCTGCTAATGCAGGGAAATCGTGCACCGCGGACTTTAAATTTACTTCCATAGTTTTTAAGAAAGAATTCGCTAAATTTACTTTCCCATGGCGCTGGCACACATCAAAAAAAGTTTCTTGCTGATCTCTCAAAACGCAGTTGGCAGTGGTTTGAATAACCCTTCCTGGAATCGCGTAATCTTCCACGCTTGTGGTATTTTTAAAGCAGGCATAAAAATCTTTTGCTGCTGAATCTCCTTGTACACGCGTATTCAAGTAAAGCAGATCTCGAATAATTTTTTGGGCTTCGGCCGGGTCTGATGTTTCGTATTGTTTGATTGTGATCGCTTTTTTTGTGTCAAACTTGCGACGCTGCCAATCAAATACCCTCCTATGGTTTGAAAACACTCCTGCTCCAGCGTTGGCTACACGGAAAGAATATTTATCTCCTATTTTGATCACTTCCACATTGATGTAATGTCCGCCATCGACTTCATTCCAACCGGCTTGAAGTAAAACCCCAATCTTTTTATAGTCTGGAGAATCGACCTTTTTAAGAATACCATTAGCTACCTTAGCTGCAAAATTGAGTGCTTCTTCAGGTTCGGAGATATCCCATAAAATTTCTCGCTCCTTCAATAAGGCGAGCTGATCTTGGATACGGCTTTTGTAAGTCTCTAAAAACTGACGATTTTGGAATCCCCTACGCGTGGTGTGCTGCAATTGATCCAAAAGAAAATTCATCGCTTGGAATCCCTCTTTGTTAGGGAGAGATTCTAATTTCGAAGCATGCACAATGTGAATTAACTCTTCTATCGTGTGATCGGCGGTATAGTGAAGCGGTGCGGTGGATAAAAAATCTAAAAATTCACGAATTGTTTCGCGGGGATAATCCTTTACCTTGCGATCAGGATCAAGATTCATTTCAATCGCCTTTTGCAGGATTTTCTCCTTTTTCATTTTGATTGAACCAAGTCCACGAATCATGCGCGTGTTGCGAAGCTGCGCTAAGTTATCACTTAAATCCCTAGGCATAGGGATCTCCAAGCCCGCACGAAGTGAAGCTCTTGCAAGCAAAGTCTCTAAATCTAAACCATGAGCTCCAGTGGTAAAGATATAGACCACTTTACCAGGTTTTCCATCAGAGATTTTTCTTAACAAGGCTTGATTTGACTGATCGATCGTTAAACTAAAGGCCTTTTGATTCCCCACTGCATCTCCTACAGTCAAAAGGAGGCTGTCACTGTCCTCAGCTTTTTTTAAAGTATACTCGAGCCCATTTTGATTCGTTTTATATTCCGATTGGGTGACCCCTAACTTATCTAAAAGCTTTTGGCTATTTGTATAAGAACCGTCTTGTGAAAATTGCTTGAGTAATTTCTCTAAGACAATTTCTCCCGTCAGCTGTTCCAAGGGAATGCGTACGTGAACTTCATTATCTTTCCGATTTTTTATAACCGCAAAAGCATCCTCCACCGACACTTCGGCCTGCATTCCATCTCCTCGAGGATCCGTAATGTCTAGCAAAAGAACAGCAGAATTTAAATCTGCTTTGCCTTCAAAGGTATAATTTTGTTCGTGGAGCTTAAAAGAGGAAGCTTTAATGCCTAGCCGTTCAAAAAAAACGTTGGGAGAAATTTCATTTTTAGGAAAATTTTCGGGATGTTTTAATCTTCCTCTAGCAAAATAATATTTATTAAAAAAATCTATAAAAAACTTCTCTAGCTTAAAGAGAAGCCTTTTTTTGGGGAATTGTTTCTGCAGATTTTTGTTTGCTAAAATTTCGTTCAAGGTTTTGGAAGCCGAGGATCCCTTTAAATTTTCATAACGACTTAATTTGTTATAAGCTTTAATCAATTGCGAAATCGCTTTGGAGACCTTAACCTCTTTAGCTTCCTGAGTATATTTGCCTCGTTTTTTAACATTTACATTTGGGCCGAGAGAAGATTTTAAACCTGCTGCGTAGCGTTCAAATTTATCATGCTGAGCGTTAAAACCTCTCTGATTTACATGTGAAACACCCATGTGATTAACCTTTGTTTAAAATGAAAATCATCTAGACTATGCGACCACAAGCTTATAACCGTTGAGTTGTATTATATCTCCTTTTTGAACTTCCATCTGATTACCTGCGGTTAATTCATACATTTGAGCGCCTCTTACTAGGCCAACGACGTTGTCTTTGTAACACTTTGGGTGTCTTTCCAAGTAGTATTTGCCGTCTTTTTGAACCAACTGTGCTTGCAGGCGTGAGAGGTTATGAACGTTCAAAGCCTCTACAGAAACCACTCCCTGTGTGCCAATAGGAAAAACAGCTTGCCCTTTCAAACCTTGAGGTAACACATGATCCTTATTTGCCGTAATTTCACGTAATACTAATTGAGCAACCCCCTGCTGCAAGGGTTTAATGCGAGGTTTCTTTCCTTTTAATACTAGATCTCTTTCTAAAGCTGGATAATGTTTGGCTGCTAACAATAACTCACTTGTTAGGTGGTCTTGAAAAGCATTCACAGCATCGATTTTGCCTTGTCGCTGAGCAATGTAGAAAAGAGATTCTTGAACGTTGCGCACGCTGCAATTCCCAATATCTTGAAAAGGACGAATCGGAATGCTATAGTCTTCAATCACCTTAGCTTTATTAAAAAGTTCATAAAAATCCCCGCTATTATTATCCCCTTCCTGGGGCTGAGACTTAAACAACAAGACATTCTTTAAAATTTCTTCGGCTTCAGAAGCATCTGCTTCAAAAATTTTAGTGGTAATTCCTGCATTATCTTTTCTCGGGATCGGGTAGCCATCTTCACCTAAGTCATAGACCTTACGATGGAATCGCGCACCTGAGCCAGCATTATTTAAAATAATGTGATATTTATCACCCGCTTTTCTTACCTCTATATTGATGTGATGTCCTCCCTTCGTTCTGCTATTCCATCCACCAGAAATTAAGGCACCCACTTGTTGATATTCAGGTTTATCAGCTTTCCGGAGTAAATCTCGAGCGCCTTTCTTAGCAAATTGTTCGGCTCCAGCAATATTTGCTGGAGGAAGCAATAGTTTTTTTAAATGAGGTCTCTCGTCCCACTCATATTTGAATTGCTCTTCAAAACGTTGTTGAAAAGTTTCAAAGAATTCTCTGTCTTGAGGAGGAACAACTTTTAGGTAACTTTCGAGAATGTAACTTGTGGCCGCATAGGACTCTTTGGTCACCAAACCTTCTTGTTTAGATTCCTCAATTTTGCTGATTAATTGCGCGATTGTCATATCCGAAGACGGATTTATATTCTTAGCCGCGTCATAATGATTTAAAAAATTTTTTATTTTTTCCGCTGAATACTCTCCGACACACTTATCTGGATCGAAGCCTCTTTTAATAGCCTCTAATTTAATGTCATCTTTACTCCAAATCACCGAACCTAACATGCGGGCTAAGACAGTATGACTAGCTAGACCCGATTCTGGTTCTTTGAAACCACTATGTTTAAGCGTCAAATCAATCAATTTTTTTTGAGTGAGATCCTTTAAAGGGATAGCTCCAATAGTTGTTTCAGCACCACCTATCATTTGTTTAACATAGACTTGCTTTTTATCCATATAGAGTCGAAATGCGGCATAATCTCCTGCATCTCCGTTTGCAACCAAGGTGACAGCATCCGCCGCGCTTGATTTTCTGATTTGACAAAACCCATTATTTCCAAAAGCAATTCGCTGTTTGGCCGTTGGATTTCCTAATTTGTCCAACATTTGCTCCACAGGAGACCTTAAATCTTCTTGTTTATCAATAACTTTATTCAAAATTTCGAAAACGCTTTCCTTGTTGAGTGCACTCAAGGGCATTACCCCAACTTCGTATGCTCCATGATCCGTGAAGACTTGTCTTATTAGCGCTTGATCATTTTTTATGGAGATTGTAAACTCGGCGGATTGACCGCTTCTATCTACTGTCGATATGATGACCGAGGAAGGCCCAAAATTCTGAATTAGAGCTGTTCTGCCTGGCCCCAAAGTAATCTCATCCGGCCCAGGTTTTCCTAGCTTATCTAAAATGAGTTCTGCATTAGATTTAAAAACATTACTTTCTTGGCCAATATGTTTTTCTATTACCTGTAAAATTTTTTCTTGATTTAGTTCGCTGAATGGCATGCTCACAATTTCTGCTTCTGCTTGAGTTATGGGAAAAAATTGTTTGATGCTGACTTGATCTTTTTCTTTATCAAGGTAGATCCGAAGGATGCCGTCTCTAACACTTCCGTCTTTAAAATCCTTTTTAAAAAATAAACTGATTCCATCAGAAGTTTTTGATTTCCGAGCATAAACATCTAGATTATTGCCAGAAAATTGAACCGTTTTTTCACCAAAATTTCTAAATTTATTTAAAATTTCCTCTTGCTTTGATAAGAGGGGCGTCGGCTTAGATGTTGGGTTAGCAGCTACCCCAGGTGAAGGTTCTTCAGCAGAGGGTTGAGGTGAAGAAGAAGCCTCTGGTGTTTTTAATTTTCCCCTAAAAGCCCTAAAGGAGCTGGAAAGATCTGCACCAAACTTATTAAGTTTAAGCATTAAACGCTTGACTGGATATTCATTTTTAAATTCAGGACTATTTAGAATTTGGTCCATTTTAGAAGCAGCAGAAGATTTACTTAAATTCTGATATTGCCCTAATTTACGATAGCTGTTCATTAATTTGGAAATGGCTACTTTTGCATCTACTGACTTCTCTGTGCCATCTTTTTTGGCTACAGTAACTTTATGTCCTTCTAAATTAGAGGTTTGAATTCCTTCTGCATACTTTTGAAATTTTTCCTGAAAATCATTAAAATTTCCCTTATCTTTAATGCCATCTACCATAATCTCCTCCTATTTTCTTTTAATAAGATGATTACAATTAATTATAGCATTAAAACAAAAAACTCTAAACTTGTATTACAAAAATATTTTTTATTAATAAACTTATTAATCATGAAAGCTAAATCTATCGCTCACTCCATCCTAGTAGTAAAAAATCTATCTTTTCATTTATCCTAAATAAAAATCGGCAGACTTCCCCAGGATTATATTTTGTTTACCAATATTTTTTATCTAATTTTAGCCTTACTCGTGATTAGTCTCTCACCTCAGGGAGATTTTTCACCCTTAACGCCCATTAGTGCTCTCTTATTTTCACTCGGAATCTACGCTTGCTTGCTAATAGCTATCTATTTCCAATCTAAGTACTTGAAACTAAGAAGAAAAAACCTAGGTTTGACCTTAGTAAATCTTGAATTACTACTTTTTTTATTGGTCTATCACTTTATCCTTCAAGGAAATAGGGTTTTTTCATCCCTTCCCTATTTTGCCTCTACTTTTCAAACTCTCTTTTCGCTGATCTTATTTTTTCTTGGTTTAGCCTGCTTTCATTTTTGCTCTGGACTTTCTTCTTTTTCCTCCGCCTATTCTCAAATTGCTTTTTTGCTGCCCTTTGTCCTCCCATTCTTTTTGCTGACCTTTCTATTAGAGGTAATAGATAAATTTACTTTCTTTAATTTCAAGCACATCCAAGAGATGACAACTCCTCAAGACATCTTGATTATGCTGACCATAACCTTTGGATTTATGGCTTTAATGCTAGTTTTTCTTCCTCCCTTCATCCAATGGATCTGGCGCTGTCAGCCCTTAGAACCCACGCCTCTGCGAACAAAGCTGGAAGAAGTTTGCCACCGAGCGGGTTTTAAGCACCCTAAATTGAAAACGTGGACAGTATTGAACCACTCCATGACTGCAGCCATAATTGGTGTTACGGCTCCCTTTAAATACATTCTTTTTACTAAAAAACTTCTGAACAAAGTATCTCCTGAGGCCATTGAAGCTATACTAGCTCATGAAATCGGACATAGCGATCGCAAACATTTGTTGATCTACCCATTAATTCTTTTGGGTTTTATGGTCCTTACAGGAATTCTTTCTCTCATTTTTTCACAATCTATCGAAGAGATGCTATTATTAACCTCAAACCTGTATCCATCTTTAATTTGGGATTTTCTAATCCCTCTCATGGCTTTTGTCCTCTATGGAGGACTGATTCTTCTCTATTTCCGAATTGTCTTTGGTTTTTTTTCCCGTCTGTTTGAACGACAAGCTGATCTCCATGTCTTTGCTTTAGACATTCCGCCTGATTATATGATTAAAGCTCTAGATGAGTTGGGAGTCGCCTCAGGCAATACGCATGATCATCCAAGCTGGCATCACTACAGCATTCAACAACGCATCGACTTCCTAAAAACAGCTGAACAAAATCCTCAAATTGTCTTACAGCATCATCAAAAAGTAAAAAAGTGGTTAAACATTTATTTCTTTGGCCTTTTTTTGGCAACTCTGCTTTTTATTTGCCCATGGATGCCCTTTATAACCCCTTTTAAGCAAATACAAGAGAAGATTCAGCAAGTTTCCTATCAAATCGATCGTTGGTGGAACCATTCCCTGCGCAATCAGTTAGCAGAGAAGTATATTGTAGATTATGGCCTGCAAGGCAACATGGTTCAGATAAGGACCATCTTAGATCAAACGTTTTCCCTTTATGGTGTGGGGAAAACCACTGAAGAAGTCAATCTGATTGCAGCTCAGAGGCTTTATTATGCCGGTGAAACACAAGCCAGTATTGAGTTGCTCAGACAAATATGGATGCAGCTTTCACTAAACAATCTTGCGCCTGTTTTTTTTATTGAAGTGGTTCAGTTTTCAGATCTTCTCTTGAATAAAAGCGTGCTGATTGACGAGCCTGGTCTAGAACAATTGCGTCGAGAGTATCAAAAGAAAATGCGTCTTATTATGGATCAATCAAAGGAAATTTAAGTATGACTAACCACACATTGACGGACTTGAAAGAAAATTTCACTCAAAACAAGACACAAATTTTGGAAGATTTTTTTACATTTCTCCGCTTTCCAAGCATCAGCTCTGAACCTGAATATCAAGAAGATGTCTTAGACTGTGTGTCATGGCTGCGCCAGTACATCGAAAAAATTGGTTTCACCACAGAGCTTTGGGAAACAGAAGGACACCCGATCCTATATGCCTCTAATTTGCAAGCAGGTCCTGCAAAACCCACTTTATTGATCTACAATCATTACGACGTACAGCCTGTAGACCCTTTAGAGCTATGGACAACACCCCCTTTTTCCCCTGAAATTCGCGGCCAAGAAATCTATGCTAGAGGCGCCCAAGATAATAAAGGGCAATGTTTTTATGTCCTTCAAGCTTTGAAAGCTCTCTGGGAAAGAGACGGGGCTTTTCCCCTCAACATAAAGCTGTGTATCGAAGGAGAAGAGGAAATGGGAAGCCAATCGTTAGCTAATATTCTTCCTCAAAAAAAACAAGAACTTCGTGCAGATTATTTAGCCGTAGTAGATATGGGCATTAACCGGCCCAATGAACCCGCAGTTACTTTAGGCATACGCGGTATTGTCACGATGGACATTGAAGTCGAAGGCTCTTCTACGGATTTGCATTCAGGATCCCACGGCGGCATTGTTTATAATCCCTTGCATGCCTTAGCAGAGGTCATTTCCAAATTACGCGATCCAAGCGGTAAAATTAATATTCCTAATTTTTACGATCAGGTGGAGGATTTATCAGATAAAGACCGTTCCTGTCTTTCACTCAATTTTAACCATGAGGAATACCAACAAGCTTTTAATACGGCTGCATCGGGAGGGGAAAAAGCTTTCACTCCTTATGAAAGAGCTTGGACTAGACCAACAATTGAAGTAAATGGAATCCATGGAGGATATGGTGGTGAAGGCTTTAAAACAGTCATTCCCGCTAAGGCTTTTGCTAAAGTCTCCTGCCGTTTAGTGCCGAATCAAGATCCTCAAACAATTGGTGCGCTCGTTGCTCAATTTTTCGAATTGCATGCTCCTGAAGGGATCAAAATTAAAGCCCATATCCATAAAGGCGGCGGCAGCGCTGTTCGTGCAAATCTTTCCTCACAAATCGTGCAAGCTTTCTCAAAAGCTTATGAAGAAGTGTTTGGAACCGCCTGTCAGTACATTTTTAGCGGGGGTTCGATTCCAGTCATCACAAAGCTGGCTGAAACAAGTAAAAGCGAAGTCTTGCTTTTGGGACTGGGTTTGCCTGGGGATCAAATTCATGCCCCTAACGAGCATTTTGGCGTCGATCGCTTAGAAAAAGGCTTTCTAGTGATGGTACGTGCAATCGAAATCTTAGGGGGAAGTTAACCATAGATTCTCGTAGGTGGGCAAGTTAATGCTTGCCCACTTCATAAGAAA